>ERZ1673961.52-NODE-52-length-60108-cov-48.331174_pt1 | contig 60108 bp, 42 predicted proteins | sample MGYA00580189_ERZ1673961 | MGnify/ENA primary metagenome ERZ1673961 (study PRJEB41334, sample SAMN05608105) | rock metagenome | biome: terrestrial subsurface; feature: shale formation; material: shale | place: USA: Pennsylvania ... | reverse complement strand
AAAAGTACTCTAAGTGGTTAAAAACCATCATTTGGAGTACTTTTTTCATTTAAACATGTCTAGTCATTTCGTTTTAGTCAAAAACAAAGAGGGAATAGATTAAAATAATATGACATATTAACTATGAGGATTGAAATCATTCATTGTTTGGGAGATAATAGAAAGTAAGCAATTCAGAAGAAGGTGAAAACCATGCCCACATTAGAAGTAGTTAGAGAAAATTATACAGATGCTTTATTAAATGGTCATACGCGAGAAGCTTATGACATTATTAAAGAGGCTTTAAGTAATCAATATTCGCTGATTGATGTCTACACAGTGATTGCAGATGCGATGTATAGCATTGGTGACTTGTGGGAGACAAATGATATTTCGATTGCCCAAGAGCATGCTGCGACAGCGATTACGCAATTTGTCTTGACGCAAATTAGTGCTGAATCGGTAAAGTCGTTTCAAATTGAAGGGAAGAAAGCGGCTGTTTTTTCGGTTGAATCAAATACACATTATCTCGGGATACAAATGATTAAAAATCTGTTTAATGTTTATCAAATTCAGACATTTGACTTCGGCCCAAATGTACCTAACAGTGATATTATTGAACGTATTGAAGCGCTTAATGTTGATGTCGTCGCTTATTCAGTCACGATGCCGGAGCATATTGATAAAGCAGTGAAATTAAGTGAAACACTACAAATGTTAGACCCAGAAATACGTCCGGTCGTTATAGTAGGCGGGTATGCGTTTCACCGCGATGAATCGTTACTTGAACAAGTGTTTTACGACCATTATTTTAAAACGATTAAAGACTTAAGTGGTTGGTTAGAAAAGGGATATGAATTTAAGAAACATACAACAGCATAAATTTTGGTATATGTTTAGAACGATTCAATAGTAAACGAATGAAGTAAATGCAAGGGGTTTTAGTGTTTAAATGATTGTTTAGGTGGTGTGACCAATGGGGGGAAGAGAAGAGGAGAGCTTTTTACAAGCGATTAGTGCGGTGGACGTGACAGGGGTCTGTGTCAATACGAATGGAGAGATTCTTTATGAGTTTGGTAAAGACATTAAAGTGTCACCAGACCAAACAATGATTTTTGATAGTGTCGATAATTACTCTAAGAAGCGACTTAATAACATTCTTGATGAGAATAAATCATTAGGTACAACTGATATCTATTTGAAAGTACCAGGTGAAGAAGCGCGGGCCTATTTTTTAAAATATGTAAAAAATGAGCGCGGTTATTGGCTTATTTTTATCCCATATCCAGATCAATACGGAAAAATGGTAGAAAATATGTTGGATGCGAATTCAGAATTGACGCGGTTATTTGAAGAGAAACTGAGTTTAGAAATGGAATTAAAAATAAAAGTAAATGAACTGAAAACAGCGAGTATTACTGATCCTTTAACAAAACTTTATAATAGACAATATTTTTATGAATACCTTGAAGCATTAGTTAAAGAAACAACATGGCAAGCTGTAACGTTGATCATGGTGGATTTTAATGATTTTAAACAAGTCAATGATGAGTTTGGTCATAAAGCTGGCGATACCCTATTGATTAACTTTGCGGATATGATAAAAGAACATTGTCATAAAGGTTTTCGGTTTGGTGGCGATGAGTTTGTGATTGTGTCACTAGATAAAGATGAAGCAACGATTCATCAACATTTAGAGTCCATTAATAAAGCGTTTAAGCAACAGACGGATATTGTAACCCTCTCATACGGGATGACACGCATCACACGAGCTCAAAAAGATCAATTAGCAGATAAGATTTCTGTGGATCAGTTATTAAGTGAGGCAGATAAGAAAATGTATCAACACAAACGGGAAATCAAAAAGTATCGAGAAAGTTATAGATAAAAAAACGTCACTCATAAAAACAATGCGTACATTCGAACATGACGAAAATAGCCATGTTCGGATTTTTTCTGTTTAGAATGAGATGACGACCTTCTCAAGACATCAACAAGGAAGCTTACTAAGAGTACGGTTAATTCAAGACGAAGGACGAATCAGTCAGCATAGCGATAAAGGTTTATAATTGCACTTTACAAACCGAAAGGTTAAAATAGTATAAACGAATTATTGCTCAATAACACACAAAAGGGTTTTAAGGGAGGAAGATTTTATGTTTCACTTAGCGATAAAAGACATGCGCTTCTCTAAAGTAAAATATGGCTTGATTGCTTTTATTTTATTTTTAATTGCGTCGCTTGTCTTAATTGTCAGTGGATTAGCCAGAGGGCTATCTGATCAGAATATTGCCATGCTAGTTGAATCTGAAGCAACAGAATTTTATGTAAGTACAGACAGTGAAAATCGGTTAGACCAGTCCGGTTTTTTAATTGAAGATTTAGTTAATGACGTGCCGACAGAAGAAGGCTGGCAACCGCTTATTACTCATCCGGTTCGTTTTGTCCATCAGGGAAAAGCGGATGAAAAGTTAGCGGCTACAATGATTCCAGTAGATAGAGATGCTAAATTATATCCAGGTGTGACCGAGGGAGAAGATTTAACAAACGACGCTTCACTCAATATTATTGTTGATCAAACGATGAGGGCTGATGGGGTGTCATTAAACGATACGCTTTATGATGAGGAAACAGATTTAACCTTTACCGTTGTAGGTTTTACTGAAAATCAAACTTATCGTCATACACCAGTCGTCTATGTATCAGAAACAGCATTTTATGCCGAGGAGATTAGTCCACACCAAGTGGCCAACACGGTCGTGATATTTGAAGAAAATGACGCGTTAAAAGCTTCCATTGATAGCGTATTAGAAGAAGGGGAATGGGTTAATAAAGCAGCAGTGATTGATGCCGTACCAGGGCATTCTTCGGAACAAATGTCACTGAATATGATGATTTTCTTCTTAATTGTTATTTCGGTCTTTGTATTAGCCGCCTTTTTCTACATCATTACCATTCAGAAATTAAAACAGTTTGGGATTTTAAAAGCCATTGGTGCAAAGAATCGTTTCCTTATCGGCTCAACTTTAATGCAAGTGGTGATTCTTTCTGTATTTAGTCTTGGTGTCGCAGTATTGTTTACGTACTCGATGACCTTTATTTTACCAGAAGGTATGCCGTTTGATTTCAATTTAGGGACCATTAGTATGTATAGTGGTTTGATGTTTTTAGTATCGATTTTAGGGGCGTTACTATCGAGTCGCCGAATCGTAAAAGTTGATCCGCAACAAGCGATGGGAGGGGCTGAATAATGACATTGCCATTAGAAGTTAAGCAAATAAATAAACGTTTTAAAGACGGTGAGACGTATATCGATGTACTAAAAGCCATCGATTTCGAAATCAAGAAAGGTGAATTTGTCGCCATTGTTGGTCCATCGGGTTCAGGTAAAAGTACGCTGCTTTCCATTATTGGTGCACTTCTATCAACAGATGATGGAGATGTATTGATTAATGGAAAAAGTGTTAAAAACTTAGATGAAGGCCAAAGAAGTGACGTGAGACTGAATGATATCGGCTTTATTTTTCAAACAGCTGAACTCCTACCATACCTTCATGCGGAAGATCAACTAGATCTAGTCGCAAAGCTTAATAACATGGATAAAAAAGAACGTAAAGAGCGAGCAAAAGCATTGCTTACAGATGTAGGATTAGAAAAAAGACGCAAGCATTATCCACATCAGTTGTCTGGTGGGGAAAAACAGCGGGTCGCCGTAGCGAGAGCCTTTATGAATGATCCGGCTCTTATCCTCGCCGATGAACCAACCGCCAGTCTTGATGAAGATAGGAGTCATGAGATTGTTTCACTTATTAAGCAAGAAGTAAAAGCAAAAGATAAGGCCGCCATTATGGTAACGCATGATGAAAGCTTACTCACCTATTGTGACCGAGTCTTTCGCATGAAAGACCATCACCTAATTGAAGATAAGTAAGACAAACGGATGAGGGCTATGCTCTCATCTTTTCTTTTAACAACTTTTTGCATAGGAGTGACTTAAGATTTAACTGATGATGCCGATATAATGGGTGAGAAGCGTTCGTGTAATTAAATGCGTTAAGGATGTTTACAAATTTCTGCATACATATGTATGACAGCTAATAAAAAAAAGGAGTTGACATATCAATGGAAGTCAGTCGATTACAATCGAGTCCTCCACGTACTGTTCAACCTAACGAAAATCATCAAACACGTCATGTTGAACAATCATTCGTGATTGAGACAACTACACATCAGGAGACAACTAAACATACAAAAGATAAAGAAGAGAAACCACTAGCAAGAGTTGAAATGGAAAGTATGGTTGATGGGATGAATAAGTTTTTAGAACCTTCAAAAACAACCATTCAATTTGAACTGCATGATAAGCTCGATCGGTATTATGTTAAATTAGTTGATAGTGAAACAAAAGAACTTGTACGAGAAATCCCGCCAGAAAAAATGCTCGATATGTACGCACAGATGGCAGAATTTATGGGTTTTCTCGTCGATGAAAAAATATAAGAGAAGGTGATGTTATGCGTATTTCAGGATTCGCATCAGGTATGGATATAGACCAAATGGTCAAAGATTTAATGAAAGCAGAACGGATGCCGCTAAACCGTGTTGAAGCAGATAAAACGCGTCTTGAATGGACACGTGATGCTTACCGTGACTTTAACGTCAAATTAAAAGAATTAGATGACTCACTACTCGACATGCGTTTATCGAGTTCGTTAATGACAAAACAAACGTCATCATCAAATAATGCGGTAACCGCAACAGCAACGTCTAGAGCGTCCAACGGTAGCTATAAAATGGAGGTTACTAAACTTGCGACGTCAGCGATTAATGTTTCTGCTAATTCTTTAACTGATCCAAACAGTACTGATAAAATAGATCCACGACAAACTATAAGTTCTCAAATTGATCGATTTAGAGGGATATCTAGCTTTGGTCCAGATGAAAAAATAGAATTTACTACTATGCATAATGGGGCATTATACACTGAGAATATAGCTGTTACTGCTGATGACACACTAGAGAGTATTTTGACTAAAATCACAAACAAAGATAATGGTGTGCGTGCTTTTTATGATACCACCCAAGATAAAATAATTATGGAGAAAGAGGAAGCAGGAAACCATTACGGCACTGAAGCTGAAGCTGAAATTAGATTTACTGGATCCACTTTTATGTCTGATTTATTTCAAATGAATGAAGGCAATGAGCAAAATGGTACCGATGCAGCCTTCAAGTACAACGGTGTTGAGTTAACCTCAAAAACAAACCAAACAACGTTGAATGGTATTACCTTTACTTTCAACAATGTAACCACAGATACACCAGCATATGTCAATATTAGTGATGACACGGATGCTGCGGTTGATAAAATTGTGAAGTTTGTTGATCAATATAACTCAATTGTAGATGAAGTGACAAGTAAGACAAGAGAAGAACGCTACAATGATTACGATCCTTTAACATCTGAAGAAATGGAAGCAATGAGCGATCGTGAAATAGAGATGTGGGAAGAAAAAGCTCGTAGTGGTTTGCTAAAAAGGGACCGTATTTTAATGGATGGTCTTTCGAAGATGCGTCAAGCATGGATGGGCTCAGTTGAATCTGACGGTAACTTTAAACACTTATCAGATATCGGTATAAGCACGACACGTGATTATATGGATGGTGGTAAACTCGTTATTGATGAAGATAAATTGCGAGAAGCATTAAGAGACGATCCAACTTCTGTTGATTCGCTCTTCACAAATAGTAGTGAAGGCGCTGATCGTGGTATCTTTAATAAATTAAATGATGCGATTGATCAAACAACGAATAGAATCAATGATAAAGCGGGGCGCTCAACTAGCCAAATTCAACAATATGCGCTTGGTCGTGAATTACAAAACATGAACACACGAATTGATAACTTCAATCGTCGTCTTGTTCAAGTAGAAGACCGTTACTGGAGTCAGTTTACGGCGATGGAAAAAGCGATTCAAAAGATGAATGAACAATCGAATTTTATGTACTCACAAATGATGGGTGGGCAACAGTAAGTTAAAGGTTTTAAATAGAGAGGATGTCATAAATATATGATGCAGCAACACCAAGCCTACAAAACAAACTCGGTAAATACCGCAACACCACAAGAATTAACCCTTATGTTGTATAACGGGTGTTTAAAGTTTATGAGACAGGCAAAAAAAGCAATGGAAGAAAAAGATATTCCAGCGAAAAATAACAATATTCAACGCGCACAAGACATCATTAGTGAGCTAATTATTACACTTGATCACAATGCGCCAATCGCTAAAGACATCTTGCCACTATATGAATTTATTAATCGTCGTTTAATTGATGCAAACATTAAAAACGATCCAGAAATTTTAATGGAAGCTTATGCTTTAGTGGAAGACTTTAGAAACACCTGGAAAGAAGTTATGAAACAAGCGAAGACGATGCAATATTCACAAGGTGCGAAGGCCTAATGTCTAAATTGGACGAGTTAGAACAGTTTACGAAGACGTTTAAACAAAAATTAGAAACACAATCACAAAAGAAGAATAAGGAAGATTTAATCTATCTTGTGAATAAACATTTAGATGACCGTCAAAAGTTGTTAGATCAGTTAGCTGGCCCTTATTCTGATGAAGAAAAGCAGCAGTTAGAACGCATTTTGAAGGACGATCAAGCTATGCAAGATTTGTTGGCTCAAGTGTTTCAGTCGATTCAAAACAATATGCGGCAAGCGAAAAAACAAAAAACATCTAACCAACAATATTTAAACCCTTATCAACAAGTAGCTACGAATGATGGCACGTATTGGGATAAGAAAAAATAGCATGAAATAAGTAGTCAAAAGAGCCCTGTCTAGTTTAAAATGGACAGGGTTTTTCGTTTTGATAATTATGGATAAAAATGTAATGTAAAGAAAGCCAGGATATATAAGGGTTTCCGAAAGAATATTAAAAACTTTAAAAAACTTTTACATTTCATGTTTATAAAATTTCACCCAGGGGTAATTATGAAGTATAGATATAGAAAGGAGGACACTTACATGAAATACAACATTCGAGGAGAAAATATTGAGGTGACTGGCGCAATAAAAAGCTACATCGAGAAAAAGGTGAGCAAATTAGAGCGCTATTTTGAAACACCTCCCACATCAGATGTGAATGTGAATTTAAGTGTCTATAATGACGAACAAGAGATTGAGGTTACCATTCCGATGCCAAACCTGTTACTAAGAGCAGAGGAAAAGAATACCGACTTATATGCGGCAATTGATTTAGTCGTAGATAAGTTAGAGCGTCAAATCCGTAAATACAAAACTAAAATTAACAGAAAAACGCGTGCTAAGGGTGCGCCTAAACATATCTTTGCTGAGATGGAAAAAGATTTGTTAGCGAATGAACCTGTAGATTATGATGATGAAGAAGGCGTTGAAATCGTTCGTACGAAGCGATTTGATCTTAAGCCGATGGATTCTGAAGAAGCTGTTTTACAAATGGATATGTTAGGACACAGTTTCTACGTATTCACTAACGCAGAATCAGGAGATACAAACGTTGTGTATCGTCGTCACGATGGTCGCTACGGCTTAATTGAACCAAATTAAAATGAATAACAATCAATCTATATAAAGAAAGAGACAGTCGATTAGGAGGCCACTGAAAAAGTCCGATTTTCCCGAAAATGAAAATCCTATAAAAACTCATTCCCAAAAAAGAGTTAATTTTAGCTAATAAAGTGGTGGGAACTATGCTTATTTTCAATGTTTTCACCTACGAAGTGGGAGAAAGAATTTTCCGGATTTTCAAATTTAAATTTTTAGTCACTTTTTCAGTGGCCTCGTCGATTAGTGGCTGTCTCTTTTCTTTAGGTTCTTTATCAAATGCTGTTGGTGGAAGTTAACTATTCCTCCGTTTGTTTGATCGAAAGTAAAAAGTTCTCAATCGTAAAGGAAGCCATCCCTTTAATTGTAGATAAGTGATCAGGAGAGGTAAAATCAACGGTCACTTTTTTCGAATGAAAACCAATCGCATGAGAATAGACATACGTTTGAATATCTTCTCTAATCCACGGTTGAAGTTTACTTAATTGATTACCGATTAAAATTTGTTCCGGGTTAAATAAATGGATCATTGTTGTAATACCGATGGCAATATATTCACCCATCTCTTTAAATAAAGCGATAATGGCTTCATTATTGGCGTTGGCTTTCTCAATTAATAAATCAACAGAAGCTTCTTCATTTCCAGTAACCAGTCCACGTTTAATCGCTTGTTCTAGAAGCGCTTGTTCTGAAGCGTAGCGCTCAAAACAACCCGTATTTCCGCAACGGCAATTAATGCCGTCTTTGACAATAGTAATATGTCCCATCTCACCCGCAAAACCATTTAAACCAGTGTAAAGTTTCTGATCAAGTACCATCCCCATACCAACCCCCATACCAACACTTAAATACAACATATGTTTTGGCGGTGTCTCAAACCCGAAGCGCATTTCGCCGTATGCTGCTGCATTCGCTTCATTTTCAACAATAACAGGGACATCAAAAACATCATGTAAGGCCTGTTTTAACTGAATATTTTTCCAATTCAAGTTAGGTGCTAAAAGAATTTCCCCTTCATGATTAACAACGCCTGGGACACCAATGCCAATGCCGACAAGTCCGTACGGACTTTTTTTCATTTCTTTAATCAGTGTATGAATGATTGTTACAATATGTTCAAATACCGTATCAAATTGTCGTTCATGCATTTTTTCGTGTTTATTGATTAGAATCTCACCATTTAAGTCAGTAAGTGCGGCATCAATATAACCGACACCTAAATCTAAAGCGATCGTGTATCCAGCCGCTTGATTAAATAACAACATAACCGGGCGACGTCCACCGCTTGATTCACCGGGACCTGATTCAGTCACGAAATGCTCATCGATTAATTCGCTGACTAAAGATGAAACTGTTCCTTTATTTAAGCCTGTGACTTGAGCTACTTTTGCGCGTGAGATAGAGGTATGTTCAATGATTGTTTTTAATACTAACGCTTTATTTTCTTGTTTGACAATATATTGATTCCACGTTCGACTCATATTAGACACTCGCTCTCTCTATAAAAAATTTAACCTTTCTTAACTGTACCATATAAGGTTATTTGATGCATTAACTTTGTCCAACATCTAGACAAACAAAACAATGGTTGGTATAATTTTAATTACCTACAATTAACCTACGAATAACTCTATATCCCTCCTAAATGTAACCGTTGTCAAATCATGATAAAGGAGGCATTCTTATGCCTGAAACTTTGAACAATCGCTTATTGGCGATTGAAAAAAGACTTGATGATTTGATGGCGTCTTTGACGTGTGAAGAATTAATCTCACTCCTTTCCACCCATCAAAGTGCAATTACACGCTTAAATATCCCAGAATATCATATTGGTGGAGAAGCTGCTCATGGTATCGTTGACCATGATGGATTAGCTTTTACAGTGTTCCCGCAACCTATTGGCCTATCACAAACATGGCATCCCGCACTCTTAAAACGTGTTGGATCTGCTATTGGTGTTGAGGCTCGAAGTTATTATCAAGCCAAAAATAAACAAACCGGCTTGTCACTATGGGCTCCAACCATTGATTTAGAACGTGATCCTCGTTGGGGACGTACGGAAGAAGGGTATGGGGAAGATCCTTACCTAACCGCAACATTAGGATCAGCGCTAATCGAAGGGATGCAAGGGGATGATCTCTTGTGTCTTCAAATGGTAGCTGCACCGAAACATTTCTATGCAAATAATAATGAAAAAGAACGAGAATCAACGTCAAACAGTGTAGACTTAAGAAATAAATATGAATATTATCTTCAACCGTTCAAAGCAGCTTTCACAAAAGCGAAAGCGAAGTCGATGATGACGGCTTATAATGGCATCAACGGTGTTCCTGCGATGCAACACGAAGATATTAATCAAATTGTAAGACAACAGTACGGTATGGATGGTTACATTGTAAGTGATGGCGGAGCATTAACATTAAATGTAACAGATTATCAATATTATGCTACTTATAAAGAAGCTCTTGCGGATAGTTTAAAAAAAGGTATTGACTGTTTCGTTGATGATAAAACGTGTGTTGAAACAGCCGCAAAAGCAGCTCTAGCAGATGGATTGATCACCCGCCGTGATTTATCAACAGCCATCAGGCGAACGTTGCGCGTTCGATTATTACTCGGCCAACTCGATCAGATCGACCCTTATAAATCATACTTAGATATTAAAACGGCTCGAAACAATCATCAATCGCTACTACATCAAGTCACAAATGAGTCAATCGTGTTATTAGAAAATCAGAACTACTTACCACTTAGAAATCAGCCCACCTCACTTCTTGTCGCTGGTCCGATGAGTGATCGAGTCATGAGAGATTGGTATACCGGTGTCATCGACTCACCCATCACACCACTAGAAGGGATAAGCAGGCGTTTTAATGAGAGTGATGTATATACGACGGATGGCTTTGATACAGTTGTCATTGCTTCTGGTAATGGATACATCAAATTTATGGATACTACAACGGTAACCATTGTAGCTAAAGAAGAGGCAACGAAGTGGATTGACGAAGATTTTGGAGATGGCGTGCATGTATTATTTGATCAAGTCAGTAAGAAATATTTAACGCTTAACACAGATGCACATCGTTTTGAGCTAACGACAGATGAAGTATTCAGTTGGTTTGTCAATGAAAAGCTAATTGTAAATGAAGAACAAGGTCAACAAGTATTGTCTTCAATTAACCATTACCCACTCAATGTAGAAGGACATCAGTTAGTGGAAACGAATCATCAAGGTAATTGTCACATTGAAACAATTACATCTGGTATAGAGGAAGTGAAAAAAAAGGCACAAGAAGTAGATACTGTTGTTCTTTGTGTAGGGAATCATCCAATGATCAATGGTAGAGAAACAGAAGACCGGCGAACGCTTGCTTTACCTCACCACCAACAACAGTTAATTGACACAACTTTAAAACATAATAAACAGGTAATCTTAATTATAATCGCTAGCTATCCTTATGCATTGACCTTTAACAAATATCGACCACAAGCTATCCTTTATTCGGCCCATGGCTCAGAAGTACTTGGAGAGAGTATCGCAAAGATCATGGCAGGTGATATATCACCTACCGGGAAATTATCGATGACATGGTATCAATCTGAAACGGACTTACCACCCATTACGGATTATGACATCATTCGTCATAACCGAACATATTTATATTTCCAAAAAGCTGTCTTATATCCTTTTGGTCACGGATTAACGTATTATACATTCACTATTAAACATGTTGAAGTAGGAGTAGATCAACTCTTAACAAATGGGTTAAAGGTGGCTGTATCAGTTAGTAATCCATTTAACTTTAAGGTAACAGACGTATGCCAAGTGTATGCGAATACAATAAAGTCACAACAAAAAAGGCCGAATCAACAGCTGATTGCTTTTGATAAAGTAACGCTTAAACCATTTGAACAACGAGTTATCTCATTTGAAATAAACGAAGAAGCTTTTCATCAATTTGATCCACGTTGTCAAAAGATGAGACTTATTTCAGATACTATCCAAATAGAATTAGGGTATTCTTCAGAAAATATTATTTATCGGTCGGAGCCATTCACGTTACCAGGTAGCACGTTAGCTAAAAGACTAAAAAATCACATGTACTTTGCCGAAACCTTCGATGACTACCAATTAGCTCATGGTGACCGTTTACATTTAGACCAAGACATGTTAGGACAGACCGTTGTTAAAGTTGATTCATCAGGTGCGTTTTATTTTGGGGGTGTATCAATAAGTCCTAAGGATACACTTGTTTTAACCGTCCAACATGATTGTAAACTTCAATTGAATCTTCAAGTTAACGACCATTCCTTAAAACGACTATCAAGCCAAACGATAGCTGGCTATACTATCTTGTTTTATCAAGGGACGATTGAAGTGGTCGATGCGACATTAACATTGGTTACCGACGCACCATTGACGCTCGTAAAATGGCGAATAGATGAAGGAGGAAAAGAGTTATGACGTATATAGAAAAACCAACAAAAGGTATCTGGCATGACCAACCAGCAGAAAATTGGGAAGAAGGACTTGTCTTAGGTAATGGTAAGATGGGAATGATTGTGTTTGGCGATCCGAATAAAGATACGGTGATTGGCAACCATGGCCAATTATTTCTACCAACGAGAAATCAACAACCAACACCTGACATGTCTGACTTAGTTGACCAGCTACGTTTGGATATTCAATCACTTGGATATGACCAAGCGATCAAACGTTATGAAAATGAGGCAGTGAAAAGAGGCTATCAAGGTCTAACCATGTCAGATCCTTTTGTCCCAAGTTTTGAATGTGTATTTGACTTTCATCATTTAGAAGAACCAACGGCTTATCAGCGACAAATAAACTACCAGACCGGTGAAGCAGTGGTTATGTATGAACATCAAAAGGAAAGAGTAGTCACGCAGTCTTTTGTTTCCCGACGAGACGACCTAATGGTCTATCGCGTGAGAAATTTAGACGGATTACTTGATGTAACAATGATACCAACAGTCTTTGAGAGAGAAGAAGTGACAGGTGCTTTTTTCTCGCAAAGTCATCAATTTAAATGGCACTATAATTACACCTTCAAAGAAGGTGGATATACGGTAAATGGCCAATTTGAAACACATGGTGGAGATGTTTCGACTAAGGGTAACGATATTCGTATCACGGGGACAAAAGAAATCGTCTTCCTATTTAGAATTGAACCGACGCTGATGACTCAACCCCTGAATGAACGAATAACGGATTATCACTGGTTATTCAGTCGACATCGCGCCATTCATCAAGAATTATTTGACCGGGTGCAATTAACACTAAAAAAAGATAAGAAAACAGATGAAAGTTTCACTGCACTTATGGTTGATGCCCAAAATAAATCGACCTTACCCCTCACCTTACTTGAAAAAATATATGATGCGAGCCGCTATATGTATATTTCATCATCTGGTCAAGTAACGCCGAATCTTCAAGGAATTTGGAGTGGGACTTTCTCTCCCGCATGGAGTGGCGATTATACGTTTGATACGAATGTTCAATTATCAATTGCTCAAGCTTTATCAGGCCATTTAGAAGAGGGGCTCTTTGGTTTTTTTGACTTGATTGATTCCTTGTTACCGGATTTTAGAGAAAACGCGCGTCGGTTTTATGGTTGTCGCGGCATTTTTTCATCGATTCATGCGAGTTCACATGGCCATCATATTCACTGGAATAAAGATTGGCCACTCATGTTTTATACCGCTGGTGCAGGTTGGTTAGGTCATTGGTATTATCAATATTATCGTTATACACATGATACCCAGTTTTTAAAAAATAGATGTGTGCCTTATTTGGAGGAAGTTGTTTTATTTTTTGAGGATTTTTTAACCGAAGACCCAGATGGGATTTATCGTTTTAGTCCGTCTTACTCAGCTGAAAATGGCTGTTATGACAATGCCACGCAAGATGTTGCGGTGTTAAAAGAAGTGTTAACGAATTTAATCGCAAGTTATCACGTATTGAAAGTAGATAAAAAGAAAATAGAAAAATTAACACAAATGAAAGAAAAACTACCAGGATATAAAATCAATGATGCGGGTGCTTTAAAAGAATGGTTACCGGATGAAAAGAACGAAAACTATAACCACCGCCATTTTTCACATCTCTATCCGATCTTTCAAAGTCGTGAGTTTACCAAAGTAACTGAACCGGAACTGTTTAAAGCGGCACAAGTGGCCTTTGATAAACGAAGAGAAGCTTGGTTAGAAAGTGATGCGGGTGATACGACATCAACCCATGGCCGGATGCATAGCGCACTACTTGCAACACAATTTCATTTACCTGATATGATTAAAGATATTTTTATGCTGTTAATTAAACAGGATTGTTTTTATCCCTCATTAATGATGAGTCACTATAACAACCGAGAAGTATTTAATGTTGATGGAAATGGTGCATTCCCGCAAGTGATTCATGAAATGTTAGCTGATTATCATCATCATACGCTTTATTTATTGCAAGCTTTACCGACAGAAATTGAATCAGGCGAGATTCAAGGTTTGCAGTTACCTGATATGATGGAAGTGCTAAACTTAAAATGGGATTTAGACGAAAAGTATTTAAAATTGTCGCTTGTCAGTCGAATAGTACAAACCCTAAACTTTAAATTACCTTTGTATCCATACGCAAAGATTCATAACGAACCGGCGAATGATTATGTCTTGGCATTAAATAAAGATCAACCGGTCATTATCGAAATAAGGTTATAAACAAGAGGAGGTCAACGAATGCGTAGGCTAAAAGAGATCTTGCTAAATCTGAACATTAGTAAAAAGCTGATGGGTGGTTATTTAATTGCTACAGCTTTGCCACTTATTTTAGTTGGCCTGTACTTAAATATTAGTGTAAGAAATGTTGTTGAAAATAATGCGATTTTTGAAGCAGAGGCAAACTTAGAAAAAGTAGAAATACAACTTGAAAATGCGATTAATCGTGTTACACAAGCGTCAGATCTCGTTTATTTAGATAAAGATATTGAATCTCTATTAACTGACACCTATGATTCTACTTTCGAGATTTATCAAGCTTACGCTAATTATCCCGTTTTTGATGACTTTTTAGAGTTTTACGAAGAAATTGAAAACATTCAGTTCTTTATGGAACGCTCTATGATTTCTAACTCTTATTTTATTTCTGTAGATGATGCGATCGAACAAACAGAGTGGTATCAAGAAGCAAAAAATAAACAAGGTCGCATCAGCTGGCTTATTAAAGAAGAACACTGGACAAAGGAACGTTATCTCACCTTAACTCGGGCAGTGTATGGAACGGAAAATCAATATTTAGGTGTAGTGACTATTTATGTATCAATGGATAAATTGAGACGGATGATCAGTAGCGAAATTCATGATACGTATATAATTTTAGATAATGACACAATTGTATATGCGACTGATGCAACGAAACAATTTATGAAACCAACATTTTTGTCTGGTTTTACAGATGAAGAATTAAATCAAACGCTGCTATTTGATGATACGTATGAAGGAGAAGATGTGAAAATCAACGTGCGGCGGCTAAAACCTGAGAAATCACTCCAAAATGATTTGCAAGTTGCTTCAATTATTCCACTAGAAATGTTGATGGCACAACCAAACAAAATTTTCTTCCAAGGTTACCTTATTATTATTGGTGTCCTTGTTATTTCAATGATTGGCTTTAGGGTATTCATTCGGACTTTTAAAACGAGAATAAATACATTGAAAAGTGCCATGGGGCGAGTAGCCCGCGGACAATTCAATATTGAAGCAAAGATGGTCGGAACAGATGAAATAGGCGAAGCGTATGATGAACTTTATGAGACGTCCCAAAGTCTACAAAAACTGATTGATGAAGTGTATGTGCATAAAATCAAGGAAGAACGATGGTACCGCCAACAAAAAGAATCAGAGTTTAAAATGCTTTCAAGTCAGATCAATCCGCATTTCTTGTATAACACATTAGAAATGATCCGAATGAAAGCACTCGTTAATAAAGACCCAGATGTCGCCACTTTAATTAAGAAGTTAAGTAAAATGATGCGTCAAGCACTTGAAAGAACCGATCGTCCCGTTACACTAAAGGATGAGCTAAGTCTAATAGAAAATTATCTAGAGATTCAAGCGATGCGATTTGGCGAGCACTTTAGTTACACAATAGAAGTACAACCTGGGTTAGATGATTACAAAGTATTTCCACTACTAATTCAACCAATTGTTGAAAATGCGATCGTTCATGGACTGGAACCAAAAGAAGAACGTGGTCATCTAACACTCACAGTAATAGATGATGGTAAAGATATCACTATTGCTGTTCATGATAACGGCGTTGGTATGACACCGAAACGTTTAACAGAGGTGAGACAAGGATTAAGCGTCACCGAACATTTAAATGGGCGACGCATTGGTATCAGGAATGTACATCAACGGATGATGCTATATTATGGTCAAGAGTACGGATTGACGATTAAAAGCACAATCAATGTAGGGACAACCATGACGTTACGGTTGCCAAAAAGAAATTGATGCAAGGTTTAAGGAGGTAGTTTTGATGTATAAAGTTTTGTTTATTGATGATGAACCAATTATTCGAGAAGGCATGCGTCATGTGATTGATTGGGAAGCGCTTGGTTTTGTTATAGAAGGAGATTATGGCCATGCGAAAGAAGGGTTAAAAGCAATTATTAAACAACAGCCTGATCTTGTCTTTGTTGATATTAAGATGCCTGGGATGACAGGACTTGAATTAGTAACTGAAGCAAAAAAAGAGGGCTATCAAGGCCGCTTTATTGTTTTATCAGGCTACTCAAATTTTGATTATGCGAAAGCATCGATTAAGTTAGGAGTGGATGCTTATCTTCTTAAACCCATTGATGAAGATGAGTTAGTCGATTGTCTGTTAGAGATAAAAGAAAGTATTCAACAAGAAGAACATATTCACTCGCAAATTTCACAGTTTAAAGACCAATCCATCCATGAGGCATGGCGGGCGGTCATTGATGGTCGAACGAATGATTGGTTAGGACATAGTGAATTAAAACGGCTTTCAGGTCCTTTTTTGGTTGGTGCTATTTTCTTTCATAAAGCTTTAAGTCGTCGCCGTTTAAAAGCGCTATTTGAAGAACATAAAATTACGAAAGCTTTTGTGATATTTAAAGACGATCTAAGTTATTTAATATTTCCGGGCGCTACAGACGCTACAAAAGACGATTTTAAGCAGGCGGTTGTCTTAATTAAAAAGCTCATTGATGAACAGGCCTATGCGATTTTAGCTGAACCGGTTGATGATATTCATAAAATTTTTGCTGAAGTTAAAACGATTCAAGATGCGGAACAAGTCATTTATGTTCTTCCCTCACAGGTTGTTTATATGACGCATCACGTTCTTAAAAGTAACGATGAACAAGACCAACCATTAAATATACAGGCGAATATTCAACGGGTTATTCACGCACTAGAATTTAAAGATAAAGCGATTCTTTCAAGTGTTAAAGAAGACTTCATTCAGTATTTTCAAACCAACAGCGTGATGAAAGACCGGGTAGAGCAACTAATGTTTGAATTCGTTTTACATCTCACTGACCAAGTGAAAGCGCAGTATCCTGAGGTGACGATGACAGCTAAAAATGAGTGGTATGAAATTATTATTGATGCCGATCATTTGTTTGATTTATTAGATGAATTAATGGAAGAAATATGGGCGATGTCAAATCAAATGAAAGGTTTTCAATTTAATGCTGACGATGATATGGAAAAAGTCGTCGCTTATGTTCACCATTACTTCATGAAAGATTTGAGTTTGAAAGTGTTAGCAGAAATTTTTAGTTACAACAGTTCGTACCTTGGAAAGAAGTTTAAAAAGTATACTGGAGACTATTTTCATGTTTATTTAGAAAGGTTTCGGATAGATAAAGCAAAACAACTTCTGACAGATCGTACGATTAAAATCTATGAAGTATCAGAAGCGGTAGGCTTTAATAATATGGACTATTTTTATAAAAAATTTAAAAAACATGTAGGAAAAAGCCCTAAAGAATACCAGTTGTCTTTAGAAAGGGATTGACATCATGAATCAAAATATCTTAGACCGACTTATTTATCAGATAGCCAATTACATTTATAGTATTTTTATAACGAATGTCTATTTTATGTTGCTTATTAGTCCATTTATTTTCGTCTATTTTTTTGCGGAATTCACGATTAAGAACATTTTCTTATATTATGCCTCGCTTTTATTATTTGGACCGGCGTTTGCGGCATTACTAAAAACGATGGATAAGCTAATTGAAGATAAAATTATCGCGCCGACTAAAACGTTCTGGTATTATTTTAAAAGAAATTTTAAGAGCGCAATAGTATATTGGTTAATTATTTCAACCCTATTACTTATTTTGATGGTCGATATTTATTACGCTAATGTATTTGCCCCATATTTATCGATTGTCTTTTTTATCTTAATCGTCGGGGTGATTTTAATCGCAATGTATGGTTTTCCTATTTTAACAAGATTTGAAACAGGGATAAAAAGTTTGTTTGTTGTCTCTACTTATGCAGTGTTTCGATTCTTTAAAGTCACCGTTCTTAATGCGACAACACTGATATCTTTTGGGGTTATTTTTTATTACGTGCCAGGGATTTTAAGTTTGTTTTTAATGAGTTTAATCGCCTTCTTTATGATGTATAACTTAAAACAGCCATTTATGATTTTACAAGATAGTTTTCAAAAGGAACACAAAAAGGAGGAATAAAGGCATGAAAAAGAAAATCATTATACCGCTTATTATGTTGATTGCAGTGATTGGAACACTTATCTTTATTCAAACAAACAAAGACCAAGATAAAGCGACAGGTCATCGTCAACCGGCAGCAGAGAATTCGGTAGCAGAGAATACTGAAGAAACGGAAAACTATCATTTTATAAAAGAGCCAACGTCTATAACGGCGATAAATTTTCTTACAGATCAAGGTTTTTTGTTAGAAAAAACAGAGGGAAGTTGGACAGTCACTGACCGCAGAGAAGAGACAGACCAAGCGATGGTTGCTGAAGCGTTGCAACGTTTAAGTCTCTGGGAAGGTGATATTGTTGACGTTAATCGCAGAGATGTCGGCTTAGATTTTCCACTGATTACGCTAAAAATTATGCAGGGGAAAGAAGAAAGGAAGTTAGCAATTGGTGAGTTAAATATGACTCAAACCGCTTACTATGTTAGTGATGATCAAACAAATAAGATTTATTTAGTGAGTCGAGATCTTGTGGAACAGTTTCCGTTCTATGCTGAAGCCTTTTTAGACCGGTCATTATTAAAAGATATGGACACAATCGAAACCGTCACGATTGATAACGAGACAGAAGTGATAGAGCTCACGCGAAATAATCCTTTCTCTGAAGCGGAAGCGCTCGCGAACGTCACAGGGTGGTTCATCAAGAAGCCTTTTAACTACCCTCAATTCACGTCTTATTCTGTCACAGAGACATTCGTGCAAACGTTAAGTAGCTTATCATTTGAAGAGCTAGTTACAATCGACAAAGCGGATGAGACAACAGGTCTATTAGAGAGTACATTCACAATTACTTTTACGTCTTTCGACAGCGAAAAGGTAATGGTTATTGGTAAGCCGGCGTCGCAAAACACCTATTATGCGATGTTTAAGCATGATGATCAAGTCTTCACCTTAGCCAATGAGGTTGTGCGGGTGTTTAGTACACCGTCAAAAGCGTTTCATGATGGCTTTATTAAAGTCATTGCTCTGGACACATTAAATGAATTAATTATTACGACAGAAGATAGCACACACACGTTAAAGGTTAAAACAGATGGCGGAGGGGATGATAAAACGACTGTGTTTACCTCTCATGATGAAAAATTAGATTCAAGCATAGTTAGAGAACAATACACGGCTTTAGCTGGCTTACAAGGGACAGAACGAAGCGATGTTGACGTGATAGGAACAAACGACATAAGTTTAACATACAAAATTCGTACAGAAACAGGTGAAAAAGAAGTCGAGGTTGTTTTTAGCGATTATGATGAGATGTATTATGCCGCTTTTGTCGATGGTATCAATGATTTTCTGATTGAAAAAAGCCAAGTAGATGACGTTATTGAAGCTATGACTGATGTCATCACTGATAATGAGTAGTGATAGATTTGATGTGAGATAACCGATAAGAACTTTGAGATCATGGGTTAATACTAGTCAACAAGTAAAAACGGGAGATGGGCATCTCTCGTTTTTACTTGTTTTTATATCTACTTTTTCTATTTTTAAATAGCTATCTCTATTTTTGACTGGATTTTAACACTTATCCATTAGGTTTTCGGTGTAAGCGATTTCTAATACACTATAAGTAGTTAATTCGTAGGGAGTTATCTAGACCTTAAACGTAAGGGAGAGAGAAAAATGAGTAAAAACACGACAACGGTTACCGTAGGAGGGACAGTTTCAAAAAAAGCTAGTAAATTAACAGTCGCATCAAAAAGCCAATCATTTTTTAAACGAATGATGTCACAGAAAATGTTGATTGCGATGTCATTGCCTTTTGTTCTTTGGTTAATTATCTTTCGTTACGTTCCAGTCGTTGGTTGGTTAATGGCTTTTCAAGACTATAAACCTCAAAACGGCTTTTTCGGAAATGAATGGGTTGGCCTTAAACACTTTAGGGATTTATTCAATGAACCAACATTCTTTCGTGCCTTAGAAAATACGATCGGTATGGGTGTACTTGGACTTGTATTTACAACAATCGCGGCGATTACATTTGCATTATTACTCAATGAAATGCGGTTTTTAAGATTTAAAAAATTAACCCAAACAATTTCTTATTTACCACACTTTGTCTCCTGGGTAATCGTTGCTAATATTGTAACGACCATGTTATCAATTGAAGGGCCAATCAATAGTTTGCTAACTTCTGTCGGACTTTTAGATGATCCAATAAATTTCATGACCAAGCCTGGTATGTTCTGGGGTATTGTTACTTTAGCTGAAGTGTGGAAATCGACTGGTTGGAATGCGATTATCTATTTTGCCGCAATGGCTGGTATTGACCCGCAGCTTTATGAGGCGGCTAAAGTGGACGGTGCCTCTCGATTAAGACAAATGTGGCATATCACGTTACCAAGTATTCGTTCAGTTATTATTGTGTTACTTATTTTAAGTATTGGTAACTTAATTAATATCGGTTTTGAAAAACAAATGTTACTTGGAAATAATATCGTTATGGATAAGGCAATTGTTATTGATTTATATGCTTTAAATTATGGTATCGGTATGTTCCGTTACTCATTTGGTACAGCCATTGGTATTTTCAAATCTGTCGTTAGTGTGATATTAATCCTCATTGCAAACGGATTTGCCAAGAAAATTGGAGAAGGACGTGTTTTCTAATGAGACTGTATACATGTGAGGAGGAGAAAAAATGAAAAAGAGAAAATTTACAACATTTGATGTCATATTACTGATTTTTATGTTAGGTGTCGTCGTTGTGACACTATATCCCTTCCTAAATATTTTAGCAATTTCTCTAAATGATGCGACAGATACAGCACGTGGCGGGTTGCATATTTTACCTCGAGAATTTACGTGGGCAAACTATGAACACATCTTTAATGGAAACGATCGTTTACTTGGTGCCTTTGGTATGTCAGTCTTACGGACTGTTGTTGGTACAGTAACAGGGATCCTCGCAAGTACGATGCTTGCCTACACATTAAGTCGTCGTGATTTTGTTTTTAATGGCCCAGTTAGCTTTATTTTAGTCATTACGATGTTTGTCAGTGGAGGGTTAATCCCAGAGTTCTTACTTATTCGGGAACTTGGTTTAATGAATAACTTCTTAGTTTACATTTTACCGATGTTACTGAATGCGTTTAATGTCATTGTGATTCGTTCATTTATGGATGGCATCCCAATAGCCTTAACAGAATCGGCCAAGATGGACGGCGCGCATGACTTTACGATTTTTTGGAAGATTATCATACCTTTATCATTACCGGTTATTGCAACCGTATCACTATTTTTAGCCGTTAGTCAGTGGAACAGTTGGTTTGATACCTATCTTTATGCCCGCTCAAATATTAATTTGACTACTTTACAGTTTGAATTGATGAAGATTTTGGATAACACACAAATGTCAGCTGGAGATATTACTTCAGGAAATGCTGAATATGTAGCAAATCGGACAAATCCTTTATCTATTCAAATGGCGATTACGATTATTGCGACGGTACCAATTTTACTGGTATATCCTTTCTTACAACGCTACTTTGTCACAGGCTTAACACTAGGAGCGGTGAAGTCTTAAAAAAATTATGATTTGTTATCTTGATATTAATGAAAATTAATATAAAATTTTAATCAAATGGAGGGTTAAAGAAATGAAAAAGCATTTATCTGTATTATTTATGTTGATGTTGGTTGGATTATTGACATTGGCTGCTTGTGGTGATGATTCAACTGAAGGCGGAAGTGACAACAATGATTCAGACAATAACTCAGAAGAGAAGGGTTCAGATGAACCAGTTAAATTAACATTTTTCTCAATTGATGGTTCTGAAAAAACGTTTGATGATCCTGTGGCACAGAAACTAACTGAAGAGACAGGCGTTATTTTAGAAATGGACTATCCAGTTGGGGGTACTGATGAAGCCATTCCATTAATGATTGCTGGTGGAGAATACCCAGACATGATTTTTGCTAAAGGCGATTTATCAAAACTCATTGAAGCGGGTGGTGTTATTAAGTTAGATGATATGATTGAAGAACGTGGCGATAATTTGAAAGCTATGTACGGTGAACAAATTGATCGTTTACGCAATTCCTTAGAGGATCCAAGTATTTACCAAGTTGGAACTTATGGCGTTAATGATCAAGTCTTACAACCATCAGGTTCATTCCAGATTCAACTTGATGTATTGCGTGAATTAGGTTATCCAGAGATTAATACATTGGCTGAGTTCGAATCAGCGTTAACGGAGTATTATGAAAAATATCCAGAAATTAATGGTCAAAAAACCATTCCATTATCACTTCAAGGTTCTGATTGGCGTTGGTTAGTAACGGTAGGTAATCCAGCTGGTTGGGTTGCCGGATTCCCTGATGACGGTCAGTGGCATGTTGATAATGATACAGGTGACACACAATATAAATTTATTCTAGACGAATATCGGGAGTACTTTAAGTGGTTAAACGGCATGAATGCTAAAGGGTTGCTAGATCCAGAATCATTCACACATACACAAGAAACATATATTTCAAAAATCTCAACTGGTCGCGTACTTTCTGTCGCGGATCAAAACTGGAATATTGGGGACGCACGAAGTGCGTTAATTCAAAGTGATATGGAAGAAAGATTATTCGCTCCTTTACCAGTCGTGCTTGAAGAGGGAAGAAAGCACCAAGCGCTCAAAAATTACGGTTTTGCTGGTGGATGGGGAATTGCGATTTCCTCAACCTCTGAACATCCTGAAAAAGCCTTTGATTTCTTAGATTACATTGCTTCAGAAGAAGGTCAAATTCTTGTCAATTGGGGTGTAGAAGGTGAACATTATGAAGTCGTTGATGGGAAGCGTGTCATGTTTGATGATGTACGCGAGAAATTAAGCAGTGACTCAAACTATACTAAGGAATCTGGCGTTGGTTACTATATTTATCCTTTCCCGAACTGGGGGAGTGCAGCGGTCGATTCTAATGGTCAATCTATCTCCATTAACACAAAAGAAGATGTAATGGCAGATTTACGTGACGCTGAGAAAGAAACGTTAGATCAATATGGCATGGAATTATGGACAGACTGGTTCCCGGCTCAAGATGAACTAGAAATGTCTAATCACGGAGCTGCTTATAATATTTCTATTCCTGCAGGTTCTGATATTCAAATTATCCAACAACGCGCAGATGATATTACTGAACAACGCATTACAGAAGCTATATTAGCTGATCCAGATGAATTTGATGGTTTATGGGATCAAATGCTTCAAGAACTTGATGATGCTGGCGTTGAACAGTTGAATGAAGATATGACAGAATTAGTTAAGAACATTCGCGAACTTTGGGGTACAAACTAAGTTTAACCTACTCGATCATTAACCCATAATGATACCCATATGTAACATTTGAATAAGATAGCCTAGTCCAATCGGGATTAGGCTCGTCTTATTTACTTATTATTAAGTTTAAATATGAAAGAGGAAATCAAGACATACATACCTTTCGCAAAATAAGGCAAAGGGAATTAAGCATCAGCTGAAGGAGAGGACATAAAATGAAATTTACTGATGGCAACTGGCTAGTAAAAGAAGGTTATGACATTCATTTTCCAAGGATTGTATATGACACGAAAATAGAAGAACAAGCGGTGACACTCTATGCACCATGTAAATACATTAATCACCGGGGAGATACACTTGACGGACCTATGTTAACGATTAAATTATCGTCACCCATGGAAAATGTGATTCATGTAGAAACATGGCATTATCAGGGAGGTAAATTAAACACACCAAACTTTAACCTTTACGAAGAGTTGAATCAATTAGCCATTGATGATCAAGAACAAAGTATGACGTTTACTTCTGGTGAGTTAAATTTAACCATTAATAAAGAAGATTTTCGAATGATTTTTGCTGATGCTGTTGGTAAGATTGCTGAGGCAGACCAAAAGTCACTCGCATGGATCACGGGTCCGGATGATAACACCTATATGCGTGGCCAATTAACGCTAGGGGTGGGGGAATATTTATATGGACTAGGCGAACGTTTTACCCCATTTGTTAAGAACGGTCAGTCCGTTGAGATTTGGAATGAAGATGGTGGGACAAGTTCTGAACAATCCTATAAAAACATTCCGTTCTTCTTATCGAATAAAGGCTATGGTGTGTTTGTCAATCATCCTGAAAAAGTAAGTTTCGAATTAGGATCAGAGCTCGTCTCACGTACACAGTGGAGTGTGCCTGGTGAAAAGCTTGATTATTACTTCATTTATGGCCCAACACCAAAACAAGTTATTAGTCGTTATACTGCGCTAACAGGCCTACCGGCCTTACCACCAGCTTGGTCTTTTGGTTTATGGTTATCAACTTCTTTTACAACTGATTATAATGAAGAGACAGTGACACATTTTGTTGATGGGATGGCCGAACGTGGTATTCCTTTAAGTGTCTTCCACTTTGATTGTTTTTGGATGGAAGGTTTTGAATGGACGAACTTTATTTGGGATAAGAAAAACTTCCCCAATCCTGAAGCAATGTTGAGACGTTTAAAAGACAAAGGGTTAGAGATTTGTGTTTGGATTAACCCTTATATTGCTCAAAAATCACCATTATTTGAAGAAGCACATACCAAAGGCTACTTGATTAAAAAGCCAAATGGTGATACATGGCAATGGGATCGCTGGCAAGCAGGTATGGGCATTGTTGACTTTACGAATTCAGAGGCAGTAAAATGGTATCAATCCCATTTACGTAAATTAGTCGAGATGGGTGTCGATTCATTTAAAACAGATTTTGGTGAGCGGATTCCAACAGATGTTGTCTACTATGATGGCTCAGACCCGATGAAGATGCATAATTACTATAGTTACTTATATAATCAAGTCGTTTTTGACTTGTTAAAAGAAACAAAAGGAAAACAAGATGCCATTGTCTTTGCTCGATCAGCAACAACAGGTGGCCAACAGTTTCCCGTTCATTGGGGTGGGGATTGTGATTCCACGTATGAAGCGATGGCAGAGAGTCTTAGGGGTGGCTTATCGCTCACCACGTCGGGATTTGGTTATTGGAGTCATGACATTGGTGGTTTTGAAAGCACCGCGTCTCCAGATGTATTTAAACGGTGGACACAATTTGGCTTATTATCTAGTCATAGTCGTTTCCATGGCAGTGCTTCTTATCGAGTGCCTTGGAACTTTGATGACGAAGCGGTTGAAGTCGCACGTGAATTTACCAAGTTAAAAAACACCTTAATGCCTTACTTGTATCGCCTAGCGGTTGAAAACAATCAAACAGGTATTCCAGTTATGCGTTCGATGCATGTTGAATTCCCAGATGACCCTATTTGTGACACGCTTGACCGACAATACATGTTAGGTGAAAGTATTTTGGTCGCTCCTATTTTTAATAAAGAAGGACACGCCTCTTACTATTTACCGAAAGGTAAATGGACCCATCTGTTATCAGGTGAAGTAAAAGAAGGTGGGACGTGGATAAAAGAAACGTATGACTTTATGAGTCTGCCGCTGTTCGTCAGAGATAACACGGTATTGCCAATCGGGCATTATGATGTGAAACCTGTATATGATTATCTTGAAAATTTAACACTAAAAGCTTATCACATAGATAAAGGAACAGAGATAACGTTACCTGTTTACATCACAAATGGTGACCTAGGGGCAACTTTTACGGTTCATCATACAGATGAGATTAAGATTCAGGCAGACCAAGATGTCACTTATCAGGTTGAAGTTATAAGTGACTGAAAAAGAATAAAAATAGATGAGAACCAGGCTATGTGGCCTGGTTACATCTGTTTGTGCTGAGGGGGATGGAAGTGAAACTTAGAGAAGCACTGAAAGATATGACAACAAAAGAAAAAATAGATTATGTGTGGGCATACTATAAAGGTATCATCATTGGCGGTTTATGTTTGTTGATCTTTGTGTGGTTGATGGCTGATGGTCTCATGCATAAGGACGAGGAACCCGTAGGTGTCACAATCTTAAGTGGTACGTCTTTAGAAGGGGTACAAGCAGTGGAAAAAGCTTTTTCGGATCAAGTGTTTGATGTGTATGTCGATCATTTTTATCATGAAGACGGTAAGATGGAAGAAAACGGTCATCAATCAATTGAGAGATTATCCACTAGTCTTGCTGTCGGACAAATTGATTTATTTGTGATTGATCAAAAAATGGCAGAGCTCATGATGTTAGAAGATGTGTTAGCACCAATTAATGAAATGATTGATACAACGGAGATACAGATAGATAAAAAAGATCAATTGATATTAGAGAACCAGTGGTATGGCATTCGTGCGAGTCAATTAACAGAACTTCAATCACTCAATAAGAGTGAGGAGCTTTATATCTTTATACCAAATACAGCAAGACACCTTGAAAAAACGGAACAATTATTAAAATGAAACATAATAGAGAAAAAACACCTGTGACATCAACATTTTTTGGTTGATACACAGGTGTTTTTTCTCTGGTTATTTCTAAATGAAAGCGTTATAATGATTGGACGTTTGAAAGTATATAAAACAATGCTAGAAAGATGTTTTAACGAGTGAAACGCTTATTTTGTACCAAATAAGCGGTCACCAGCATCACCAAAACCAGGATCAATGTAACTCTTGTCGTTAAGGCCCGGGTCAATGGCGCCGGTGTATATAGGCACATCCGGATGATCTTGATGAATCCGATCGATGCCTTCTTTTACCGCAATTAAACAAAGGAATTTAATGTTTTTAGCCCCGCGTTTTTTAATCGCCGTTAAGGCTGCAGAAGCGGACCCACCTGTTGCGAGCATGGGATCGACAACAATCAGTTCACGTTCACCAGCATCTTCTGGTAGCTTCGCGTAGTACTCGATAGCTTCCAATGTTTCTGGGTCACGGTAAAGACCAATATGCCCGACTTTTGCTACCGGGATTAATGATAAAATACCATCAACCATCCCTAATCCGGCCCGCATAATAGGCACAATCCCTAACTTTTTACCACTTAGTCGTTTGACCGTTGTCTTTGCGACAGGCGTTTGAACGGTTACATCTGTTAACGGTAAATCAAGTGTGATCTCATAAGCCATCAATTTAGCAATTTCATTGACGAGTTCACGAAATTCTTTTGGGCCCGTACTTTCTTCACGAATAATACCGAGTTTGTGTTGAATGAGTGGATGGTGAAAGACATGCACATGTTTTTCCATAGATCATTACCTCCTTGTGTATTCGGGTGTTTATGTTACAGAAACTCACATGACGAAACAAGGTCAAAACTAGACAATAATTTTAAAATAATTAGGCAAAGGATGATAAAGATGTTGTCAATTGAACGACTATTAGAGATGACGCCTTTTAAAGAGGTGACGGTTATCGCTGGGCATGAGGGCTTATCTCATGAAATTAAAAGTGTTAACGTTATGGAGGTACCAGACATATATCCGTATGTGGATGAACAAGGTTTACTCTTTACGACCTTATTTCCTATTTATGATGATGAAGAAGCTTTACATGAATTTATCGAGCGGTTAAGCGAAAAGAACTTAGCAGGTGTGGCGATTAAACTAGGACGTTATTTACCGGAAGTGCCTGATTATATGATTAAGCAAGCAGAACACTATCAATTCCCGATTCTTATTTTACCGAGTGATGCTAATTTATCGACGTTAACCAATTATATTTTAACGGAATTACTAGATAAAAAGACATCGCTTTTGGAGTTTCGTGAAACGATTGCCAGTCGTCTGCATCACTTCTTATTAGAAGGCTCGGATATGATCCAGTTCGTCGAGGCATTAGCTGAACTATCAGAAGCCCCAATTATCATTTTAGATGCGCATTTACAAATCGAAGCAACGAGTGTCGCGCTTGAATCGGTTGTTATTAATGATAAAGGTCTGCATTATTTAATGAATGAAGACATTAACGAACAACAAGTCATTGTGGAGTGCCTCAATCAAGCGTATACGAAAGATGAGGTATTATTTGAACCGATTATGGCAGGGAAGAAATTGTTTGGTTATCTTATGGTATTAAAGAGTGACTCTAGTAGTGAAGAAACATTAAGCATTATTGTAGAACAAGCGATTATTCTGTTAGCCTATTTAATGCAAACAAAAGCGGCCATTCAACAAAAGGAGCGTAATTATCTCGATAGCTTTCTGCGCGATATGTTAAATGCGCGTTATCAGTCTCAAGCTGAAATCATTGATAAAGCTAAAGTGTTTAAATGGCACTTGCACTTTCCCAATGTTATTTTAGTTATTCGCTCAACGGAAACACGTACTGAAAAAAGACTATCAACTTACACAAAAGTATTGGATTCAGAGAAAATAGAACAAGCGGTGAGTCACGTGTTTGATATTCCTTTATCTAACGGAAAAGTTGCCTATTTTGAAGAAGAGCTGGTTGTTTTTATTAGTTTAGCGTTTGAAACAAGGTTACAGGAGAAATTACAAACACTTGGTGAGTTAATTGTAAGTAGTCTTCACCCATTTGGGACTTTCTCTGTAAGTATTTCTGAACCAATTGAACGGCTGCAAGATATCAAATTGGGTTATCAACACGCTAGGCTTGTTCATGATGTATATAAGCAACAAAATAAGACGTCTTATATTAAGTTTTATCAATCCTTAGGTCTGTTCAAACTTTTTCCATTAATAAAAGATGAAACGAAGATGCATGCATTTATTGAGGAGTATATTGGCGATATTATTCGCTATGATCAAAAGAAAGATATGGATCTGATGCAGACATTAGCTACTTTAATTAAAAATAACGGTAATGTCCAAAAGACATCGGATGAAATGTTTATTCATTATAATTCACTCCGCTACCGGATCCAGAAGTTAAAAGACCTAGGTGTCGATTTAAATGATGGAGATAAGATGATTGAAGTGGCCGTAGCTTGTCAAATGTATCGTTACTTACAGCTATAGTTATGACTGTTTGGTGGGACTAGCTTGAAGTAAAGCGCCACATACACGAAGTTAGATAAAAAAATCATACTAGTTCAAATAACAACGTTAAGCTTACTTGATGAGCATTAACGTTGTTTCTTTATGGGTTATGTCACAGCTAATTTTACGCTAAGATAATTTTTATGTTTAAAACTATCAAAGAATGACAAAATGAAGCGATTACATTTAGCGCTTTTCTACAATGTTTTATTGAAACGGGGTTGCTATAATCAATTTGTAAGATGAATTCACGATACATAAGAGAAGGGGGGAAAAACATGTCTGAGTTAAAAATCAAGTTGTGGCAACGCTCAGACATCGATGGCTTTTTTGGACTTTTCACCAATAACTTAACGAATATGCTAGTCATGGCCGGTTTGCTGATTGGTGTCGGTTTTCCAACATCGATGATTTTTGGAGCCATCTTACCAGCGGTAGGGTTATCAATTTTTGCAAGCAGTGTTATTTATAGTGTGATGGCTTATCGTCTAGCCAAGAAAGAACAGCGCAATACAGTGACAGCTTTACCATCAGGGACGAGCGTACCACATATGTTTCTCATTGTATTCCTCATTATGGGTCCTGTTTACCGGACAACGAATGATCCTTATATCGCTTGGTTTGCAGGGTTGAGTTGGGGATTTATAGAAGGAGCAATTGAATTAGTTGGCTCGTTCATTGGTCCTAAAATTAAAGCAGCTGTTCCAAGGGCAGCGATGCTTGGATCACTTGCCGGTGCGTCCATTACGTTTATTGCCATGTCACCAGCGATGCAATCATTTGATTTACCTTACATTGGTCTTGTTTCATTTACGATTATTCTATTAGGCTGGTTTGGGAAAGTAACATTTCCAAAGCACGTACCAGTAGGTCTTGTGGCCATTTTAGTTGGAACGGCCATCGGTTGGATAACAGGTGTCATGAACGTTTCGTCCTTTATTGATGCGCTAAATACTATTGATATTGGTTTACCTACCTTTTCAATTCAACGGATTATGAGTGGATTTAATGAAGCAGCACCATTTATCATCGCAGCAATTCCGCTAGGTATTTATAACATGTTTGAAACCATTGATAACATTGAGAGCGCGGAAGTTGCAGGTGATCGTTATGACACGATGACAACGATGATCGCTGATGGGTCAACAAGTATTTTAGCAAGCTTGTTTGGCAGTCCTTTCCCAACAGCCGTATTCATTGGCCATCCCGGTTGGAAAGAAGCGGGCGCAAGGATTGGCTACACACTTCTGACGGGAATAACAATCTTAGTGATTTCGTGGTTAGGACTTATTTCATTATTACTAACGATTATTCCACTCGAAGCTATTTTACCGATTCTTATCTACATTGGCTTAATTATTGGCGCACAAGCTTTTCAACAAGTGGATAAAAAATATGCTCCCGCCATTATTTTAGCCCTTATTCCATGGTTAGCCGATTGGGCTAAAAACTTAATTGGTGATACGCTCTCAAGCATTGGGACGAATGCAAAAGAAATTGGTTACCATGTTATTGAAGAGACAGGCCTAGACTATAGTGGTTTAGTGACACTAGGGAGCGGGGCGATCATTATCGGTATGGTATGGTCTACCATCCTCGTCTTCATCATTGATCAACAGTTTAAAAAAGCAAGTGTTGTAAGCGTTTTATCAGCCGTGTTAGCTTACTTCGGCGTGATTCATTATGAAACCGTCGGTGTCCATGTTGGTTTTCCGATGTTTCTCAGTTATTTAGCCGTTGCTGGCTTATTATGGTTGATAGGCATAAGGCACAACAAGCAATCGATGCGTCATTAAGCATATGTATGACTTAAAGATCGTTTTAATGTACAAGGAAGATTTTAAAAAAATACAACAACTATTATGGAGGGTTTTATTATGACAAACAAATTCGCAGTAGAAGCAAAGCCGTATGAGTTTACCTTTGATTTAGACAAAACAGCACTCGTGATTATTGATATGCAGCGTGATTTTCTTTATCCAGGTGGCTTTGGTGAACAATTAGGGAATGATGTATCTAAAACAAATGTGATCATTCCTACGGTACAAAAAATGTTAGAAAAAGCACGTGAAAAAGAGATGTTTATTATCCATACCCGTGAAGGTCACCGTCCAGATCTGTCAGATGTGCCACCAAGCAAACAACGACGGGGCGGTAACATTGGTGAAGTTGGTCCAATGGGACGTATTCTTGTCCGCGGTGAATATGGTCATGACATTGTTGATGAATTACAACCAAAAGCTGGAGAAGTTGTGTTAGATAAACCAGGTAAAGGTGCATTTTATCAAACGGATTTAGAGAGTATTTTAAAAAATAAAGGCATTGAATCACTGATTGTTGCAGGAGTCACAACGCATGTGTGCGTGCAAACAACGATTCGTGAAGCAAATGATCGTGGCTTTGAATGTCTCATGTTGGAAGATGCTTGTGCCGCTTTTGATCCAAAAGACCACGAAGATTCTATTCGCATGATCAACCAACAAGGTGGTATTTTTGGTTGGACAGCACCGACTGAAAATGTCTTACGTGTATTAGGTTAGGGGGAGAAGACGATGAGTAAACAAACAAAAGGAACACCTTGGTTTGTCAAAGGTGATACCAACGGATTTTTTGGTTTATTTAGTAACGTATTAACAAACTTTTTAGCGGCGATTGGTTTACTAGCGGCGATCAATATGCCAACGGATATATTATATGGCAAGATTGTTCCTGGTACAGCGGTAGCGGTTGGTCTTGGCGGGATTATCTTTGCGATTCAAGCAAGAAGAAAGTCCCTTCAGATAGGGAAAGAAGATATGACAGCTATGCCGTACGGCCTCAGTGTCCCGCATTATTTTATTGTCGCATTTGGTGTTATTTTACCGGTTTATGCAGCGACAAATGACTGGGTTATAGCTTGGTCTACAGGGATTGCTTGGAACTTAGTCCAAGGGATTATTATGACACTCGGTGCTTTTGTTGGTCCGTATATTCAAAAGTATATTCCGCGGTCAGCGTTACTCGGGTCACTTGCAGGGATTGCTTTAACCTTTATTGCGATGAACCCAATGGGAGAGATTTTCTCAACACCATACATCGGTTTATTAACACTGGTCATCGTGCTTGGTGGTTGGATTGCCCATAAAAAATTACCAGGTAACATTCCGGCAGGTTTACTTGCGATTATTATCGGGATGACCCTTGCCTGGGTAACTGGATACATGGATTTCTCAGCTGTACAAGAAGCAGCTAGTGGTTTTAGAATAGCCTTCCCATCTGTAGCAATTGGTCATTTAATCGAAGGCTTTGCTTATCTGTCACCTTTCTTAGCAGCGGCGATTCCGCTTGCCATCTATGACTTTTTAGAGAGTCTAGACAACATTGAAAGTGCAGAAGTTGAAGGCGATAAATATCCAACGACACAATCCTTACTTGTTCCAGGATTACTCACTATTTTTGGTTCATTCTTAGGTAGTCCTTATCCAACGATCATCTACATTGGACACCCTGGTTGGAAAAAAGCAGGGGCACGTGTCGGTTATTCACTTGCGACCGGTGTTGGGGTTATGTTGATTGCCTTTATTGGCTTAATGCCACTCGTTATGTCTGTTATTCCACTCGTCGCCCTGTTACCTATTTTAGTATACATTGCGATGACGATTGGTACACAAGCTTATACAACGGCTGATCCAAAACACGTACCAGCAATGATTCTTGGCTTGATGCCTTTTATCGCAAGTTATGTCATCTTACAAGTGGACAATGCGCTAACGGCTGCTGGCTTAAGTGCGAGTGAGATTGGTTTTAATGTATTAAAAGATAACGGTGTCTATTATGAAGGATGGTCAACGCTCGGGGCATCAGATATTTTAGTTTCAATGATGTTAATTACGATTGTGATTTATCTAATTGAGAAAAAATACAAAGTGGCGGCTATTTATAGCTTAATTACAGCCGTACTGTCATTCTTTGGTTTTATTCACGCAGGGGCTTTTGGATTTGGAACAGGTAGTGAAGCGGCTTTAGGTTATGTCGCCATGGCTGCTGGTCTATTGTTTTTAAATTACTATAAGCATCCAGACGAAAGACACGAATGATATCACAATGACTGAGAGAAGGGGTGCTTTGTGAAACTAACCGGAAAACAAATCGACTGGGGCCTAAAACGGTTTCTACTTGGACAGAATATAGGCCAAATGATTGGACAGGTGGTAAGTGTTTATCAGCGAGTAATCAATATTCAATTAACAGAGGCTGACCGTTACGTTACCTTAGCTAAGTCACAGGTTGTACAAACACCCGATATGATAAAAATCTATGAGGATGATGTGTTTAACGACTGCGTTAAACACATCAATCCGAGTAGTCATGTCTATTTAATTGGTTATAATACCTTAATGATTGAGGATGTTGTGATTGATTTTCATCATGCGGAATTGTGGAGCGGTCGCTTTATTCGGTATCCAGATCATAATGAGGTAACAGAACAAATGATTAAATCATTAAAGACATTCTTAATCCGTAAGGGGAGAACGCAAGGGATTCTAGGAAGTTATCTAGCTGTCATCAACCAGCCATTACCTGATCCGTTATCATTACACCAGGATGCGTTAAAAGACCGGTTAATGATGTTTAAACAATGGCCCACGCTTGATGTGATGAAACAATTTGTTGGGTTAGGCATTGGTCTGACACCTTCAGGTGATGACTTTTTGTTGGGGTTATTCAGCGTCTTTTATTACTACCACAGTTCAGAGTGGCAACTCATTATCGAATATAAAGATGACTTGCTTCAGTATATGAAAGAACGCACAACACCAGTGAGTTACCACATGTTGAAACAAATGATTTATTCTCAGACCAACGATGCACTAAAAACAGCGATTGAATCGGGATCTGATATGAAGTTAACAGATTTAGAGGTATTTTTACACATTGGTTCAACTTCAGGAACGGACATGCTTGTCGGTGTTCTTGTTGGACTTGAACATATGCACAGAAAGACTATTCAAGGGGGAATGAGTGATGGTATCGAAAGTGATCATCGAGAAGAATGCTTATCATGATTCGGTAACGTTAATGTCGTTATCGGGGAAAGTATTAAGTAAAGAAGGCGTAAATGAAGCAGTTGTCTCTATGGCAACAGCGATGAATAAAGAATTATTAGATAATATTGGACTGTTAACAGAAGAAGCAAAAACAGCCACAGAAAACGATTTAATTATTGCGGTTAAAGCAGAGACTGAGGCGGCCTTAACGGATACGATGCAATTTATTGATGATGCATTAAACAAGAAAAAAACAAGTAAAAAAACTGGTCAAGAAAAAACGACTGAAACACTCCCGCAAGCGCTTGATCAATTACCTGATGCAAATCTAGCGATTATATCTGTGCCAGGCGAATACGCCGCTAGAGAGGCACGATTAGCTTTAAATAAAGGTCTTCACGTGATGATGTTTAGTGATAATGTCACCATTGAAGATGAACGGGCGTTAAAAGAACTTGGTCGAGACAAAGGTTTACTTGTCATGGGACCAGATTGTGGAACGGCTATGCTGAACCAAACAGGTCTATGTTTTGCGAATAATGTTCGACAAGGTGGCATTGGTTTAGTCGCGGCTTCAGGGACAGGGTTACAAGAAGTCGCCGTCCAAATTGATCGACTCGGTTACGGTGTGAGTCAAGCGATTGGAACAGGCGGACGAGATTTACACAAAGATATCGGCGGGATTATGATGCTTGAGGGTTTACGTGCTTTAAATGAAGATGATGAAACACGGGTGATCGCCCTCATCTCAAAGCCACCAGCAAAAGACGTACAAGATAAAATCTTAGCTGAAGTTAAAAACATAACGAAACCAGTCATTGTAGGATTCTTAGATGGTGACAAAGAAGCGGTTGAGGCTTCAGGGGCAACCTTTGCAAGTACGTTAATTGAAACAGCAAGACAAGCGGTATTAGCACTTGATCCATCCGTAACGATTGAGCGTGAGATGGGTGAAACGTTAACTCTATTCGCAGAGAATGAACAAGCTAAGCTTCACGGATCCCAACAGTATATTCGCGGTCTTTTCTGCGGGGGAACGTTAACATCAGAAGCGCTCTCAATTCTTCGAAGTGAAGGTTTAGCAGTAAAAAGTAATGTCGCGAAAAGACCAGAAGAGAAACTAGACGATATTCACGCAAGCACGGGCCATACGTTACTTGATATGGGTGATGATGATTTCACTAAAGGAAAACCACACCCAATGATTGAACCATCGTTAAGAAATGAGCGGATAAGAGAAGAACTTCTCAATCAAGAGACAGCTGTTTTACTACTTGACTTTGAACTCGGTTACGGCGCACATGACGATCCAGTTGGAGAATCGATTGGGGTGTTACGTGAAACGTTAGAAGAATTAAACCAACAAGGAAGACACGTAACAGTGATTAGCTATATGTGTGCAACGAAAAACGACAAACAAGGTTATGACAATCAAGTCGATCGTTTAAGTGCACTTGGTGTCTATGTGGCATCTTCAAATGAAGAAATGAGTCAATTAGCGGCCATGATTACAAAAAAGGAGGTCAAATAAATGAGTAACATTCAAAACTTATTCACCCAACCATTAAAAGTGATCAATATTGGAACATCGACATTTAAAAAAGATTTAGACTTACAACAAACAGAAGCTGTGCAATATGATTGGCGACCTCCGGCAGGTGGCAATATTCAGCTGATTGAGGCGCTTGATATGTTTATCGATAGTGATTTAGTACAAGCAGCAAATGAAGAAGCGATTAAGCGCATTAAAGATGCACATCCGTTCCTCATTGATATTGATCAAGCGAAACATGTCATTCCAGGCATGCATGAGAAGAAGATTCTGCATTCAGGCCCACCAATCACATGGGATAAGATGTGTGGACCCGTTCGGGGTGCGATTATTGGCGCGTTGATGTATGAAGGATTAGCAAAAGATGAGTCCGAAGCGATAGCACTTATTGAAGGTGGTGAGATTGAATTTGGTCCTGCGAATGAACATCAAGCTGTTGGGCCAATGGCAGGGATTATTTCACCGTCGATGCCGGTTCACGTTATTGAAAACCGCACCCACGGCAACCGGGCGTATTGTACTGTGAATGAAGGTTTAGGCAAAGTACTTAGATTCGGGGCAAATTCAAAAGAAGTACTCGATCGTTTGAAATGGATTGAAACAACGTTTGCGCCAGCACTAAAAAAAGCACTCGCTTTATCAGATGGGATTGATTTAAAATCAATTACCTCACAAGCCTTACACATGGGGGATGAGTGTCACAACCGTAATAAAGCGTCAACCAGTCTGTTTTATCGTGAGATTATTGATTACTTCTTACAGACTGACCTTACTCAAGGTGAGTTACGTGATGTCGTTGGTTTCATTAAAAATAATGAACATTATTTCTTAAACTTATCCATGCCAGCCAGTAAATCAGCACTGGATGCGGCACATGGTATTCCTTACTCAACAGTCGTGACAACAATGGCACGAAATGGGGTTGAGTTTGGTATTCGCGTTAGTGGTTTAGGTGAAAAAGAGTGGTTCACCGCACCAGCTAATTTTGTCAAAGGCCTCTTTTTCCCTGGGTACACTGAAGACGATGCGGCACCAGATTTAGGTGACAGTACGATCACTGAAACAATGGGGATCGGTGGTTTTGCGATGGGCGGATCCCCTGCGATTGTTCAATTTGTTGGTGGTGACGTTGAAGATGCGATTAGCTATAGCGAACAAATGTATGAAATTACTGTTGGTGAGAACACCAATTATTCGATTCCAACACTTAACTTTAGAGGCGGAGCGTTTGGTATTGATATTAGAAAAGTGATTGAAACAAATATCTTACCTGTGATTAATACAGGAATGGCGCATAAAGAAGCCGGTGTTGGACAAGTCGGTGCGGGGATTGTGCATCCACCTAAAGCATGCTTTGAACAAGCGTTACTAAGATTTAAAGAAACATACGAGGAGGGAGCATCATGAGTAAAATTTTGATTGCACTCGGAGGTAACGCTCTAGGTGAAAATCCAGAAGAACAACGAAAACTCACCCATCAAGCAGCCAAACCAATTGTCGATATGATTGAACAAGGTCATCAAGTGATTCTCTCGCATGGCAATGGGCCACAAGTTGGCGCAATTCACTTAGCTTTCGGTAAATACGCTGAAGAAAAAGGCTTAGATAAATCGATGCCGTTCGCAGAGTCAGGGGCAATGAGTCAGGGGTATATTGGCTATCACTTACAAAATGCCCTCCGGGAAGAACTAGCCACACGCGGAATTAAGCGCTCGGTAGCTTCGATTGTAAGCCAAGTGCTTGTCGATAAAAACGATCCAGCTTTCACATCCCCAACGAAACCGATTGGACCGTTCTATTCAAAAGAAGAAGCGGATCGATTGATGGAAGAAACAGGAGACATTTATATCGAGGATTCTGGTCGAGGCTATCGTAAAGTGATTCCCTCACCGGTACCAATGGATATCGTCGAAAAAGATATCATGAGAGATCTTATTGACAGCGGTCATATTGTCATTGGCGCAGGTGGCGGGGGCATTCCTGTTATTAAAGAGGGCAAACATAAGCTCACCGGTGTTGAAGCAGTGATTGATAAAGACTTAGCGAGTGAGTGTTTAGCGGAAGTTCTAGATGTTGATTTCTTCTTTATCCTCACCGGTGTTGATCAAGTGGCGATTAACTTCGGTAAACCGAATCAAACCGCACTTGATTCAATGTCAGTGACAGAAGCAAGAGACTACATTGAACAAGGGCAATTCCCTAAAGGCAGTATGTTGCCTAAGGTAGAAGCAGCCATTAAATTTGTTGAATCGAAAAAAGAAAGAAAAGCGATTATTTCATCGCTCGAACGTGCAAAAGAAGCCGTTGAAGGAAAAACAGGGACAGTTATTTATAAAGATAGAGAAAGTATGTTAATGAACTAAACTGACAGCACGATGTATCTTCGGATATATCGTGTTTTCGTTGTTTCACAAGGATGTTTCTTGTCATTAAAAACCCCAAGTGTTATTATAAAATGTAGACGTTTACGAAACAAGGCGTCAGTATCTATTAGAGGAGCGTACATTTATGCGTGGAATACTAAAAAAGATTTTTGATGGTAATGAACGCCAATTAAAAGAACTGCGACCAACAGTTGATCAAATTGAGGCGTTAGAGAAAGACTTTGAAAGTTTATCAGATAGTGATTTGAAAAATAAAACAACCGAATTAAAGCAGCGTGTAGAAAACGGTGAAACATTAGATGATGTGATGGTTGAAGCTTATGCAGTTGTAAGAGAAGCTTCAAAACGTGTCTTAAATATGCGTCCATTCCCAGTACAGTTAATGGGAGCGATTGTTCTTCATGGGGGTAACATTGCTGAAATGAAGACAGGTGAAGGGAAAACCCTCGCTTCAACCTTACCAGCCTATTTAAATGCCCTCTCAGGTGACGGTGTCCACATTATTACGGTCAATGAATACTTAGCGGACCGTGATGCGAAAGAGATGGGACAGTTATTTGAATTTCTCGGTTTATCCGTTGGCTTAAATGTTAGTGGATTATCTAAAGAAGAGAAGCGCAAAGCTTATGAAGCAGATATTACGTATGGGACAAATAATGAGTTTGGGTTTGACTATTTACGGGATAATATGGTGCTTTATAAAGAACAGATGGTTCAACGGCCACTAAACTTTGCGATTATTGATGAGGTCGACTCGATTTTAATTGATGAGGCAAGAACACCTTTAATTATTTCAGGGAGTGCGCGTAAGTCAGCGTCACTTTATCAACAGGCGAATAGCTTCGTCAGAGGATTGAAAAAAGAACAGGACTTTAGTTATGACGAAAAAACAAAAGGCGTTCAGTTAACCGAAGAAGGGATCACAAAGGCAGAGAGCTTCTTTAATATCGATAACTTGTTTGATTTAAAACATGTGACGTTAACGCATCATATTAATCAAGCCCTTAAAGCACATGCATCGATGCATCGTGATACGGACTATGTGATTGAAGAAGAGCAAGTCGTGATTGTTGATCAATTCACAGGCCGTCTTATGAAAGGGCGTCGCTACAGTGATGGTTTACACCAAGCAATTGAGGCAAAAGAAGGCTTACAGATTCAGAATGAATCAATGACGCTCGCTTCGATTACGTTCCAAAACTTCTTTAGAATGTATAATAAATTATCAGGTATGACGGGGACGGCAAAAACAGAAGAGGAAGAGTTCCGTAACATTTATAATATGGATGTTGTGGCTATTCCAACAAACAAACCAATTATTCGTGACGACCGTCCCGACCTTATCTTTAAGACGATGGACGGGAAGTTTAAAGCGGTAATTGAAGATATTAAATCTCGCCATGAAGCAGGTCAACCCGTCCTTGTCGGTACAGTAGCTGTTGAAACGTCAGAAGTGATTTCAGCGTTACTGAAAAAACGCGGGGTTCCGCATAACGTGTTAAATGCGAAAAACCACTACCGTGAAGCAGAAATTATTGAAAATGCCGGTCAGCAAAAAGCCGTCACGATTGCGACCAATATGGCTGGACGTGGGACAGATATTAAACTAGGCGAAGGAGTCAAAGATCTTGGTGGTTTAGCGGTAATTGGCACCGAACGCCATGAATCACGCCGAATTGATAATCAGTTACGCGGGCGTTCAGGTCGTCAAGGGGATCCTGGTGTGACGCAATTCTATCTATCAATGGAAGACGATTTAATGCGTCGCTTTGGTTCCGATAATATGAAAGCCGTCATGGATCGATTTAAGATGGATGATGCCCAACCGATTGAAAGTAAAATGGTTTCAAAAGCGGTTGAATCAGCGCAAAAACGCGTGGAAGGTAACAACTTTGATGCGCGTAAGAATGTCTTAAGTTATGATGATGTGTTACGTGAACAACGTGAAATCATTTATCAGCAACGCTATGACGTGATTGATTCAGATAACTTAAAAGATATCGTATTGAAGATGATTGAGACCGTTGTTGAAAATCAAGTGGAACTCCATACCCAAGATGAAGATAATACGAAATGGGAACTCGATGGACTGACTGAATATATTCATGCGAACCTTGTTGAGTCAGAATACCTTACCCGAAGTGATTTATCAGATCAGTCACCAGAAGCCCTTGTCTCACTGATTATGGCTAAAGTCAAAGAGAAGTATGATGTGAAAGAACAAGACATGGGCGAAGAACGGATGCGTGAGTTTGAGAAAGTCATACTCTTACGTGTCGTTGATACGAAATGGATGGACCATATTGATCAAATGGACCAACTCCGTCAAGGGATTCATTTACGTGCTTATGCACAAAATAATCCACTGAATGAATACCGGATGGAAGGCTTTAATATGTTTGAAGCGATGGTTCAATCAATTAATGAAGATGTCGCGCGTTATGTGATGAAAGCACAAGTACGTGAGAACTTGCAGCGTCAAGAAGTTGCGAAAAATGCGACAGCTGTCTCAGGTGATGATGGTAAAAAACCTAAGAAAAAACAACCGTTTGTGAAGTCTGACACCATTGGACGAAATGATCCATGTCCGTGTGGTAGTGGGAAGAAATACAAACATTGTCACGGTAAATAATAACAAGTGGACATCCTAAGCGTTAGGGTGTCCGTTTGATTGTAAGAAAAAGATGAGGTGAAGGGTAATGGAATTAGTAGAAATTAAACAAGAGTTAGAGAAGATGACGAACCGCTTAGCGGATTTTAGGGGGTCTCTTTGACTTAGATGAAAAACGCACAAAGATTGCGGAATTAGAACATGAAATGACGGCACCAGATTTTTGGGATGACCAAAAAAATGCACAAAAAGTCATTGATGAAGTAAATAGTTATAAAGATGTCGTCAATCGTTTTGATGCGCACGTTGAAACGTTAGAAAACTTAGAAGTCAGCTATGAACTCGTTAAAGAAGAAGCGGATGAAGATCTCAGACTTGAGCTAGAGGAAGAGTTAGCTCAGCTGCAAGAGGACTTAAACGCCTTTGAGTTATTGATGTTATTGAGTGAGCCGTATGATAAGAACAATGCGATATTAGAGCTTCACCCAGGTGCGGGTGGAACAGAATCTCAAGACTGGGGTAGTATGCTTCTTAGAATGTACACCCGTTGGGCTGAGAAAAAAGGCTTCAAAGTTGAGACACTTGATTATTTACCGGGTGATGAAGCCGGGATTAAAAGTGTGACTTTACTGATTAAAGGACACAATGCCTACGGTTACTTGAAAGCTGAAAAAGGGGTCCACCGTTTGGTGAGGATTTCTCCCTTTGATTCACAGAACAGACGTCACACGTCGTTTGTATCTTGTGATGTGATGCCAGAATTATCAGATGATGTCGATATTGATATTAAAACGGAAGATTTAAAAATTGACACCTACCGTGCCTCGGGTGCCGGTGGACAGCATGTTAATACAACAGATTCAGCCGTTCGGATTACACACTTACCAACGAATTCGATTGTGACGTGTCAATCAGAGCGGTCGCAAATTAAAAACCGTGAACAAGCGATGAAAATGTTAAAGGCGAAACTGTATCAATTAGAAATTGAAAAGCAACAAGCCGAAGTTGATGCGCTGCGTGGTGAGCAAAAAGAAATCGGTTGGGGAAGTCAAATTCGCTCTTATATCTTCCAGCCATACACGATGATTAAAGATCACCGGACCAACATTGAAGTCGGTAACGTTCAAGGTGTGATGGACGGAGATCTCGATCCATTTATTGATGGTTACTTGCGCCAACAAATGCGGTAATTTAATTTAAAAAGAAAAGAAACACAACCATAGCTAGAAGAAGCAATCCCCTTAAAGTGAGTGATGCATCCACTTTAAGGGGATTTTTATGATGAAATATGAGTAGGCGCCTTTTACTTTTTTTGTAAATGTGTTAGTCTAGAAATTGAGAAGCTGGATTGTCACTGTACATATTGATAAAAAAGGAGAGGCTTATGCGAAAACAAATGAAGAATCAAGGTGTTATTTGGGTTATTGTCGTGTTAGTGATGTTTTTAATTGGGACAAGTGTATTGCTTTATCAGGAACATGAGGCGGATAAACGTGCCTTTCAAATTCTATTAAATCGTGTTTATATGGAAGTAGATAGTAGTTTACATACGCTGTCACTCATATCAGAAAATAGTGGGGCGGATGATGCGTATGTTGAACGCCTGTTCATTGATTTAGAAGTAAGATTGAATAACATCACAACGCTGTTAGAATTTGCTGATCGTACTGTTGATGATACCAACTTTCCAAACGCTGATTTTGCAAGGATAGCTGCCTATACAAGCGTTGAGGATTACGGAGAAGACGCGTATGTTAAGCGGGTACAAGAGATGTTAGCGAATATAAAAGAAGCCATGTATTCAGAAGAACATAACCAAGAGGACCCGACCCTTACCCCAGAAGCATTCAATACCATCGTAGAAGAAGCAACAGATCAAGCTTGGGAGCATTTTAATTAAATAATGATGATAGTCTTGAAAAAAGACAAATGAGGCGTTCAGTTATAGCTGAATGTCTCTTTTTTATGTCATTTTAACCCTTTACTCTGATGATGAGACAGTGTGTTAACGGTTCAAAGCCAGTTGTTTCCTGTCTTATTATCTGATATACTCCTTTAGGTTGTGACAAATTGTTAAGGGGTGGATGTAATGATACAAAAATATAGACGAGAACCAATGCCAAGACCTTTTGTATTAACTTTTGAGTACAGTTTAGTTTTGCTTGGTTCATTCATGATTGCGATTGGCTTTAATTTATTTTTACTACCGAATCAAGTGGCCTCAGGTGGGGTTGCAGGTATTAGTACGATTTTGAATAGTGTGTTTGGCTTTAGTCCAGATATTGTTCAGTGGGCGATTAACCTCCCGTTATTTGTATTAGGGATTTTTATTTTAGGTAAGAACTTTGGGATGAAAACCTTTGTTGGTACGATAGCCGTTCCGTTCTTTGTTGGGGTCAGTAGTGCTTGGCCAGCCGCAACACCAGACCCATTACTTGGGGCGATCTTTGGTGGGATGGCTTGTGGTGTCGGTATTGGTATCGTCTTTCGCGGAAAAGGTTCAACAGGTGGTATCGATTTAGCGGCTCAAATTCTACATAAATATGTGCCACTTCCGTTTGGAATCTGTGTGGCCCTTTTTGATGGGATAATCGTCTTAACCGCAACGTTCGTCTTTTCAGTAGAACAAGGTTTGTATGCTATGATTGGGTTATTTGTGACGAGTCGAACGATTGATTTAGTCCAAGTTGGACTAAACAGTTCGAAAAATTTGATAATTATTACCGACCATGTCGAACCAGTAAGAGAAGCGTTACTTAATCAAGTAGACCGCGGGGTGACTGTGTGGCAAGCAGAAGGCGGCTATACCAAAGAAGAACGCCGAATGATCATGTGCGTGGTGAATCAAAATGAATTTAGTCGAACGTCTCAGATCATCAAATTAATTGATCCAAACGCTTTTATTGTTGTGATGAACGCCAGTGAAGTAATTGGTGAAGGATTCACGAGACGTTAATTAAATAGTTAGCAAGACCTCTTTTAACGTTACAGGTTAAAAGAGGTATATTTAAGAAAATATATAAAGCGCTTACAATAAAAAGGATTTTAACTAAATAATACACGGTTTTATCTCCATTAATTTGTCATTCGGAAATATATTGAAGGAATTGAAATCAAACTGTAACATTCTAAAGGTAAAAAAATGCCGGATGACATGTTATAATAGTGAAGCATGAGCAATTATGTCGCAAAAGTGCGATAGTATTTGCTTAATCAAACTTAGTAAAGGTGATTGAATTATTATGATAAAAATGAAAGACATTCGAAAAACATATCCAAACGGTGTACAAGCCTTAAATGGTATAACAATAGATATCGACCTAGGTGAATTTGTTTATTTAGTTGGACAAAGTGGTGCCGGGAAATCAACATTCATTAAAATTATCTTCGGTGATGAGAAAGCCACCTCAGGAGATGTTCAAGTAGCTGGGCATGACCTAGTCAATATGAAACGAAAAGAAATTCCTCATTTACGACGTGATATTGGCGTAGTCTTTCAAGATTTTAAGCTCTTACCAACGATGACTGTCTATGAAAATGTTGCCTTTGCATTAGAAGTTGTTGAAGAAACACCAAAAAACATTCGTAAACGTGTGATGGAAGTACTTGATCAAGTTGGGCTGAAAAATAAAGCACGATTTATTCCTGATGAACTCTCTGGCGGGGAACAACAACGGGTTGCGATTGCACGAGCAATTGCGAACTATCCGAAATTACTGATTGCTGATGAACCAACCGGTAACTTGGACCCGGATACATCATGGGAAATTATGAAGATATTAGAAGAGATTAATGCAGCGGGAACCACGATTATTATGGCTACCCACAGTAAAGAGATTGTCAACACGATTAAACGACGTGTTATCGCCATTGAAGGCGGTATGATTGTACGTGACCAGCATCGAGGTGATTACGGCTATGAGAGCTAGAACATTTAAACGACACATAAGAGAAGGACTTAAAAACACATGGCGCAACAGCTGGATGACATTAGCTTCCATTGGCGCTGTGACAACGACATTAATTTTAGTTGGTGCTTTCTTAGTACTTTTATTAAATATTAACCACATTGCAGAAAACCTCGAAGAAGATGTCGAGATTAAAGTTCTTGTCGATTTAACTGCCAATGATGCCGAAACGACAGCGGTTGGAGAAGAACTTGAACGACTTGATAATGTAAAAAGCGTCACCTTTTCAACGAGGGAAGAAGAACTCGAGCGGTTAATGTCAGGTTTAGGAGATGAAGGGGATATCTTCGGCTTACAAGATCAAGAGAATCCGTTAAATGATGCCTATATTATCAAACTCGATGACCCAACAGAAACCGTCGCAATGGCACGAGAAATTGCGACGTTTGACCACGTTGAAGATGTCAATTATGGTGAAGATTTTGTCCAAAACCTGTTTGACTTTAACGCGTATGCAAGAAATATTGGTCTTGTCTTAATTATTGCCCTGCTCTTTACCGCGATTTTCCTAATTTCTAACACAATTAAGATTACGATTTTCGCAAGACGTAAAGAGATTGAAATTATGCAACTTGTAGGTGCAACGAAATGGTTCATCCGTTGGCCATTCTTTGTAGAAGGTATGCTACTTGGTGTATTAGGTAGTGTCGTGCCGATTAGTCTATTAATTGGTGGTTATTACTACTTAGATCAGAATATGAGTGCTGTTCAACAATTTGACTTTATTACGCTCCTCCCGTTCTCACCATTTGTCTGGCAAGTATCGGGTGTTATCATCTTAATTGGAGTCGTTATTGGTGTCTGGGGTAGTGTCATGAGTGTACGGAAATTCTTAAAGGTCTAATGGATATCATCGGTGGCGCTCTTAGAGCGCCACCATCCTATAAAACATGAAATAAGGAGTTGGCAAAATGAAAAAAATATTGGCATACATATTTATTTCTGTTTTGATGGTGAATATGGTTGTACCTCTGTCACAGCCTGTCGTGGCTCAATCGATTAACGAATTAAAACAGGAGCTTGAAGCATTAGAAGAAGAGCGTCAAAGTATTAATAGTAATGCAAGCGATGCTGAGGAAAAGATTAAAGAAAATGAAGCGCGTCAACAAGAAGTGAAAGCAAAAATTGCTGAATTGGATGAAGATTTAGCCGTTACAGCTGATCAACTTGAAACGAAACAAAATGAAATTAATGTAACCGAAAATGAGATTACGACGATTCAAGAAAATATTACAACAACTGAAAATGAGATTACTGAAACAGAAGCTGAAATCGTTCAATTAAACGAAGAGATTGAAGACTTAATGGAGCGAATTGATGAGCGCCAAGAATTGATTAGTTCACGCCTTCGATCCATGCAACGCACAGGTGGCAATGCCTCATACTTGGAGCTTGTGTTTAGTGCACGAAGCTTTAGTGATTTTATCTCACGATTAACAGCAGTATCGAAGATTTTAGATTCAGATAAAAATATCATGGAAATACAAAAACAAGATAAATTAGATTTAGAAGCAAAGCGGGTAGAAGTTGAAACTAAAAAAGCTGACTTAGAAACAAAACGAACGGAATTAACGGCGGCAAAACAAGAGTTAGAGTCGAAAAAAGCAACATTAGTTTCTCAAAAACAAGAACTTGCGCAAATCCAAGAACAATTAAACATTCAGCGTGCCAATCAATCAGATTTAATGGTTCAACTAGAAGAAGAACATGCTGAATTAGAAGAATATAAAGTGACACTTGCTGACCAACAAGAGATTAAGCGTAAAGAAGCTTCTGCTTTACAACAAGCTATTAAATTAGCAGAAGCAGCAGAAGAAGCAGAAAGAAAACGACAAGAACAGTTAGCACAAGAACAAGAGCAAGCACAAGAAAATGGCGATGATAATTTAGCGAGCGCTGGTTCTAATGACAGTGTAACTCCTAGTGGAGGAGCGGTACTATTTTGGCCAGCGTCAACGCGCCGAGTGACCTCTCCGTTTAATCCGAACCGGGTTCACCCCGTTACAGGTGTTGTTAGACCACACCGCGGGATCGATATTGCAGCACCTGGTACGCAACAAATTTATGCTGCAGCAGATGGGATTGTTGTTGATACTTATACCGAATATGATGGACGCATGAATGGCTATGGTGACGCGATTCTATTAACGCACTATATGGATCTAAACGGTGATGGTACGAAAGAACAAGTATCAACATTATATGCACACTTACGTTCAGGTACAACCCGCGTGAGTCCAGGCCAATCCGTCTCACGCGGTGACACGATTGCGCTTATGGGCAACACTGGTGTTGGAACAGGTCAACACTTACACTTTGAAGTTCACTTTGGTGGTTGGGCACATGCGAATGCCGTTAACCCAGCCAATTACTTGTACTAAACAAGTCAGTTAGAAATGTTTTAGATGAGTGATTATTGGAGGCACCACGCGACAAGCGTGGTGCCCTTTTCGTATCGTTCTTATAAAAAATATGTTAGACTTAATAAAATAAACGGTAATTAAACAAATGTTAAAGATGCGGAGTGGTTAGTGTTGCGTATGAAAAAGAGTGTTCTTATGATGTTATTGATCGCTGCTTTAGTTTTAGGTGGTGGTTTAAGTTATGCGGTAACAGAATGGGTATTAGTTGATGAAAGTAAGCCAACAACGTCAAGTATGACTGAAGAGCGTTATGAAGAGATGTTAAATGAATTATCAGATTCTGTTCAACTGCCAAAAGTTGTTCAAGCTTTTAATCAAATTCAATCCAATTATATAGAAGATGTGTCTGATCAAGATTTAGTTGAAGGGGCTATTAGTGGTATGCTCAGTAGTTTAGGCGATCCTTACAGTGAGTACTTAGATGTTGAAACGATGGAAGCATTCAATGAACAAATCGAAGCCTCTTTTGAAGGAATTGGGGCAGAAGTCAGCATGATCAATGGTGTCGTAACAATTGTCTCTCCATTAAAAGGTTCTCCTGCCGAGAAAGCCGGCTTGCGTCCAAATGATGAGGTGGTAACGATTGAGGGGGAGTCGACTGAAGGTTTAGATTTACTTGAAGCCGTTGCGAAAATACGAGGTGAAAAAGGAACAGAAGTCAAAATTGAAGTCAGACGTCAAAATTCGGAGCAACTGATTCCTTTTACTATCACACGCGATACAATTCCTTTAGAAACGGTGTATAGTGAAGTGGTTGAACAAAATGATGAAGCGATAGGTTACATCGAAATTACGAACTTTTCAGAAACAACAGCGACACACTTTAAAGAAGCGTTAACGACGTTCGAATCAGAGGGAATCGATGGCTTGGTTATTGATGTCCGCGGCAACCCAGGTGGTCTATTAGACGTTGTCCAAGAAATTTTACGTGAATTTATTCCAAGTGACCGTCCTTACATGCAAGTGGAAGATGGAAACGGTGAAAAAGAACGGTTCTTTTCAAATACCGAATCGGCCAAGCCCTATCCGGTAACGGTGCTAATTGATGAAGGTAGCGCCTCTGCTTCAGAAATACTCGCCGTATCGTTAAAAGAAGCGATTGATGCGATCGTGGTCGGACAAACAAGTTTTGGTAAAGGCACCGTTCAAACAACTTTAGATATGGGTGATGGTAGCTCACTTAAACTCACAATATTAAATTGGTTATCGGCGGAAGGAACATCCATTCATGAAGTCGGAGTAGAGCCAACCATTGAAGTTAAGCAACCCGATTACTATTACTCATCACCGATTGTTCTTGAAGAGACAGTAAAAGTAGATGCCGTCTCGACGCAAGTGAGATTCATGCAAGAGATGCTTAAAGGTTTAGGGTATGATATTGATCGTACGGACGGTTATTTTTCAAATGAAACAGCTATTGCATTAGAAGTGTTTCAAAATGATCAAGGCTTATCTGTGACCGGAGAGCTTAATCAAGAAACAGCAGAACGTCTTCAAGGTGAAATCATCCAACGGATTCGCGATGGGAAAGACGACTTACAAAAAATAGAAGCGATTAATGTGACTGTCCAACAAGCACAAACAAATGAATAACAGCTAATATTGGGCCCTTGTCATGTTGATAGGGGCTCATTTTTTGACATTATTTTTTGTGGGTTCCATATGTGAATAGAAAATATGATATAGTAGGAATGAGAACGTTGTAAGCGTTCAAAATATCATCGTTTTTTAAAAGGAGTGAGAGACTCACGTGGAAGTCATAATGGCATTATTAAAGGCAATCGGGTGGTTTTTTGTTAATCCGTTATTTTATTGGTTTTTTATTCTGATATACATATCCTCAACCAAACGAGTAGAGAAAGAACGCCTAACATTCGGGTATAAAGTATTTCCGACGCTTGATGAATGGTATGGTCTAAAGCGTATTGGTTTAATTCTAAGTCTAGTATTATCAATCATGTTTATTGGTTTAGGTATCTTTTTACCGCCCTTGTTGATTGTGTTACTTGTTATTTATTCATTGCTCTTTTCACTTACAGGTAAGTTTAGTTGGCTCAATAGTGTGTATATTTTTGGGGCAAGCAGTTTGACTTTATTATTTTATCCTTATTATGAAAGCTACTTACCTGATTTATTGAAAGTAACCTTAACCCTTGATCATTGGATCATTTTTACTAGCTTGATGGGTGTATTTATTCTAGCAGAAGCGTTTTTATTAACGCGGACACGTGATGATCAAACATTTCCGGAACGTTTTGTCGGAGCGCGTGGAAAGCAAGTTGGGCAGCACCGGATTAAAAAGTTAGCACTGTTACCGGTGCTGTTTATTTGGCCAATCGGTGACCTTGATGTGTTTTTCCAATACTGGCCGGTCTTTGACTATCAAGGAGAAAGTTATGGGTTGATTTTCTTTCCGCTATTACTCGGGCTTGAACATGTCATACGCACACGACGACCAAAGGTGTTTAGCCAGTGGTTACTAAAGCGATTAAGTGTATTAGGTATGAGCGTGATTATCCTTAGCCTTATGGGCTTTCTTTATGCCCCTTTAATTTTGTTAAGTATTATTGTAGGTCTAATCGGTCGAGAAATCCTACTCTTTAAAACGCGGCAACATGAAGCAAATCACCCGACATTATACGGTCCTTCTAAAGAGGGATTGAAAGTGCTTGGCGTCCATCCTTTTTCACCTGCAAGTGAGATGGGCATTGAAATTGGCGAAGTAATTACGAAAGTAAACGGTCATAAAGTCTCTAATGGGGATGAATTTTATGAAGCCTTACAATCGAATTTAGCTTTTTGTAAGATTGACATTTATAACCTTGATGGTGAAATTCGTTTTACGCAACGTGCGTATTATGAAGGGGATCATCATCAATTAGGATTAGTGTTTGTAGAAGGTTATAGTTAAAGCAAGATGAACATTAGTTTAAACAAAAAAACAGCCGAGCGGGGCTGTTTTTTTGTTTGGTGACGAAAGTACGATTATATTTGATGTGAATGAACCATTACAATTCAGATTCAACAGATAATAGCGAAAGAATATCATCTTTAGATAATGAAGACAACAATGTCTCTCCTGGTTCAATAACTTCATTAACTAACGCACGTTTTTTCTGTTGTAAGTTAAAGATTTTTTCTTCAATCGTTCCTTCAGTAATGAGGCGAATAACCTCGACTTTCTTCGTTTGTCCAATCCGGTGTGCGCGTCCAGCTGCTTGTTGTTCAACAGCAGGGTTCCACCATAAGTCAAACAAGATGACGGTATCAGCACCAGTGAGGTTTAGACCTGTTCCACCTGCTTTTAATGAAATAAGAAACAGATCTTTCTCACCGTCATTGAACTGGTCCACTTTTTCTACTCGTTCCATTGCTGGTGTTTGCCCATCAAGATAAAAATGGGTTAATCCAAGATTTTCAAGCTCACGAGCAATGATTTTTAACATGCTTGGAAACTGTGAAAATAATAAGACGCGGCGGTTTTCCTCTTTAAGTTGGGTCAATAAGGTTTTTAATAAATCAAGTTTACCTGAATCACCGGTATAGTTTTCTAGAAATAAACTTGGGTGACAACAAATTTGTCTCAACCGGGTCAAGCCTGATAAGATATCAAGCTTATTTTCATTGAATGGCGCATTATTTATTGTATCTTTTATTTTATTGACATAAGATAGGTACACCTGTTTTTGATCAAGCGTTAAGTCGGTGTATTTTTCATACTCGAATTTTTCCGGTAAGTCAGTCAGTACATCGGTCTTTAAGCGACGTAAAATAAAGGGTCGCACCATTTGTTTAATCGCCGCTGTGTCTAAAGAAAGAAAATATTTCTTTGTCCCTAAGAAACCCGGCGAAAGGGTTTGGAAAATCGACCATAGTTCTTCTAGACGATTTTCAATCGGTGTCCCGCTAAGGGCAAATCGATGTGTGGCATTGATCGCTCTGGCCGCTCTTGCTGTTTGGGTTAAATGATTTTTAATCGCTTGAGCCTCGTCTAAAATAAAGTGGTTAAAGGGCATCGATTGATATAAATCACGATCTTGACGAAGTAAGGGATAAGAAGTAATCCATACATCACTTGGCTGTTTGATTTGTTGTTTTCGCTCTTGTTGATTACCGCTGACGACTTGAATCGTTAAAGCAGGCGCAAAGCGCTCGAATTCTTTCTTCCAGTTATAGATGAGTGACGAAGGCGCAACGATTAAGCTTTTTGTGTTCTGATGCTCTTCATAATCACTCAATATATAGGTAATGGTTTGTAGTGTCTTACCTAACCCCATTTCATCGGCTAAAATCCCGCCTAAATGATAAGCACTCAGGGTTTTAAACCACTGGTAACCGACGTGTTGATAGTCACGTAACTCAGCTTCGATCTGAGGTAAAGGATAAGTGGTGTTCCTTGCTATGTCTAAATCGTTTATTAGGGTGTCAAAAGTAGCTTCATAAGCCGTCGTATCTCTAAAATAATCATCAACAACCGTCGCATGAACGGGACTTAAATGTAAACCGTCTTTTTTCACATCGCTTTTTTTCAATTTTAGCGAGGCAGCAAAGGCTTTAAATTGTTCAAATGCTTCACTCTCTAAGTCTACAAGTGGTCCTTGGTTCGGGCGGTAATAGCGTTTCTTTTCAATCAACGCTTTCATTAGTTCGTGAATCTCTTGGTCATCAATGCCATTGATATCAAAATCAATCGATAAGACATTTAAGCGGTCATCAAAGCGAATTGAAGGATCAAATTGAATGGCTTCCTCATTGATCATTGCTTTTAATTGATCTGATAAGTAGACGTTGTAACTCTCTTTTAATTCAGGAACAACATCTAAAAGAAAGTCATAGATTTTATCAACATGAAAGAGTTGGAAACGTTGATTAATATACTGAAATCCCCATTGCCTTAAGTGTTCTATCACTTTCTCCTCGGCTTTCACGTCACGAACGACGATGCGGTCGGTTTCTTTGATGGGCTGATTAAATGAGAACCGGTAATCACCATATTGATAATCGACGGTGACACCAAGTGATTCACCAATAAATTCTAAGTAAATATGAACGACAAGCGTCGCCTCGTATAGCTTTTGTTTCACATTCTCTGTGATTGTGACCGTGCCGATCGCTTCAAGCATCGGCTTAACATAAGTTAAAAAGCTTTGGAAGTCACTTGGTGAGATGCTGAGTTGTTCGGATAAATGTCTAGGCATCTCTTTCATGATTTTGTTGACAATTGTTTTTTGCTCGGCTGACAATATATAAATAGTCGATTGTTTAATGAAGACTTGGTAATACGGTGAGTAACGGTAACTTAAGAAATCACCGAAATGAATGACTTGGTTTTCAGCTTCGGTATCAATCGTAAAATTAATGCGATTCTCCAGCGGCATAAGCGCTAACTCACTATATTCTTTCTGGGTATCTGATTTATAGGTTAACGATTGTGACGTAAGTAAAGTGAATAATTGCTCAAATAAATAAGGCGGCACAATCATGAAGCGCTGTTGTTGTTCAGCGTATAAGTCTTTGTAGGCGCGCTCATTTGTGAGTGCATATTTTAACAGGTTTAATATTTGTTGGTCGATTGTATCGAATTGGTGTTGGTTTGGCGTATATGAAAATTTATCAGTCACTTGATAAGGTTGTTGATAATAAACCGCATCGATAAACTCACGCAAATCTTTGATGATAAACGGTTTTGTTTCCCCGACATATAATCCAATCACAAAACGTTTGTCATCAGTAAAAGACGGGCTCACTTCATTTAAAAGATAATGGATGCGTAACGTTTGTTTTTCCTTAGGTATAACGGGTTCCTTAAACGCATCTAATAATCGTAAGGAAAACGGGTCGCTCTTTTTAGCTTCAGGCACACTCGTTTCAAGGTGTGGTTGTTGATGCTTACTGATAGCAAGTAACACGGCAGCAATGTGTTTACAAGTCCCGTGTGTATGGAATGCTGGACACGTACAACGCGTTTCTAAATCATCGTCGTCATAGACGAAAATATTGACATGGAAAGTTTCACTCCCTCTGACATCGGCTTTCCACATATTAATTGCTTGATTATAACTTAAATGATTGACGCGCCCTTTTTTATAGTAATCCAAGCCACGACGGTAAAACCGCTGGCCTGTTAATTTCATAATTTCTTTTGGTTCAAAAATTATCCGTGGCATAAAAAAATCCCCTTTAAAAAATGCTATCTAACTATTATAACAAAGATTAGACGTAATGAGCAGAACTTACGACGATAGTCATTGACTTTTTTTCGTGTTTTGTGCTACTTTCATTAACAGAGTAATAAGAAAATCGAGCGTGTGAGGGGTTAAAACATGTAAATAGGATTGACTTGATATAAATGCATGACACTAAAGACGGACGGAAGAACATTTCTAAAATAATATAAGATAAGTGTTCGCGATCAATGACTAGAATGTTAAGAGAGAAGGAAAAGACATGAGTATAAAAGCAGAAAAAGATATGCGTAAAACGTTTGCGATTATTTCCCACCCGGATGCGGGTAAAACAACAATGACCGAAAAATTGTTGATGTTCGGTAACTTAATCAGAGAAGCTGGAACGGTGAAAGGGAAAAAATCAGGCAAATTTGCGACGAGTGACTGGATGGAAATTGAGAAACAGCGTGGAATCTCAGTTACCTCAAGTGTAATGAATTTCCCGTATAAAGACTATAAAGTCAATATTCTTGATACCCCGGGGCACGAAGACTTTAGTGAAGATACGTACCGGACACTAACGGCGGTGGATAGTGTTGTTATGATTATTGATGCGACTAAAGGGATTGAAGCACAAACGATTAAATTATTTAAAGTCTGTAAAATGCGCGGCATTCCAATTTTTACGTTTATTAATAAACTAGACCGTGAAGGACGTGAACCGTTTGATCTACTTGATCAAATTGAGGAAGTATTAGACATTGAAACTTATCCGATGAACTGGCCAGTTGGGATGGGGAAACGATTCCTTGGAATTTTAGATCGGTATAATGATCAATTTGTAAAGTTTAATGGAAGTGAGCGTGAAAGTTTAATTCCGTTTAACATTTTACACAGTGGTGATTATAAAGACATTACCGAAGACCCAACGTTTAAAGAAACGGAAGAAGAAATGTTGCTGCTAGATGAAGCGGGTGATCAGTTTAATTTAGATAAAGTATTAAAAGGTGATCAAACACCGGTATTCTTTGGTAGCGCGCTCGCGCCATTTGGTGTTGAGACGTTCTTTGACACGTTTATTGATTTAGCGCCAACGCCTCAAGCGCGTAAGACAACAGAAGGGTTGGTTGAGCCAGAACAAGAACAATTTTCAGGCTTTATCTTCAAAATTCAAGCCAATATGAATCCTGCTCACCGTGACCGGGTGGCCTTCTTACGTGTGTGCTCCGGAAAGTTTGAGCGCGGCATGTCTGTTACCTTACCACGGACGGGCAAATCCTTTAAATTAAATCAAACCCAACAATTCGTCGCCTCAAGTCGAGGGACCGTGGATGAAGCTTATCCAGGAGATATTATCGGGATTTATGACCCAGGTGTCTACCGGATTGGTGATACGTTACTTGAAGGTAAGCAAACCTTTGAATATGATGAATTGCCACAATTTCCACCAGAATTATTTAAGCGTGTGACAGCGAAAAACGTCATGAAATCAAAACAGTTTAAAAAAGGTTTAGAACAGTTAGTTCAAGAAGGGGCTATTCAACTGTTTAAGACTTACCCGATGGAAAATTATATCATCGGTGCTGTAGGGGAACTGCAGTATCAAGTATTTGAACACCGGATGAAACATGAATACAATGTTGATGTGATGTTTGAATCGATTGGTGAGCGTATTCCGCGTTGGTTAACGGATAACCAAGTCGATACATCACTGTTTGATGATCGTAACTTACTCGTAAAAGACCGCGAAGGTGAGTTTTTAGTCTTATTTAAAAATGACTTTGCCTTACGATGGTTCACCGATAAACATAAAGATATTGAATTAATCGATTTATTTGAAGTTAATCAATACAATCAAGGATAATTAAAGGCTTAGGAGCAACACTCCTAAGCCTTTTGGTTTGGTTTCTAGCATAAATCATGCTTCAATAAGAAGAGTACCAAAAGCAATAATATCGTCATTAATATTAAAGAATGTTTGTTCGCTTTTTAATTAATATTTGTGTATAATAGGTTTACACAAAGTGTCGGAAGGTAAACTATATAAGTGAAAAGAACGGAGGAAAGAAGATGTCTCAATCTTTTGAGCTTATCTCACAATATCAGCCCGCAGGTGATCAACCGAAGGCAATTGATGCCCTTGTTAAGGGTGTTAACGAAAATAAACGGATGCAAACGTTACTCGGGGCAACTGGGACGGGGAAGACTTTTACCGTGTCGAATGTCGTCACCGAAGTAAAAAAGCCCACGCTCGTAATTGCTCATAATAAGACCCTCGCAGGTCAACTTTATAGTGAATTTAAAGAATTTTTCCCGAATAATGCGGTTGAATATTTTGTTAGTTACTATGATTACTATCAACCAGAGGCATACGTTCCCTCAACAGACACGTTTATCGAAAAAGATGCGTCGATTAATGATGAAATAGATAAATTACGTCACTCAGCAACGTCATCGTTATTTGAACGAGAAGATGTTTTAATTGTCGCAAGTGTGTCCTGTATTTACGGTTTAGGTTCACCAGAAGAATACCGCTCACAAGTCCTGAGTCTTCGTGTCGGTATGGATAAAGACCGTGACCAACTGTTGCGAGAATTGGTTGATATTCAATATGCGCGTAATGATATCGATTTCCAACGCGGGACATTTAGGGTGAGAGGCGACTCAGTGGAAATCATTCCAGCCTCTAGAGAAGAACATTGTGTGAGAATTGAATTTTTTGGTGATGAAATTGATCGAATTAGAGAAGTCGATGCTTTAACAGGAGAGATTTTAGGTGATCGTGAACATATCGCGATTTTCCCGGCTTCTCACTTTGTGACCGGTGAGGATAAATTAAAAATTGCGATGAAAAATATCGAAGCCGAAATGAAAGAACAAGTAAAACACTTTAAAGAACATGATAAATTAATCGAAGCCCAGCGTATTGAACAACGCACCCGCTATGACTTAGAAATGATGGCGGAGATGGGCTTTTGTTCCGGGATTGAAAATTATTCACGCCATTTAACGTTACGTGAAGCGGGATCAACGCCTTACACACTGATTGACTACTTCCCAGATGACTTTTTAATTGTTGTCGATGAGTCACATGTAACTTTGCCACAAATACGTGGCATGTTTAACGGCGATAAGGCGCGTAAACAAGTCCTTGTTGATCATGGATTTAGACTGCCGTCAGCCCTAGATAACCGTCCGTTGACGTTTACAGAGTTTGAAGAAAAGGCAAACCAACTTATTTTCGTCTCAGCTACACCAGGTCCTTATGAGTTAGAACATACACCGGAAATGGTTGAACAAATTATTAGACCGACAGGGCTGCTTGATCCATCGGTCGATGTCAGACCAATTGAAGGACAGATTGATGACTTAATTCATGAAATTAATCTCCGCGCAAAACAGAATGAACGGGTGTTAATCACAACCTTGACGAAGAAAATGTCGGAAGATCTAACGGATTATTTAAAAGAAATCGGGATGAAAGTCGCTTACTTGCACTCGGAGATTAAAACGTTAGAACGGATTGAAATTATTCGTGATTTACGTGTCGGTAAATACGATGTTTTAATTGGGATCAACTTATTACGAGAAGGGATTGATATCCCAGAAGTGTCGCTTGTCGCTATTTTAGATGCCGATAAAGAAGGTTTCTTACGTTCAGATCGAGCGCTTATTCAAACAATGGGACGCGCAGCTCGTAATCAGAATGGTCAGGTCATCATGTATGCGGACCGGGTGACTGATTCGATGCGCCGGGCAATTGATGAAACTGAACGCCGTCGTGAAAAGCAGATGGCTTACAATGAAGCACACGGTATTACACCGAAAACAATTAATAAAGAAGTACGTGATGTGATCCGCGCAACAGTTGAAGCAATGGATGATGACACGTTACCGAAAACGAATATTGATGAGATGACAAAGAAAGAACGTGCCGTCTTTATCGAACAAATGGAAGTAGAAATGAAGCAAGCTGCTAAAGACTTAAACTTTGAAAAAGCGGCAGAATTGCGTGACTTAGTCTTTGAATTGAAAGCGGAAGGATGAGGGTATTGGTAAAAAAGCAGATATCAATTAAAGGTGCGCGTGTGCACAACTTAAAAAACATCGATATTGATATTCCAAAAGATAAGCTTGTTGTCTTAACAGGGTTATCAGGTTCAGGTAAATCTTCACTTGCCTTTGATACGATTTACGCTGAAGGACAGCGTCGTTATGTCGAGTCGTTATCAGCTTATGCAAGACAGTTTTTAGGTCAGATGGATAAGCCGGATGTCGATACCATTGAAGGATTATCGCCAGCGATTTCTATTGATCAAAAAACAACGAGTAATAACCCGCGCTCAACAGTCGCAACCGTGACAGAAATTTATGATTACATGCGCCTGTTATGGGCAAGAATTGGTCACCCAACGTGTCCGGTTCATGGCGTTGAAATAGCATCACAATCAGTTGAAGAGATCGTTGACAAAATTCTAGCATTAGAAGAACGCTCAAAACTCCAGTTATTAGCACCGGTTATTTCGGGTCGTAAAGGGGAGCATATCAAAGTATTAGAAAACTTACAAAAAGAGGGATACGTCCGACTTCGAATTGACGGTGAGATGGTGGAAATCACCGACGATATTCAGTTAGAGAAGACGAAGAAGCACACGATTGAAGTTGTTGTTGACCGAATTGTCATTAAAGATGGCATTAAGAGTCGTTTGAGTGATTCGGTTGAGACGGCTCTTAAACTCGGTGAAGGTCAATTAATTGTTGATGTAATTGGACAAGAAGAGCTGTCGTTTAGTGAACGGCACGCCTGCCCAATTTGTGGCTTTTCTATTTCGGAGCTTGAACCACGTCTCTTCTCCTTTAATGCGCCTTACGGCGCTTGTCCGACGTGTGATGGTTTGGGGCATAAAAAGGAAGTAGATGTTGACTTAGTGATTCCGGACAAAACATTAACACTAAATGAAGGGGCTATTGTGGCTTGGCAACCAACGAGTTCTCAGTACTATCCACAATTACTGAAAAGCGTCTGTGACCACTACGATATAGATATGGATACCCCAGTAAAAGATTTACCAAAAAAACATTTAAATAAGATTTTACATGGTAGCGGTAAAACGAAAATTCGCTTTAAATACGAAAATGATTACGGCATGACGCGTGATACAAAAATTGAATTTGAAGGCGTATTAAATAACATTGAACGCCGGTTTAAAGAGACGTCGTCTGACTATATTCGTGAACAAATGGAGAAATACATGGCTGAGTCTGACTGCCCAACGTGTAACGGGTATCGTTTAAATGAAGAAGCTCGTGCGGTGTTGATTAATGGTCGCCATATTGGTGAAATTACCAATTTGCCGGTGACAGAAGCCCGTGATTTCTTTCAAACATTAACCTTAACTGAACAAGAAAAACAAATTGCGAAGCTCATTCTAAAAGAGTTAGATGAACGCTTAAGTTTTCTCATTAATGTTGGACTTGATTATTTAACGTTGTCTCGAAAAGCCGGGACACTTTCAGGTGGTGAAGCGCAGCGGATTCGTCTAGCAACCCAAATCGGGTCGGCACTGACGGGTGTCTTATATGTGCTGGATGAACCATCGATTGGTTTACACCAACGAGATAATGACCGATTAATTGGGACGTTAAAAAACATGCGTGATTTAGGTAATACTCTTATCGTCGTTGAACATGATGAAGATACGATGCTTGCGGCTGATCACCTCATAGATATTGGTCCTGGTGCGGGTGAACACGGGGGAGAAATTGTAGCCCAAGGAACGCCAAAACAAGTAATGGCCAACAAGAAGTCATTAACCGGTCAATATTTATCCGGTAAAAAACAAATCCATGTACCGAAAGAACGACGCACCCCAGATGAGCGTTGGTTACGTGTGAAAGGCGCGTATGAGAATAATTTAAAACATGTCGATGTTGATATACCTATAGGATTAATGACGGGTGTTACCGGCGTGTCGGGTTCCGGTAAAAGCTCATTAATTAACCAAATTGTGCATAAAAAACTGGCTCAATTGTTAAATCGTTCGAAACAACGACCAGGTAAGCACGAAAAATTAGAAGGCCATGAACATTTAGAGAAAGTGATCGATATTGACCAATCCCCGATTGGACGAACACCACGCTCAAATCCAGCCACCTACACCGGTGTGTTTGACGATATTCGTGATGTTTTCGCCCAGACGAATGAAGCGAAAGTAAGAGGTTATAAAAAAGGCCGGTTTAGTTTTAATGTCAAAGGTGGACGCTGTGAAGCCTGTCGGGGTGATGGGATTATTAAAATAGAAATGCACTTCTTACCCGATGTGTATGTCCCTTGTGAAGTGTGTGATGGTAGAAGGTATAATCGTGAAACATTAGAAGTAAAATATAAAGGGAAAAATATTGCGGATGTGTTAGAGATGACGATTGAAGAAGCGCTTGATTTCTTTAAAAACATTCCAAAGATTAAACGTAAGCTTCAGACGATTTATGATGTGGGCCTTGGCTATGTCAGACTAGGACAACCAGCCACGACCCTTTCAGGGGGGGAAGCGCAGCGGGTGAAACTTGCGAGTGAATTACACAAACGCTCTAATGGTAAAACGCTCTATATCTTAGATGAACCGACAACGGGTTTACATGTCGATGATATTTCCCGGTTATTAGAAGTATTAAATCGACTTGTTGAAAATGGTGACACGGTCTTAATTATTGAACACAATTTAGATGTCATTA
>ERZ1673961.51-NODE-51-length-60114-cov-5.972777_pt1 | contig 60114 bp, 56 predicted proteins | sample MGYA00580189_ERZ1673961 | MGnify/ENA primary metagenome ERZ1673961 (study PRJEB41334, sample SAMN05608105) | rock metagenome | biome: terrestrial subsurface; feature: shale formation; material: shale | place: USA: Pennsylvania ... | reverse complement strand
ACCTGTCTATCCTGATCGAAAACATGCGCCGTGAAGGTTTCGAACTGGCGGTATCTCGTCCAGAAGTAATCCTGAAAGAAGAAAACGGCCAACTGATGGAACCGTTTGAAACGGTAACTATCGACGTGTTGGAAGAGCACCAAGGCGGCATCATGGAGAAAATCGGTCTGCGTAAAGGCGAACTGAAAGACATGTCTCCAGATGGCAAAGGTCGTGTACGTCTAGACTTCGTGATGCCATCACGCGGCCTGATCGGCTTCCAGACGGAGTTCATGACCCTGACTTCAGGTTCTGGTCTGCTGTACCATACCTTTGACCACTACGGCCCACACAAAGGCGGTAACATCGGCCAACGTGTGAACGGCGTACTGATTTCGAATGCAACCGGTAAAGCACTGACTTACGCTCTGTTTAACCTGCAAGAGCGTGGCCGTCTGTTCACTGAACACGCGGACGAAGTTTACGAAGGTCAAATCGTGGGTATTCACAACCGTTCGAACGACCTGACAGTAAACTGTCTGAAAGGTAAACAGCTGACGAACGTACGTGCATCAGGTACCGATGAAGCTCAGGTTCTGACTCCAGCAATCAAATACACGCTAGAGCAAGCGCTTGAGTTTATCGATGACGATGAGCTGGTAGAAGTTACGCCACAAAGCATCCGTATTCGTAAACGTCACCTGACTGAAAACGATCGTAAACGTGCATCTCGCGACGCAAAATAATCGTTGAACGAATAGAATTGAGCCCTCGGCGGTAACGCTGGGGGCTTTTTTTATGCATCTGATAAGGAGCGAATGTGAAACCCATCATCATCACTGGCGGTCCGGGCGCCGGCAAAACCACTCTGATTGACGCGTTAGCACAGGCGGGTTTGGCGACGTTTCCCGAAGTGTCGCGCACCTTGATTGAGCAGGAGAGTGCGAAGCCGAATGGCATATTGCCGTGGCACGATTTAGCGGGATTTGCTCAATTGTGTCTGGTCGCGATGAGTGAGCAAAAACGGAATGCGGGCAAAGAGCCATTGGCGTTTCTCGACCGCGCGATTCCTGACATTTGTGGTTATCTGCAGGCGGCGGATATTGAACCGGATCTGCATTATGTGCGGGCCAGTCAGGGCTATTTCCCGACCGTATTTGTGTGTCGGCCACACGCCGCCATTTATGTGCAGGATGATGTGAGACCTTATCCATTTGAGCAAGCATTGGCGATTCATGAACAGTTAGTGATGACTTACATACAACTGGGTTATCACTGTGTTGAAGTGCCGTTTGATGCGGTCAGCGAGCGAGTGCGCTTTGTGCTGCGCGCCGTGGAGCACGCAGCATCATGCCACGCTACTGTTTGAGATGGGCGAGGAACTGATCCGATTCTTTAATCGCGGCGTTCATCTGCGTGATCGCGGTGCGAATATCCTGCTCTAAGGTCGCAAATTCACCTTGCAGTGAACCCACCGCGCTGGCATTGAGGTTATGCTTCAGATACAGAGTATTATCGCGCAGGGTGTTGAGCACTGGTGTCATCTTTTGCTCGGCGCGTTTCATCGCTTTAAGCATCGTCTGATATGAAGCTTTGGTGGTGTTGAGTTTCTGCTCACTGGCACGGCGCAGTTTGCTGCTGGTGTAAAGCGCAAGCTCCCCTTGCCATTCTTCAAACAAGGCATCGGCAACGTCTTCAATCGCGGCAATGCGCTCATGCACATCGGCAGCTGCTGCTTCGCTTTGTTGGTACTGATCGTTGATGCGCTCATAGGCGCTTTCCAGTTCGCCACCATCAAATTGCGTGAATGCCGACAGGGCTTCCAGTGCGCTGGTCAGCTCCTGCTGTGCGTCTTTTTGTGACTCTTGGGCGGCCTCGACACGGTCAACCATAATGTCGCGTTTGTGATAACCGACCTTTTCCATCGCCGAATAATAGGCGCTTTGACAGCCTGTCAGGGTAAAGATCGATAAGAAGATGGCCAACAGGTAAGGCATCATGAGCTCCTTTCTATTAAAATGAAGGCGTTAGCATGGCTTAGTCGCATGGGAGAGACAAGTTGAAAATCCAATCTTTGGTTAAGGATAGCGTATTGTTCGGGCGTTATTTGTTGGTGCGTATGGGCCACGACCGAGTCAATGTGAATGCCGGATACCTCGCGTACATCACGCTGTTGTCGATTGTACCAATGTTGACCGTATTGCTGTCGATCCTCTCTTCCTTCTCCATTTTTGAAAACGTCGGTGATGTGGTTCAGGATTATGTGATTACCCACTTCGTGCCCGCGGCTGGGGATGCGGTGCGTAACGCGCTGACAGAGTTCGTCACCAATACCGGCAAAATGACCGCAGTGGGTGGTATGTTCCTGTTTGTCGCAGCGCTGACGCTGATTTCGAATATCGATAAGAACCTCAACTACATCTGGCGGGTACGTAAGAAACGCCGCATGGTGTTTTCGTTCTCAATGTACTGGATGATCCTCACGCTGGGACCAATTCTGGTCGGTGCCAGTATTGCGGTCACCTCGTACATCACGTCGCTCAAACTGCTCGACAGCGAGGCACTGACGGGTGCCTTCAACTTCTTCCTGCGTCGCCTGCCGCTGTTGCTTTCGTTTTCTGCGTTTGCCGGGTTATATCTGTTGGTGCCGAACAAAAAAATTCATTTTCTGCATGCTATCGCTGGCGCATTTGTCGCTGCTATTCTGTTTGAGCTGAGTAAAAAAGCCTTTGCGGCCTACATTACTCAGTTCCCTTCTTATCAGTTGATATACGGGGCGCTTGCCGCGATTCCCATTCTGTTTGTTTGGGTGTATTTATGTTGGCTGATTGTGTTGATCGGGGCCGAAGTGACCGCTGCGCTCGGTGAGCGTGAGTACTGGAGTGACGACCCAGACGTGGTACACTCACTGCCTCAAACTCAGCACAAACAAGAAGGAAACCAAAGTGATAGCCTTGATTCAACGGGTGAGTGAAGCGGCAGTCCGCGTGGAGGGCGAAATCGTCGGTGAGATTAACCATGGCCTGTTAGTGCTGCTTGGGGTTGAACGTGATGATGATGAAGCCAAAGCCTAGCGCCTGATGGAACGAGTGACCAGCTATCGTGTGTTTGAGGATGATGCAGGCAAAATGAACCTCAGCGTCAAAGATGTCGGGGGCAGTGTGCTGGTGGTCTCGCAGTTTACCTTGCCTGCGGATACGAAAAAGGGCACCCGTGCCGGCTTTTCACGTGGCGCGCACCCACAAGAGGCGCAGCGTCTATACGACTATTTTTCTGATTTGTGTGCACAGGTTTTGCCGACAGAGCGTGGACGTTTTGCGGCCGACATGAAAGTGTCACTCATCAATGATGGCCCGGTAACCTTCTGGTTGCAGGCTTAAATTTCGGCTCCTTGTGAGCTTTCGGGAACGGACTCTATGTTTAAACTTATTACGCCGAAAACGGATAATCAGCTCAATAAGTATTATCACTTCCGCTGGCAGTTGCTGCGCGAGCCGTGGCGTATGCCGATTGGCTCAGAGCGTGATGAATATGACGCGATGAGCCACCACCGCATGATTGTCGACAGTCGGGGACGGCCAATCGCGATTGGTCGCCTGTATATCACCCCGGATAACGAAGGCCAGATCCGCTACATGGCGGTCAAAGCCAGTCGTCGCGCCAAGGGTATGGGCTCGCTTGTGCTGGTGGCTCTTGAGTCTCTGGCGCGTCAGGAAGGGGCGAAACGCTTGGTGTGTAACGCTCGTGAAGACGCGATCAAATTCTATGAGAAAAATGGTTTTGAGCGCCGCGGTGAACTGACCGATGAACGCGGCCCGGTACGCCATCAGCAGATGGTCAAACCGCTCGACCCGATGGCCAATGTGCTGCGTAAACCGGAGTGGTGTACCGAGCTTCAGGAGCGCTGGGCGGCGCACATTCCGATCAGCGAAAAAATGGGGATCAAAGTGCTGCAGTACACGGGCTATCAGTTCCAGTGTGGCGCTCAGCTTAACCCGAACCTCAATCCCCACAACACCATGTTTGCGGGCTCTGCCTTTACGCTGGCGACGCTGACTGGCTGGGGGATGGCGTGGCTGCTGATGCGTGAGCGTAACCTAGAAGGGGATATTGTGCTGGTCGACAGCCGTATCCGTTACCGCCATCCGGTGGTACACAACCCGGTGGCGTCGACGTCACTGGATGGCATCAGCGGCGATTTGGACCGCCTGGCCTCCGGACGTAAAGCGCGCATTGTGGTTAACGTGAATATTTCGAGTGGCGATAACGACGCCGTGGAGTTCATCGGCACTTACATGCTGATCCCGAACTACCAAGCCATTTTGGAAAATGCGCGCGGCTAAGGGGCTGGCACGCACGCTTTGTCCGAACCTTTCTCCTCGCGCTGTTGATTGCGCAGCAGATCAAAATGCTGAGTATCGCAGCGCTGAGTCACCTCCAGTTCCAACATCCCTTGTTTGGGTTCAACCAAATCGATGTCACCGTGTAGGCGGGCATTAAGCGTTGGGCCGGACAGCGGCGTCGCATGCAGTGACAGGCGACCGCGGTCGGCGTTCAGTCTCAGCCCGTCGAGCGAGAAAGGCTGTACCACCAACGCATCAGAGTTCTTCATCACCAACGTGCCATCGCGCAAATTGAGGTTCAGTTCGCCGCTCAGTGAGTGAGCCAGCATCGGATAGTCGCCCGCAAGGCCATCGGCGGCCAAATCGATTTCGGCCAAGGCATCGACTTTCAATGGCAGAGGCAGCCATTGGCCGAGTTGAGTGAGCGGCACGCCGTCCCCATGCAAATTGACGTTCCATGGCGCGCTGGCTGCGTCAAATGCCCAGTTGGCAGTGGCATCCACATAACCGTTCTCCAACGGCAGGAACGCGCGCTCAAGCTGCCAGTGTGCCTCTTTGCTGCTCATCTCCACCACACCTTGGCTACTGACGAGCGAACCGATACTGGCGCTGTTGGCGCTGATGCTCAGTTTCCCATTCCACAGGCCCCAACGGCCATTGCGATTGAGCTCGGTATTGCGTCCTTCAACATTCAGGCCAGAGAGCTGCCAAAACGGCTTATGAGTCAGTTGGATCAATTGCAGGTTGTTGAGATCCCATTGATCAATGGTCAGATTTTTCAGCGCAGGAAGATCGCTGTCTAGCCACGCCCAATCCTGTTGCTGCTCGGCAAACCATTTGATGCCGCGTGCGGTCAACTGGTGAAGATGGATGCCGGAGGGCTGAATGTCACCACTGAGTTGAATGCTGCCTTGCAGCAGTTCGGTAGCAAAATCACTGATGGTGATGTTGCCCGGGCGAAACTCGAGCTTAAACGTCGGTTCAATCCATTGCAGTCCATGCCAGTCCGCGGATTCGGCGTTGAGTGACAGGTAGCCACTGTCTTGCTGCCACAGTGACTGATCGACCGTCAGGTTCTCCAGCGACAGTGCGAGGTTGGTCAGTTTGGTCTCACCCAGCTGCAAATTGCTGCTCAGCACATCGAGGCTGTTGATGTGGTGAAGATAAGGCTTGGCCAGCTGCCACCACGGCGCGCTCAGCGTAGACAGATCGTCTTTCAGGTCCAGCTTGCTGATGGTGACGTTGACCAGAGACCAACCCGCCGGATACTGCTCTGCCTGACCAGAAAACTCGCCGCCGCGCCATTGAAACGAGGCACCGTAAACGGTGCTGTCCTGTGCTTTGTAATCGGCATCGATCAGTACATTGTTGAGCGCTTCACCTTGCCAGTAAAACTGTTCGGCTGAGAGTTGCAGTTCACCGTAAGGCAGCCACTGTTTGGCGTTGTTCCAGATAGGCTTTTTGACCTGTAAATTGACGCCGCGTGCAATCAGGCCGTGATTGGCGAAATCGATATTGTGCAGCGCCAGTTGATTGAGTTGCAGTTGGGCAAGAAAATCGTTGTCTGGCAAGCCATCGGAAAAGTTGGCGCCATCGAGCAGTACGCTGTCGATCACCCATTTGTCCTGATGAAACAGTTGCGGGCTGAGCCAGATATCCACTTGTTGAAAGCTCAACGGGTTGGCGCTGGTTTCCAGCGTCACATTGTGCAGGCGGAAATGGAGTGGGTATTCGTAATCGAGCTCACTGAAGGTCAGTTTTTCGGGCCACAGATGCTCGGTCAGCCACTGCGCAGACGGTGTCAGGTAACGGGTGTGCATGATGCCGAATGCGACCAGCGTCAGTGCCAGCAGCAGCGCAACCAATCCAACCCCGAGAGCAAGCAGCTTTTTCATAATTCCCTGATGCGATGACCGTCCTGAAAGTCCACAGCTTGGAGTAAATTGGCGCTGGCTTCAACAAAAAAAGCCCCTCAAAAGAGGGGCTTGCTACTGAGTTATCAGTTTTAGTCCAGTTGAGGGCCTGCCGCAACCAGCGCTTTACCTTCCGCGTTGTCGGTGTACTTAGCAAAGTTGTTGATAAAGCGAGAAGCCAAATCTTTAGCTTTGCTTTCCCATTGTAGTGGGTCGGTATAAGTATCACGTGGGTCAAGGATGGCAGGATCTACGCCTGGAAGCGCTGTTGGGACTTCCAGGTTGAAGATAGGAATGTGCTTGGTTTCGGCTTGTTCGATTGAACCATCCAGAATTGCATCAATGATGCCACGGGTATCTTTAATCGAGATACGTTTGCCCGTGCCGTTCCAGCCCGTGTTAACCAGGTAAGCTTCCGCACCAGCGGCTTCCATGCGTTTCACCAGCACTTCGGCGTACTTGGTCGGGTGTAGCGTCAGGAACGCTGCGCCGAAACAAGCAGAGAAGGTTGGCGTTGGCTCGGTAATGCCGCGTTCAGTACCGGCCAGTTTGGCTGTAAAGCCAGACAGGAAGTGGTACTTGGTTTGTTCCGGCGTCAGTTTAGACACTGGAGGCAGCACGCCGAATGCATCGGCAGACAGGAAGATCACTTTGTTCGCGTGACCGCCTTTGGAGACGGGTTTAACGATGTTGTCGATGTGGTAAATCGGGTAAGAAACACGGGTGTTCTCGGTTTTTGAACCGTCATCGAAATCGATCGAGCCATCAGCGCGGACAGTCACGTTTTCCAGCAGCGCATCACGACGAATCGCGTTGTAGATGTCTGGCTCGGCTTCTTTCGATAGCTTGATGGTTTTCGCGTAGCAACCGCCTTCGAAGTTGAAGACGCCATCGTCATCCCAGCCGTGCTCATCGTCACCAATCAGTGCGCGTTTGGGATCGGTCGACAGAGTGGTTTTACCTGTACCTGACAGACCAAAGAACACGGCGACGTCGCCATCTTTGCTCATGTTGGCACTACAGTGCATTGATGCGATGCCTTGCAGCGGCAGGAAGTAGTTCATCATCGCGAACATACCTTTTTTCATCTCGCCGCCGTACCAAGTACCGCCAATCAGTTGCATTTTTTCGGTCAGGTTGAATACGGTGAAGTTTTCAGAGTTCAGACCGTGTTCCTGCCATTTATCGTTGGTGCATTTCGCGCCGTTCATGACCACGAAATCCGGTTTGAACGTTGCCAGCTCTTCTTCAGAAGGACGGATGAACATGTTCTTCACGAAGTGAGCCTGCCATGCGACCTCAGTAATAAAGCGTACGCACAGACGGGTATCAGCGTTCGCGCCACAGTAGCCATCGACCACAAACAGACGCTTGCCGGACAATTGCTTGCCAACCAGCGCTTTCAGATCGTTCCACACGGCCTGATTGATCGGTTTGTTGTCGTTTTTCGCTTGTTCAGACGTCCACCACATGTTTTCTTCGGTAGTGGCGTCTTTAACGATGAATTTGTCTTTTGGTGAGCGGCCAGTGAAGATGCCGGTATCAACGGCCACTGCACCCAGTTCAGTGACTACGCCTTTTTCGTAGCCTTCCAGATCTGAGCGAGTTTCTTCTTCGAATAACAATTCGTAACTTGGGTTTCGCACCACTTCAGTTACATCGGTTATTCCGTATTGGGTAAGATCTAATTGTGCAGCCTTAGTATGTTCCATAACGGTCATAGGTGCTCCTTATAAGGATTTTGTAGGGATTTTTAATAATGTTTGTAATTGTTATCTGCTCACCATGCTAGCAACGGGGTGGGGAAAAAACAGGGAGATAGTTCAAAAATTATCCACGCTTTCCCTGTGGTTTTAGGTAACCCGTCACATATTGTTGGCTGGGGTATTTTATCGCGCACGCAAACCATTGCGCCAGACCAAAGGGATTATTATTCCAAAGAAATTAAGTACGGCGTACGGTGAGTGTAACTATTGATTTTATTGGGTTTTGATCACAAAAAAAGCCAGCGTAATGCTGGCTGTAGTGGTAAATTTTCGTGCTTGTTAAACCCGATAAATTAATGCAGGGTTTTGTTCTCTGAGCTATCTTGTGCGAACAATTCAGCCACTTGCGCGGAATCGAACGAGTAAGTGGTGCCGCAATAGTCACAATGCAGAGCGACAAAACCTTCTTCTGCCAGAATCTCGTACACCTCGTCACGCGAGAGGGTTACGATCGCTGCGGCGCTGCGCTCACGAGAACAACCGCACTGGAATTGAACTGGTTGAGGTTCGAATACTTTCACTTTTTCCTGGTTGTACAGGCGGTACAGCAGCTCATTGGCTTCCAGTGTGAACAGCTCTTCATCCTTCACCGTATTGGTCAGTTGTTCCAGGTGTTCGAAATCTTCCGGAGTGCCTGTGCCGTCAGGCATGATTTGTAGCAGCATGCCAGCAGCATGAGGTTTGCCATCTTGTTCACCAACGCGAATCCACAGGCGGGTTTTCAGCTGTTCTGAACGCAGGAAGTAGCCTTCCAGTACCTCAGCCAGGTTATCACCTTCCAGGCCAACCACACCCTGATAGCGTTCACCCTGTTTCGGTTCAATGGTGATCACCAGATAGCCGCTGCCCATCATATCGTGCAGGCCTGCGTCATCGGCAATATCGCCTTCCCAGCGAGCCACACCACGTACTTTCTGGTTGTTGTCACCGTTAATCACAGCCAGTGAAACCGGGCCGTTGCCTTGCAGTTGCAGGGTAATCGAGCCTTCAAACTTCAGCGTAGCCGTCAGCAGTGAGGTCGCAACCAAAAGCTCACCCAACAGTTTCTGTACTGGAGCTGGGTATTCCTTGCTGGTAATCATGTGTTGGTACGTTTCATCCAGTTGCACCAACTCGCCACGTACTGAAAGATCTTCAAATAGGTAGCGGTTTAACGTGTTTTTCGACACTGAGCTTGTAGTCATAAGGAATAGTCCGGCTCTTTATTGATGTTTAAATTTTAGAAGATCGCGGCGCTGTTTTTTATCCGGGCGGCGATCCGGGGCTGGGTTGGTGGCGTTGAGTTTACGCGCCAGCGCCATGCGCTCGCGTTTCACCACGCTTTCAGCCGTTTCTGAATACAGGGTCTGAGCTTCCGGTGCGCCACGTCTCTGTTCGGAAACGCGTTCAATTACAACGGTTTTTTCTTCGTTGCCTTGGCGCAGGGTAATGATCGCACCGACTTCGACCAGCTTACTTGGTTTTGTTCGCTGGCCATTATAGTGAACTTTGCCACCATCGACCATATTCCGCGCCAGCGAGCGAGTTTTGTAAAATCTTGCGGCCCACAACCATTTATCGAGTCGAACCGCTTCAGATGGGGAACTCATGCTGGCAAATTACCTCTAATGTGTTTATTTCGCTTTTGGCTTGCTGGTTACAATGGTGATTGCATGTCAGTTTTTCAAGCAAGTCGACAATTTAATCGTAAGTTAAAAGAAGTCCGCGAAGCTTGTGATATATTGCTATATTTTATATAAGGTCCTGAATTAAAAGGCTCCTACTGATAAAAAACATGACGTTAGCGCAACAATTTAGGAATGAAGGACACAGAGTGGAGCGTATCAATTTACAACAGCTGACATCCGGGGATTGGATGCAGCGTTTTCCACATTGGCAAAAGCCGCTCAGTTTGTGGGTCACTTTGATTTGCATCGCATTGTCTGCGTGGATCGTCGGCAAAATGGTTTGGATGCTGCACAGTGAACAGACGACGGTCGCCGCATGGTCAGCCAATGCGTCTGCTCAGCCCAAAACCAGCAGTGGCATGGACATCAGCGTATTGCAGAAAGGTGATCTGTTCGGACATTACAACGACCAGACGCCACCTCCGGCGCCTGTCAAAGTCGACGCGCCTAAAACCCGTTTAAACCTGGTGCTGGTGGGCGTTGTTGCGAGTTCTGAGCCGAGCCAGAGTTTGGCGGTGATTGCCAATCGTGGGTCTCAGGCAACGTATGGTCTGAATGAAGTGATTGAAGGCACGCGAGTAAAACTCAAAGCGGTGATGCCGGATCGGGTCATTATTGATAATTCTGGCCGGGATGAGACCCTGATGCTGGAAGGAATAGACTATTCTAAAGTCAGTGCCCAACCTGCCGCAGCACCAACCCGAACAGCCAAAGACACGCCCGTGGAAGATAAACTCGACGCGATTCGCGCCGCGGTCGCCAAAAACCCCCGCGAAATTTTCCAATACGTCACGCTCTCCCAGTTGAAGCAGGATGACAAAATTCTGGGCTATCGTGTCAGCCCGGGTAAAGACCCGGCACTGTTTGAGTCAGTGGGATTACAGAACGGCGATATCGCCACACAATTAAATGGTCTGGATCTGACGGATCCGGACGTGATGAGTAAAGTCTTTGAGTCGATTACGGATTTGACCGAGATTAACCTCACAGTAGAACGAGATGGACAGCAACATGACATCTATATTCAGTTTTAACATCAAAGTGTCAGCAAACGTTGAGGGAGTATTCTGTGAAGCATTGGCTTAACAAAAGTGCATGGCTGTTAGCCGGAAGTTTATTGGCAACGCCGTTAGCACTGGCGAATGAATTCAGCGCCAGCTTTAAAGGCACGGATATTCAGGAATTCATCAACATTGTCGGCCGCAACCTCGAGAAAACCATTATTGTTGACCCTTCTGTACGAGGCAAAGTGGATGTCCGCAGCTACGATACGTTGAATGAAAAGCAGTACTACAGCTTTTTCCTCAATGTTCTCGAAGTGTACGGCTTCGCGGTGGTTGAAATGGACAACGGCGTGCTGAAAGTCATCAAGGCGAAGGATGCCAAAACGTCCGCCATCCCGGTTCTGGGCGATAATGATCGCGCCAACGGCGACAACGTCATCACTCAGGTAGTGGCGGTCAAAAACGTATCAGTGCGTGAACTCTCGCCGCTGCTGCGTCAGCTGATTGATAACGCAGGCGCGGGTAACGTGGTGCATTACGACCCGGCTAACATCATTCTGATCACTGGCCGCGCGGCGGTGGTTAACCGTCTGGCGGACATTATTCGTCGTGTCGATCAGGCTGGTGATAAAGACATCGAAGTGGTTGAGCTTAAAAATGCGTCGGCGTCTGAAATGGTGCGTATCGTTGAAGCGCTCAATAAGGCCAACGACGCGAAAAATACGCCGGAATTCCTGCAGCCGAAATTCGTCGCCGACGAGCGAACCAATTCAATTCTGATTTCTGGTGACCCGAAAGTGCGTGAACGTCTCAAACGTCTGATCAGACAGCTGGATGTTGAGATGGCCACTAAAGGCAACAACCGCGTGGTGTACCTCAAATACGCCAAAGCGGAAGACTTGGTCGATGTGCTCAAAGGCGTGTCGGATAACCTGCAGGCCGATAAGCAAAATGGCCAGAAGGGCGCCACAGCGTCCGGTGGCGGCCAGCGTAATGACGTGATGATTGCTGCGCATGCGGAAACCAACTCACTGGTGATCACGGCGCCGCAGGACATCATGAACGCGATTCTTGATGTGGTTGCACAACTGGATATTCGTCGTGCTCAGGTCTTGATTGAAGCGCTGATCGTCGAAATGTCGGAAGCAGACGGTATTAACCTCGGCGTACAGTGGGGCTCTTTGGAAAGCGGCTCTGTGGTTCAGTTCAGCAACAGCGGCGCTTCGATCGGTAATGTGATGGTCGGTCTGGAAGAAGCCAAAGATCAGACCACGACCGAGTACTACTATGACTCAAGCGGCAACCGTCGTCCTTATACCAGTACCGAATCGGGTGATTACACTAGCCTCGCGTCAGCACTCTCCGGCATCAATGGTGCTGCGGTCAGCGTGCTGATGGGCGACTGGACCGCACTGATCAGCGCGGTATCGACCAACTCCAACACCAACATCCTGTCATCGCCAAGCATCACCGTGATGGATAACGGCGAAGCGTCGTTCATCGTCGGTGAAGAAGTGCCAGTGATTACCGGCTCAACATCGAGCTCAAATAACGATAATCCGTTTCAGACGGTGGATCGTAAAGAGGTCGGTATCAAACTCAAAGTGGTACCACAAATCAACGAAGGCGATTCCGTACAGCTGTCGATTGAACAGGAAGTTTCCAACGTACTGGGTGCGAATGGCGCGGTCGATGTGCGTTTTGCCAAACGTCAGCTCAATACTTCTGTCATGGTACAGGATGGTCAGATGCTGGTGCTGGGTGGCTTGATTGATGAGCGTACGGCTGAAAGCGAATCCAAAGTGCCACTGCTGGGCGACATTCCGATTCTGGGCCATCTGTTCACCTCAACCAGTACTCAGGTTGAGAAGAAAAACCTGATGGTCTTTATCAAGCCAACCATCATCCGCAACGGCGTAACCGCCGATGGTATTACGCAGCGTAAATACAACTACATTCGCGCTGAACAACTGTTTAAAGCGGATAAAGGCTTGAAACTGATGGAAGACAGCAACATTCCGGTGCTGCCGAAATATGGTCAGGATCGCCTGCATCAACCTGAAATTCAGGCATTTATTGAACAAATGGACGAGAAGCAATGACGGAAGTGGTAGCAGCGCAAGTGGCCCGTAATCTGGTTCGCCGTTTGCCGTTTAGCTTCGCGAACCGCTACAAGATTGTGCTGGAATGGCACGATGGCCTAGAGGCGCCGACGGTCTATTACGTGGCTCCGATGTCGATGGCGCCGCTGGCTGAGGTCCGCCGCGTGGTCAAAGGCAGCCTGACCTTAGTCGAGCTGCCAGCGAACGAGTTTGAAAGCAAACTGACTCAGGTGTACCAGCGTGATTCGTCGGAAGCCCGTCAGTTAATGGAAGACATCGGTGCCGACAGCGATGATTTCTTCTCGATAGTGGAAGAATTGCCACAAAACGAAGACCTGCTCGAATCGGAAGACGATGCGCCCATCATTAAACTGATTAACGCCATGCTCGGCGAAGCGATCAAAGAAGGCGCATCCGATATTCATATCGAGACGTTTGAGAAAGCGTTGTCGATTCGTTTTCGTGTCGACGGTGTACTGCGTGAAGTGTTGTCGCCGAGCCGCAAGCTCTCGCCGCTGCTGGTGTCGCGGGTCAAAGTCATGGCTAAGCTCGACATTGCAGAAAAACGCGTGCCACAGGATGGCCGGATTTCGCTGCGCATTGGTGGTCGTTCGGTGGATGTGCGGGTGTCAACCATGCCCTCATCCCATGGCGAACGGGTGGTTATGCGTCTGCTCGACAAAAACGCGACCCGTCTGGATCTGCACAGTTTGGGAATGACCGAGCGTAACCACGACAACTTCCGCCATCTGATTGAACGCCCGCACGGCATTTTGCTGGTCACTGGCCCGACGGGTTCGGGTAAATCGACCACGCTGTATGCTGGTTTGCAGGAGCTCAACAGCAACGAGCGCAATATTCTGACCGTCGAAGATCCGATCGAATTCGATATCGATGGCATTGGCCAGACTCAGGTTAACCCGAAAGTGGACATGACCTTTGCCCGCGGGTTGCGCGCTATTTTGCGCCAGGACCCGGATGTGGTGATGGTGGGGGAGATTCGCGACCTGGAGACTGCGCAGATTGCCGTACAGGCGTCGCTGACTGGTCACCTGGTGATGTCAACGCTGCACACCAATACTGCGATTGGCGCGGTGACGCGTCTGCGCGATATGGGCATTGAACCGTTTCTGATTTCTTCGTCGCTGCTGGGCGTCTTGGCTCAGCGTCTGGTACGTACCCTGTGTCCGGACTGTAAAGTGCCGTATGAAGCGGATAAAGAGCAGCGTAAGTTGTTCGATTTGAAGAAAAAAGATGAGCTGATCTTATACAAAGCGCATGGCTGCGAGAAATGTAACTTCAAAGGCTATCGTGGCCGGACCGGGATCCATGAACTGGTGCTGGTGACGGATGAAGTTCAGGCGCTGATTCACGCCGAAGCGGGTGAACAGGCGATTGAAAAGCTGGTGCGCGAAACCACACCAAGCATTCGCGACGATGGTCTGGAAAAAGTGCGTCTGGGCGTGACCTCGCTTGAAGAAGTGATGCGCGTGACCAAGGAGTCCTGATGGCCGCGTTTGAATACAAAGCGCTGGATGCTCGTGGCAAACAGAAAAAAGGTGTCTTGGAAGGCGACAATGCGCGTCAGGTGCGCCTGCGTCTCAAAGAGCAGGGGCTGGTGCCGGTCGAGGTCGTCGAAACCAAAGCCAAAGCGGCTAAGGCGCAGAGTGCCAGTCTCGGTTTCTCCCGTCGTGGTATCAGCACGCCGGATCTGGCGCTGCTGACGCGTCAGCTTTCAACGCTGGTACAGTCCGGTATGCCGCTGGAAGAGTGTCTGCGCGCGGTGTCCGAGCAGTCTGAGAAACCTCGTATTCGCAACATGCTGGCGGCGGTACGCTCCAAAGTCACCGAAGGTTATACGCTGGCAGACAGTATGGCGGATTACCCGCAGGTGTTTGATGAGCTGTTTCGCTCCATGGTGGCTGCCGGGGAAAAATCCGGTCATCTTGATTCGGTGCTGGAGCGTCTGGCGGATTATGCAGAAAACCGTCAGAAACTGCGTTCCAAACTGCTACAGGCAATGCTGTATCCGATTGTACTGGTGGTATTTGCAGTCTGTATCGTGGCGTTTCTGCTGGCCGCAGTGGTCCCGAAAATTGTCGGCCAGTTTATTCAGATGGGGCAGGAACTGCCGAAATCGACTCAGTTTCTGCTCTCGGCCAGTGATTTTGTGCAGCATTGGGGTATCCAGTTGGTGATTGTGCTGATGCTGGTGGTCTACCTGTGCCGCTGGCTGCTGCGTAAGCCGGATGTGCGCCTGAACTGGGACCGCCGAGTGATTCACATGCCGGTGATCGGCAAAATTGCCCGCGGCCTGAACACCTCGCGTTTTGCGCGCACGCTGTCCATCTGTACCTCCAGTGCCATTCCTATTCTCGATGGTATGCGCGTGGCGGTCGATGTCATGACCAATCAGTACGTCAAACAGCAAGTGCTGGCGGCGGCTGAGAACGTGCGTGAAGGTTCGAGCCTGCGTAAAGCGCTCGATCAGACCAAACTGTTTCCCCCGATGATGCTGCACATGATCGCCAGTGGCGAGCAGAGTGGTGAGCTGGAAAGCATGCTCACGCGCGCGGCCGATAACCAGGACACCAACTTTGAATCCACGGTCAATATTGCGCTGGGGATTTTCACTCCGGCACTGATCGCGCTGATGGCAGGTCTGGTGCTGTTTATCGTCATGGCAACGCTGATGCCTATTCTTGAAATGAATAACTTGATGAGCCGCTGAGTCGGCTCAACTTCGCCTTGTTTAACATGGAGTCTTTATGAACAAAAAAGTAAACAAACAGTCTGGTTTTACCTTGCTGGAAGTGATGGTCGTGGTGGTGATTCTGGGTATTCTGGCCAGCTTCGTAGTTCCTAACCTGTTAGGTAACAAAGAAAAAGCGGACCAACAGAAAGCGATTACGGACATCGTGGCACTGGAAAATGCACTCGATATGTACAAGCTGGACAACAACGTTTACCCAACCACCGACCAAGGGCTTGACGCGCTGGTCAACAAACCATCCAGTCCCGAGCCGCGCAACTACCGTGCCGGGGGCTACATTAAGCGTCTGCCAAAAGATCCTTGGGGCAACGATTACCAATACCTGAGCCCGGGTGATAAAGGCACGATTGACGTCTTTACGCTGGGTGCGGATGGTCAGGAAGGCGGTGAAGGTACCAGTACCGATATCGGTAACTGGAACCTGCAGGATTTCCAATAAGGTCGGTAGGGCGGTTCTGCCCGGTGATGTATGACGAGTTGCGACGGTGTGATGAAGTGCAAACGCGGGTTTACCCTGCTGGAAATTCTGCTGGTGCTGGTGCTGTTGTCAATGAGTGCCGTGGCGGTGATTGCCACGTTGCCTTCGAAACAGAACGACGACGCCAAAGAAGTCGCGGAAAGCCTTTATCAGCGTCTGCAACTGCTGAATGAAGAAGCGATCCTCAGCGGGCTTGATTATGGCCTGCGCGTGGATGAAAAAACGCACCAACTGCATTTTCTCAGTCTGAATGAGAAAGGCTGGCAGCGGCTGAATAAGTCCGGTTTTGCTTCGCTGTTAGCGCTGAAAGAGGGTCTGGCGATGCAGTTTTTGCCAGGTGGCGATGTTTGGCAGGACAAAGATCGACTGTTCAAACCCGGCTCGCTGTTTGATGAAGAGATGTTTGCCGCGAAGGAAGACGAGAAGAAAGTGCGTCCGCCGCAGGTGTTTATTCTGTCCAGCGGTGAGCTGACCCCGTTTACGCTTGATGTCTTCGCAACCGGGGATAACCCGGAGAAAGGGTGGCAGGTGCGTGTGCAGGATAATGGTGAAATTCGCCTGCTGGCGCCGGGAGAGCACAATGCGAAGCGCTAAGCGAGGGTTTACTCTGCTGGAAGTGCTGGTCGCACTGGCCATTTTTGCCACCGCGGCCATCAGTGTCATGCGCGCCGTGAGCCAGCACATCAATACCATCAGCTATCTGGAAGAGAAAACCTTTGCGGCGGTGGTGGTGGATAATCAAATGGCCAATGTCATGCTGGCGAATACCACGCCACAGGCGCGGGAAGGGACGCAGCAACTGGCAGGACGCACCTGGTACTGGAAAGTCACGCCAGTGAAAACCAGTAACGATATTCTGGCGGCGTTTGACGTCAGTGTTGCGACTGAGAAAAAATCCGCTCCGGTGGTCACGGTGAGAAGTTATGTGGCGAAATAACGCTGGACGTCAGCGCCGCCTGCGCGGCTTTACTCTGATCGAAGTGCTGGTGGCGATGGCCATTTTTGCCAGTCTGAGTCTTGCGGCGTATCAGGTGCTGAATCAGGTGCAGCGCAGCAACAGTTTGTCTGCTGAGCGCGAAGCTCGCCTGAGCGAGCTGCAACGTGCCGTGGTGATGATGGATGCCGATTTTCGACAGATGGCGCTGCGCCGCTTTCGAACCAATGGCGAAGAGCCGGGCGAAAAAATGCTGCTGTGGAGTGACTATCTGCTCGACTCTGACAGCAAAGGCGTGCTGTTTGTGCGTCTGGGGTGGCATAACCCGCAGCAACAGTTTCCGCGTGGCGAAGTTGCTAAGGTTGGCTATCGTATAAAAGATGGCGTGCTTGAACGGTTGTGGTGGCGTTATGCCGACACGCCCGTGGCCCAAGAGCCTGTCGTAATGCCGCTGCTGACTCAGGTTGAATCCTGGTCTATGAAGTTTTATCACAAAGGGGAGTGGCTGGATGAATGGGATGCCAAAAACGCCATTCCGCAGGCTGTTTCGGTCACGCTGACACTGAAAGATTACGGTCAGATTGAACGCATCTACCTGACCACGGGTGGTCAGTTGGGAGATGGCAATGATTCGTAACCAGCGTGGCGTTGCCCTGATTATCGTTTTGCTGCTGCTCGCGATCATGGTTTCCATCGCCGCAACGATGTCGCAACGTATGTTTACTCAGTTCCAGCGTACGGGTCACCAGCTCAATTATCAACAGGCATACTGGTACAGCGTCGGGGTGGAAGCGCTGGCCAGAGCGGCGATTGAGCAGAGCCTGAAAGATAACGATGTGGTGAGTCTTAATCAGCCATGGGCGCAGAAAGACCGCCGCTATCCGCTGGATTATGGTGAAGTGGTGGGCAGCATTACCGACAAGCAGGCGTGTTTTAACGTCAATGTGTTTGCCAGTGAACAAGCCGTCAATACCGGCACCAGCCAGCCTTATGTTTATCGCGTGTGGCGCGCATTGCTCGATGATCTCGACATCGATAATTACCAGGCTGAAACCATTGCCGATTCGACCTGGGATTACATCGACAGCAACGACAGCGTCAACGCGTCGAGCGGGGTCGAAGACAGTTACTACGAGTCGATGTCGCCCGCGTATCTGGCGGCCAACTCGCTGCTGGCCGATGCCAGCGAGCTGCGGGCAGTCAATCAGGTCAGTGGCGATGTGATGCAGAAATTATTGCCGTATGTGTGTGCGTTGCCAGTCGATGACTGGCGGCTCAACATCAATACACTGGCACCGGATCAGGCCAAACTGCTGGCCGCGATGTTCAGCCCGGCGCTGAGCGACGCCAATGCCAAAACGGTATTGGAAAACCGACCGTTTGATGGTTGGAGCAGTGTCGATAACTTTCTGGCGGAAGCCCAGATAGCCGCGGTGGACAGCGCAATACGCGATGAAGCCAAAGCGTATCTGGCTGTAGATAGCCAATATTTTGAACTGGATGCGCAGGTGAAAGTGGACGAGTCCCGCGTGCGTGTCCGGAGCCTGTTTTATAGTAATGAACAAGAAACTGCAACGGTGATACGCCGTCGCTTTGGAGGAATCAGTGAGCGAGTTTCTGACCGTTCGGCTGAGTAGTCAACAAGATGCCACCATTCCCTGGTTGGTGTGGTCGCCTCAGCAGCAGGCGGTGATCGCCAGCGGAGAAGTGGCTGGTTTGGATCAGTTGGAAGAACTGACCCCGTATGCGGCTCAGCGCTCGACGTTGCTGTTGTTAGCGGCCAGTGATGTGGTACTGACGCAAGTCGATATTCCATCGGGCGCCAGCCGACAACTGGAATCGATGCTGCCGTATTTGGTGGAAGATGAGATTGCGCAGGATGTCGATGAGCTGCATTTCAGCGTATTGAACAAAAGTGGTGGCGTGGCCTCGGTTGCCGGGGTAGATCGCCAATGGTTGCAATCGTGCCTCGACACTCTGAAAGCCCTCCAGTTTGATGTGAAACGCGTCCTGCCGGATGTACTCGCGCTGCCACAGGCCGAAGGCATGGCTGCGGTGCAACTGGGCGATGAATGGCTGGTGCGTAAGGGCGAGTTTTCAGGCCTGAGCGTGGAAGCTCAATGGTTGCCGCTGTTCAGTCAGTCGGATTGGGTGCGTGATGGTGATGCCTGGCTGCCGTTAACGGCCTACACGCCGCTACCTGAGCTCACGCTGGCAGAAGGTCAGGATTGGCGCAGCGAGCCTTCTGAGCTGGTGATGCAGGTCCTGACACAGGAAGCATTGCGCAGCAAAATGACCTTGCTGACTGGAGAATTCACGCCGAAATCTTCCTGGTCTAAATACTGGCTGGTGTGGCGCAAAGCGGCCATTGCCGCCGGGTTACTGCTGGTGGTATCGATGGGATATCGCCTGGTTGAAGCTTATCAATATGAAACGACCGCACAGACTTACCGTGCGGAAAGTGAACGCATTTTCCGAGCCATTTTCCCTGATAAGCAGCGCATTCCGACCGTCAGCTATTTAAAACGCCAAATGAGCGATGAACTGGCGATGTTATCCGGAGGCAGCAGCGGTGAGCATGTGTTGGGCTGGCTGAGCAAGTTGCCGGATACTCTGCGCAGTATCAGCGCGCTGCAGGTGCAGAGCCTGCGTTTTGATGGCGATCGCGGCGAAGTGCGCCTGGAAGCAACCAGTAAAGATTTCCAGACCTTTGAGCAAGCACGGGTGAAGTTCGAAGAGAACTTTGCGGTTGAGCAAGGGCAGCTGAGCAAAAATGGCGAATTAGTGGTGGGGTCGTATGTCCTCAAACGCAAATAGGGGCAGAGCATGAAAAATTTACTCAACCCGTTACAAATCTCACTCCACACCTGGTGGAGCAGTATCAGCCAGCGTGAGCAGCGTCTGGTGCTGGTGTGCGGCGGTTTGCTGCTGCTGGGCATTCTCTACTGGGGTGTGCTGCAGCCGCTGCAGCAACGCAGTGACGCGGCGAGAGCGCGCATTGTCTCGGAGCAGCAGCTTCTGCAATGGGTGCAGTCCACCGCTGACGATATCGTCACACTGCGTCGGCAGGGAGGTGTGGTGGGCACGGCTCAACCGCTTAATCAGGTTATTTCCAGCTCGACGCGTCAGTTTAATATTGAGCTGATCCGCGTGCAGCCTCGAGGCGAGATGATGCAAGTGTGGATTCAGCCACTGCCCTTCTCACAACTGGTCTCGTGGATTGCGTACCTCAAAGAGAAACAGGGTGTGGATGTCGAATTTATGGATCTCGACCGCGGTAAAGTGCCGGGCGTGGTAGAAGTGAAACGTCTGCAGTTGAAACGGGGAGTGTGATGAAACACAAGTTAGGTTATGTCGCCCTGTTTGTGGTGGTGTTTGCGGTCAGTGCGATTGTCCATTTACCGGCTAGCGTGGTGCTTAAGTCGGTGCCATTGCCGTCGGGGCTTGAGCTGCAAGGTGTGCAGGGCAGTTGGTGGCAGGGAAGTGCCAGTCAGGTGCGCTGGCAGCACAGCAATCTCGGTGCGTTGAACTGGCAGTTGCAGTGGTCCTCACTGCTCAGCGCCGAAGCCAAAGTCGCGGTGCGTTTTGGACGCGGCAGTGATCTGGATGTGCGCGGCAAAGGCATGGTGGGTTACACTTTTTCCGGCCCGTTTGCCGAGGATATGGTGGTGTCTGCGCCTGCAGAAAAAGTGGTGCAGTCGCTGCATCTGCCACTGCCTATCAATGCTATGGGACAGGTCGAGCTGACACTGCGTGATTATCGCTATGGATCGCCTTGGTGTCGTGCGGCCAGTGGCAATCTGGTGTGGGCTCAGAGTGCCATTCAGTCACCGCTTGGCGATTTACAGCTTGGGCCGGTCATGGCCGAAGTGGGATGTGAAGACAACGTATTGAACGTCAAAGGTGGTCAGCAGAGTGGTCAGGTGAGCAGTGAATTCAGCGCACAGATTAATGCCAATCGCCGTTTTACCGCTCAGGCCTGGTTTAAACCCGGCGCAGAATTTCCCAATTCCATGGCTGAACAGCTCAAATATCTGCCACGTCCGGATGGGCAAGGACGTTTTCAGTTTTCCCGTCAGGGCCAGCTGTAAAGAAAAGGGCGAGATTATCTCGCCCTTTTTTAATCTTTGACCTTGAGAATCTTGTCCCATGGCAGGTCAGCGTCACCCAGCACAATAAAGTTCGGGTTCTCCAGCGTGTCCCGCTCGTTGTACGACAGCGGTTCTAACTGGGTGCTGAGTATGCGCCCGCCGGCTTCTTCTACAATACACTGGGTCGCGGCGGTGTCCCACTCGCCAGTCGGCCCCAGACGCAGGTAGCAATCGACCGCCCCTTCGGCCACCAGGCACGCTTTGAGTGCTGCAGAGCCGAGTGGCACCAATTCGTAGTTCCACTGACTGCTTAATCGGTTGGTAATGCGGTTAATGTCCTGACGGCGGCTGATGGCAATCGCGATCGACTGTCCCGGCAGTTCATGTTTGTGGGTCTCGATGCGCAGGCTTTCCGACATATCCGGGATCTTCCATGCGCCTTTGCCGGAATACGCGTAGTAAGTGACGCCGGAAACCGGGCCATACACCACGCCCATCACTGGTCGGTTGTTTTCCACCAGCGCAATGATGGTCGCGAAATCACCGCTACGGGCGATGAACTCCTGCGTGCCATCCAAGGGGTCAACCAGCCAATAGCGCTGCCAGGTTTCCCGCGTGGTCAGGCTAATGTTCGCCGCTTCTTCGGATAACACCGGAATGTCCGGTGTCAGTTCGCTCAGGCGTTCCACCACCAGTTTATGCGCTGCGAGATCGGCGCTGGTGACTGGGGTTTCATCACTTTTGGTATAGGATTCGTAGGATTTGTTCTCGTAAATATCGAGAATCAGTTGTCCGGCAGAACGCGCGATGCTGATGACATCGGGCAGCAGGTGAGACAGATCTTTGGCGGTAGGCATACTCTTTCCTTTAGCTCTGCTGGTCAGGATTGCAAGTGGCGCAGAGCGAGCAGTAGTGCAGTGATGCTGCGAGCTTCGCTAAAATCTAAGTGAGTCAGCAACTCTTCGGCTTGAGCGAGGGGCCAGCGAACCACTTCGAGTGGCTCAGGTTCATCGCCTTCCAATTGTTCTGAGTATAGATCCTGTGCGATGAAGAGTGTCATACGGCTGGAAAAATACGACGGCGCCAACACCACTTCTTTGAGGTGGGTTAAGCGATGCGCACCAAAGCCAATCTCTTCTTTCAGTTCGCGTACGGCGGCTTCCTGAGCTGATTCTCCCGGGTCAATCAAACCTTTGGGAAAACCGAGTTCGTAGTTTTCAGTGCCCGCGGCGTATTCGCGCACCAACAGCAGATCGCCGCTCTCGGTGACTGGTACCATCATCACGGCGTTGCGGCCACTGGGTTTCATGCGTTCGTAGGTGCGTTGCTCACCATTAGAAAAACGGAGGTCGAGCGCCTCAATGGCAAACAGTCTCGACTTGGCAACCGTACTACGGGCCAAAATCTCCGGTAATGATTTAGATGGCATACGCTAACTCCTTCGCATTCAAAAGTTTTCTTACTATATGAGAAAATCTTGCGAGTGAAAATATCACTCTTTACAGGCGACCACACGTGCTGACGCAGAAAATAAAAAAAGCTGATGCACGCATCAGCTTTTCGTTGTCGGTGTATCAGTAGTAAGAGTGCTCACCACGATCGTGTTCGGTGGAATCGCGCACCGCAGTCAGTTCACCTTCGAACTGAGCCAGCAGCTCTTTTTCGATCCCTTCTTTCAGTGTTACGTCCACCATTGAACAGCCGTTACAGCCGCCGCCGAACTGAACCAGCGCAACGCCGTCGTCCGAGATTTCCAGCAGTTGGACGTGACCGCCGTGACCTGCCAGTTGTGGGTTAACCTGAGTCTGAATCGCGTATTCCACGCGTTCCATCAGTGAGGCGTCATCCGACACTTTACGCATTTTCGCGTTCGGCGCTTTCAGCGTCAGTTGTGAGCCCATTTTGTCTGTTACGAAGTCGATCACGGCTTCTTCCAGGAATGGCAGGCTCAGTTCGTCCACATACGCAGAAAAATCGCTGTATGGGATTTCAGTATCGGTAGCTTCCACAGCCTCAGGCGGGCAGTAAGACACGCCACATTCCGCATTTTGGGTGCCCGGGTTGACCACGAACACACGAATGTTAGTGCCTTCTGGTTGCTGAGCAAGCAGCTTAGCAAAGTGAGACTGGGCAGATTCGGTAATAGTAATAGTATTTGACACGACGAATACCTGAGTAAAATTGTAGGCTATTTAGTCACCATTCTACTCCTGTCGAGCCGAGGATCCAGCCCTTTTTTGTGAGCGCATTTTAACGCTGGGGTCAGTCACCCGGTTCAGGAGTGCGGCATATGCAGTAAATATCAAGGCTTTCGACGCCTACATCAAGAAGTAAATTGCATAATTGTCGCACCGTACTGCCTGTGGTGACGACATCATCAACGATCGCGATGTGTCTGTGGCTCGGCGCACTGTTTAAGACAAAAGCTTGGTTGAGATTGCGCCGGCGCTGAGCTTTGTTTAAGCCTTGCTGCGGCGGGGTGGCCAGGCGACGGGAAAACAGCCGAGGCTGGTATTGGCTGCCGAGTTGCTGCGCAAGTTGACGTGCCAAAACATCACTTTGATTGAAACCGCGCCAAGCATGGCGGCGCCAGTGCAGCGGCACGCAGGTCACCAGTGGGGCGGGTGATACTATTCGTGGTGCTAACAATCCGGCCAGCGGCTGCGCTTGCCAGAACTGGCGCTGATATTTGAGCTGATGCACGCTCTGACTGAGTGGAAAACGGTAATCGCCCAAACAATAGAGCTTGTGCCACGGCGGCGGCGATGTCAGGCATTGGCCACACTGCTCGGTGGCGATTTCACAAGGCAGGCCGCAGCGAGCGCAGCGCGTGGTTGGTGCGTACCAGTCGAGGCATGCGCCACACAAGCTCTGCGTGCTATGCGATTCAAGGGGCAAACCGCACAGCTGACACGACGGTCTCAGCCACGAAAACATGGTTTTTTGAAGTCGATTGGTTAACATAACAGACCAAAACTAAAGGGCATGGCGCTATCATTGCGACAGGCTCAAGCACGGTGTGCATGGAATAAGTAGGAGAACATGTGACGATGGCAGCGGAGTTGTATTGGCAGGTAAACGGCAGCGGCCCGGATTTGGTGTTGGTGCACGGCTGGGGGATGAATGGCGCCGTGTGGCAGCAAACCGCTGAGGTACTGGCTGCGCATTTTCGCGTGCATGTGGTCGATTTGCCCGGCTACGGACACAGCGCCGATCAGCATGCGGATTCTCTCGAAGCCATTGCTCAACGTTTGACGGAACGTGCTCCGAAGCAGGCGATTTGGGTCGGTTGGTCTCTGGGTGGGCTGGTGGCGACGCACATGGCGCTGCACCACAGCGAGTATGTTGCCAAGTTAGTCACGGTCGCCTCATCACCGAAATTTGCCGCCGATCGCCCGTGGCGTGGTATTCAGCCTCAGGTGCTGAGTGCGTTTACCGATCAACTGGTGGACGATTTTCAAACCACGATTGAGCGCTTTATGGCGTTGCAGGCAATGGGCAGCCCATCCGCGCGTCAGGACGTCAAAACCCTCAAGCAGGCAGTGTTGTCGCGTCCCAGCCCGAACCCACACTCTTTGCTGGCAGGCTTGCAGATGCTGGCCAACGTCGATTTGCGTGAGCAACTGCCGCACATTTCGGTGCCGCTGCTGCGCCTGTATGGTCGCCTTGACGGGTTGGTGCCGGTTAAAGTGGCGCACGATCTGGCTCAGGTGGTGCCAGACAGTCAGCAATATATTTTCACCGAATCCTCCCATGCGCCGTTCATGACAGAGTTTGACACTTTCTGTCAGCAACTGGTGGCCTTCGCCGGACAACACTAAACCTTTGGCTGATTTCCGCGCGTTAACATAAATATCACTCAATGTTTGTCACTGCTGGTCGATAAATAAGCTAACCCCGACGCGTGAACGCGCCGACCGGGCCGGGCGATACTGAGGAGGTTTCGGCTATGATCGTGTCACCGACAAATGTCAGCGTGCCACTTATCGCCCCATCAGTAAACGTGCCGACAGAGCAGGCCGCGCGTGACAACCGAGTCCGTGAGCCTGTGATGCCGACAGTAGAGCTGACCAAACCCAACGCGGAGCGTAAGGTCAAAGGCGACGACAAACGGCGTAAGCAGTCGTCCTGGGATCCGTCTGAGCATCCCGGCTATGAGCTGGATCAGGAGACCGAGACGACGGTGCGTCCGCATGACGAGCCGAAAAGTGAGCTGGAGCGATTGTTCGATCTGCTGGCTTTGTCGACTTACAGCCATTCGCAGGGTAAAGGTTATGCGATGCGGTTTCGCCTGCCGAAACGCGTTATTGATGCTGCGATAACTGAAGGCAAAATGGCCAAGCGGCGCACCGTAATCAAATTCCATTACGGCCATGCTGTAGCGCCGAACACGCCATCAGAAGTGATTGCGGTCTTGTAGTCATCGCTTGCGATGAGACACGCAGAAAAAATCCCCAGCGGAATATTCCACTGGGGATTTCCTTTTTCAGCTCAATTGCGCTTATTTCTTCGCTTTGGCAAAGGCCGCGGCAAAGGCGCCGCTCATCGCGCCACCCGCGTTGGACGGTTCATCACGCCGACGCGGTGTACGCTCTTGGCGCGGCTGGCTGCTGCGCGCCGGACGGCTTTCCTGGCCCGGTTCGTCGTTCAGGCGCATAGTAAGCGCAATGCGTTTACGCTGCACGTCAACTTCCATGACCTTAACTTTCACGATGTCGCCCGCTTTGACCACTTCGCGAGGGTCGGAGACAAAGCGATCGGTCAGCGCAGAGATGTGGACTAACCCGTCCTGATGCACGCCGATGTCGACAAATGCGCCGAAGTTGGCCACGTTCGACACCACGCCTTCCAGCACCATGCCGATTTCGAGATCCGACACTTCATTCACGCCGTCGGCGAAGGTCGCGGTTTTGAACTCAGGGCGCGGGTCACGGCCCGGCTTGTCGAGCTCTTTGATGATGTCGCTCACGGTCGGCACCCCGAAGTGTTCGTCGGTGTAATCGACCGCGCGCAGGTTACGCAGAAACTCGCTGTTCCCAATCAGCGCTTTGATCGCTTTTTGGTTTTTCTCCGCGATGTTTTTCACTACCGGATACGCTTCCGGGTGCACCGCAGAGGCATCGAGCGGGTTTTTGCCATCCATAATGCGCAGGAAGCCGGCACACTGTTCAAAGGCTTTTGGCCCCAGACGCGGCACTTTTTTCAGTGCACTGCGCGAATCAAAGCGGCCGTTTTCATCGCGGTAGTCCACGATATTTTGCGCCAGCGTGCTCGACAGGCCCGCGACGCGCGTGAGCAGCGCCGGAGAGGCGGTGTTGACATCCACACCGACGGCGTTCACACAGTCTTCCACCACGGCATCAAGACGCTTGGCCAGCATCGACTGGCTGACGTCGTGTTGATATTGGCCGACCCCGATGGATTTCGGGTCGATTTTCACCAGCTCTGCCAGCGGGTCTTGCAGGCGACGGGCAATGGACACTGCGCCGCGCAAGGAAACATCCAGATTCGGGAACTCTTTGGCGGCCAGTTCGGACGCTGAGTACACCGAGGCGCCGGCTTCGCTCACCGTGATTTTCTGCACTTTGAGGTTGCCGCGCTTGATGAGGTCAGCAGCAAAAGCGTCGGTTTCACGCGATGCGGTGCCGTTACCGATCGCAATCAGATCGACATGGTGTTGCTTCACCAGCGCTGCCACGCTCGCCATCGCGCGGTCGTATTGATTGTGCGGTTGGTGCGGATAAATGGTGTCAGTCGCGAGCACTTTACCGGTGGCATCCACCACCGCCACTTTACACCCAGTACGCAGGCCCGGATCGAGGCCAAGGGTTGCGCGCGGGCCTGCCGGGGCTGCCATCAGCAAATCTTTCAGGTTGGTGGCGAACACGTCGATAGCATCGATTTCGGCGCGCTCTTTCATCGCGCTCATCAATTCGGTTTCCATGTGCATCGAAACCTTGATGCGCCATGACCAACTGATCACCTGTTTGCGCCACGCGTCAGCTGCCGCTTGGCTGAGGTGAATGCCGTAATGTTCGGCAATCAGGGTTTCGCAGTACGACTGACGCGCGGTCTCTTCCAATTCCGGATCGGCGTTGAGCGTCAGGGTCAGGAAGCCTTCATTGCGGCCACGTAGCATGGCCAGCGCACGATGCGACGGCACTTTGCTGATGGGCTCGCGGTGGTCAAAGTAATCTTTGAATTTCTCGCCGTCACGCTCTTTCCCTTCCACGACGCGCGAGACGATTTCGGCGTTACGCGTCAGGTGCTGGCGGATTTTTTCCAGCAGGTTCGCATCTTCAGCGATGCGTTCCATAATGATGGCGCGTGCGCCGTCCAGCGCTGCTTTGCTGTCGTCGATGCCTTTGTCGGCGGCAATGTAGCGTTCTGCTTCACGCTCCGGAGCGGTATCCGGCTGCGTCCACAGTTTATCTGCCAGCGGTTCCAGACCCGCTTCAATCGCGATTTGGCCTTTGGTGCGACGCTTAGGTTTGTATGGCAGATACAGATCTTCCAGACGGGTTTTGCTGTCGGCGTCCTGAATCGCTTGTTCCAGTTCAGGAGTCAGTTTGCCCTGATCCTGAATGGATTTGATAATGGTCTGGCGGCGGTCATCCATTTCGCGCAGGTACGCGAGGCGGCTGTCCAGCGTACGCAGCTGGGTATCGTCCAGACCGCCGGTGACCTCTTTACGGTAACGGGCGATAAACGGAACGGTGTTGCCGTCGTCAATCAGTTTGACGGCGGCGATGACTTGCTCTGAGCGAACGTTCAGCTCTTTGGCAATCGATTGACAGATAGCTAAGCTCATGGTTGATATCACTTTTTACAACAGAATCACTGAAGTGGGGGCAACAGAGTCTATTTTAAACGTCTACCAGCCTTGTCAGAGAAGATTGAATTTCGTCGGTGTGGGTTTGGGGGCGCCAGCACTGGCAATAGGCGGCGTAACTCATCCAGGTGTACCCCAGCAGCTCGAGTCCTTCCTGCAAGGCACTCTTGAATACAAAATTGTAGTCCTGACCCATGATGTGCTCCCACAACAGTCGTCCGCTTCCGAACACGCGGCTGAAGACCAGCACCATGAGTAATCCGCCGACCATATACACATACTCTCTTTGCTTTGTAAAGGAAGCCAGCGGAATCCAGATGGAGTCGTTGCAGTACAGGCATGCGTATCCGATACACAGCATGGCCGTCAGCAGAGCCGGAATCAGCCAGAAACCGTGATAGACGTGGTCAAACAGCTGGTCGAGCTCGCGGATCAGTACGCAGCTGAAGAAGCCCGCCGCCAGCAGATAAAAACCGCGTGCTGGTGGCGTGCGTTTGGCTGCCAGCGCAAACAGCAGCGCGGCAAAAGCGACTAATGTTTCCTGAGTGAGCTCGGTGACGGAGATCTCGCCGATGTCGTTGTGCAGAATCGCGAGGTCAATATACAGGGCGAGTGGTGCGATAAGCAGCATGACAATCAGGGTCAGCAACTCTTTAGCGCTGGCGAGGATTTGGAGTTTTGCATCGTGTGCAGACATAATGAAGTCGACTCGAAAGTAATTCTTAATCGCACAATGCTATTGAAACAGTGTTTTTTAATGTAATAAAACAAACTAAAATGATGTGATTTTAGGTTTTGGCTTTTTTTAACCAAATGATTATTAGAATGTTTAAGGTGTAAATGAAAACCAAGCTGATCACCCGCGAAGGGTACAATAAACTCAAAAAAGAGCACGACTATCTGTGGAATGAACGCCGTCCGGAAGTGACCAAAATCGTTACCTGGGCGGCCAGCCTTGGTGATCGCTCCGAGAATGCGGACTACACATTCAACAAGCGTCTGCTGCGTCAAATCGACCGCCGGGTGCGTTTTCTGCGCAAGCTGCTGCCAGAGCTGAAAATCGTCGATTACTCTCCGCAGCAGGAAGGCAAAGTGTTCTTCGGCGCCTGGGTTGAAATTGAAAACAGCGCGGGCGAAGTGAAAAAATTCCGCATCGTCGGGCCAGAAGAGATTTACGGCGACGATGTGAAAGATTACATCTCGATTGACTCGCCGATGGCGCGGGCGCTGCTGAAAAAAGAGGTCGATGACGAGTTCGTGGTCCGTACGCCGAGTGGCGAGAAAGAGTGGTTCATCAACCACATCGAATATGAGAAAAATGCGTAAATGCGCACGCGATCGCTCAGTTTGGCGTGCTTTTGTGAAAAACTGGCGTAGTTTCGGTTACAGCCTTGTTTTATCATAGCCCGCCGACACCGGGGTCGTGACAGGGCGGCGTTAGCCCGCACCGATTAGGATAAGTATGCAGCGAAAAACCAGACCGACATTACAAGACATTGCCGACCAGGTGGGCATCACCAAGATGACCGTGTCGCGCTATTTGCGTGACCCGAATTCGGTGGCGCAGAAAACCCAGGAAAAAATCGCGGCAGTGATTGATGAGCTCGGTTACATCCAGAACCGCGTGCCGGCGATTCTGTCCAAATCCTCCAGCCGTGCGATTGGCATTATTCTGCCTTCGCTCTCCAACCAAGTGTTTGCCCATCTGGTGCAGGGGATTGAAGCGGTCACCAAAGCGGCCGGTTACGACACGCTGATTGCGCATACCGGCTACAGCTCCAAAGAGGAAGAAGAGAAGATCGCGGCATTGCTGTCCTATCGTGTGGATGGCTTGATCCTGACCGAAACCAACCACACCGACCGCACGTTGCAGATGCTCAACTCGGCTGGCATCCCGGTGGTGGAAACCATGGAAATTCCGCTCAGCCCGATTGATATGGCGGTCGGGCTTGATCACGAGCAAACCTCTTACGAAGTGGTGCAGAACATGATTGCGCGCGGCAAAAAGCACATCGTTTATCTCGGTGCGCGCTTGGATACGCGAACCCGCTTGCGGATGAAAGGGTATGAGCGAGCGATGCAGGATGCCGGACTGGAGCCGCTGCAGGTCTCAACGGGTGAGCATTCGAGCTTTACGCTCGGAGGTGCGCTGCTGGAAAAGGCGCTGCGCGAACAGCCGCAACTGGATGCGATTTTCTGCACCAACGATGACGTGGCGATTGGTGCCATGATGTATTGCGCCCACAAAGGTATCAAAGTGCCAGAGCAGATTGGTGTGGTCGGGTATAACGCGCTGGATATCGGTCAGGCAATCATTCCTAAGCTGACCAGTGTTGAAACGCCGCGTTTTGAAATTGGTAAAAAAAGCGCAGAGCTCTTGCTGGCTGCGCTCTCAGGAGAAACGGTGGAGCAGAAAGTGTTTGATCTCGGCTATCGCCTCACCGAAGGCGACAGCCTGTAATTCTCTCTTTACTGCGCGTCGAATAGAAACGTCGCGCCTTGATCAGCCGCTGTCACCAGATGGCGCGCCTGACCAAACAATTCTCTGCCCCAACTTTGCTGCGTTGCTGCGCAGTTGGGTGCCACCGCCGTGCGGCCACGTAAATCCGTCAAGCAGGTTAACTGACCTTGGGTGGCATCGAGACGAATCCAGTCTCCATCTTGTAGCAAACCAATCGGGCCACCGCGCAGTGCTTCTGGCGAAACATGAATCGCGGCCGGAATTTTGCCCGATGCCCCCGACAAACGGCCATCGGTGACCAGCGCCACGCGATACCCCGCTTTTTGCACGTTGCCCAGAATCGGCATCAGTTTGTGCAGCTCCGGCATGCCGTTGGCCGCAGGTCCGCTGTAGCGTACGACGACCACACAATCCTGATTCAGCTCGCCGCGATGATAGGCCGCTTCGACATCGTGCTGCGAATCGAACACCTTCGCCTCGGCTTCAATCACGTGATGCTGCGCTTTGACCGCAGAAATCTTAATCACGCTCTGGCCCAAGTTGCCTTGCAGCACTTTAATACCGCCGCTGGCCTGAAACACTTCGCCTTGCGGCGCAATCACGCTGGGGTTGAGAGTCTCGGTGCACGCTTGCCAGTATAGTTCGCCACGCTGCAGCTGTGGGCGCTGCAATTGCTGCTCAAAGCTGCCGATGGCAGGCGTCACATTCTGATGCAGCAGGCCGCGCTCATTGAGGCGCGTCATCAGCATCGGCACGCCGCCGGCGGCTTCAAATTCATTGATGTCGGCGGTGCCGTTCGGATAGACATTGACCAGCAGCGGCACCACATCGGACAGATCGCTGATGTCCTGCCAGGTCAGAATCAGGCCCGCGGCGCGCGCGACTGCGACCATGTGAATGGTGTGGTTGGTGCTGCCGCCGGAAGCCAGTAGTGCTACCACGCCATTGACCAGACTTTCTTCGGTCACCACGTCGCACAAAGGGCGATAACCCGGTGTGCCCGGCGCCTGCGCCGCAATCGCTTGGGCGGCGTAATCGGTCAACGCCTGGCGTAGCGCGCTGTGCGGCGGCACAAACGCTGATCCCGGCAACATCAATCCCATGGCTTCAAACACCAGTTGGTTGGTGTTGGCGGTGCCATAAAAGGTGCAGGTGCCCGGTGAGTGATAAGAGCTGCATTCCATCTCCAGCAGTGCGTCGCGACCAACCTGACCGGCGGTGTACTTCTGGCGCACATCAACTTTTTCTTCGTTGCTGATCCCGGTCGCCATGGGACCGGCAGGAATGAACGCGGTCGGCAAATGAGCGTAGGCGAGGGCGCCCATCAGTTGCCCAGGGGCTATTTTGTCACAGATGCCGAGCAGCAGAGTGCCATCGAACATGTTGTGGCTGAGAGACATCGCTGTGGTCTGGGCAATCAGATCGCGTGAGAACAGCGACATGTCCATGCCCGGTTGGCCCTGAGTCACGCCATCGCACATCGCGGGTACGCCGCCAGCCACCTGCGCAGTATGGCCAAGCGGTGCCAGTGTGGCTTTGATTTGCTCAGGATAGTTTTTATAGACCTGATGGGCGCTGAGCATGTCGTTGTAAGCGGTGACGATGGCCAGATTGGAACGGGTTAAGTCAAGAATGTGCGATTTTTCGTTGCTGCATGATGCGGCGATCGCGTGGGCTAAGTTACCGCACGACAGGCTGGCTTTGCCTTTCCCGGCTGCGAGTTGCGCCGCGGTTTTGGCCAGAAATTGTTGCCGGGTTTGTGCGCTGCGCTGGCGAATGCGCTCGGTGACCTGCTCGATGATTGGCTGAATCATGCGACCGCCTCCTGCTGATTCAGTGCCGCGACGGCATGAGCGACCACCTCATCAATGCTGCAATCGATGGGAATGATCAGTACATCGCGCTCGTCGGCAGTCGGGTACTCCAGCGTGGCAAACTGGCTGTCGAGCATATCGGTTTTCATAAAGTGACCCTGACGGGCGCGCATGCGCTCCAGAATCAGAGATTTATCCCCATCAAGAAACACAAACGTCATGTGCTCATTGCCTTCGCGAATCTGGTCGCGATAACACCTTTTGAGCGCCGAGCAGACAATCACCCCACGTTCGCTCTTGTTCTCGAGACTGAATGCGGCATCGCGAATGCGCTCCAGCCAAGGCGCACGATCAGCGTCGTTGAGTGGTTCACCGCGGCGCATTTTCTGAATATTGGCGCGTGGATGTAGGTCATCACCATCGATGAATTTCGCGTCGAGATGCTTGGCAATACTGGCGCCAATGGTGCTTTTGCCCGAGCCACTTACGCCCATAACGATAATGCTGCTACCCGTCATACAGACTCCTTAATCACGAGATCTGAGCGAGATCTCAATTTCGAAAATTGCCCTAAGAATTGACTTTATCTTAGTGGTGTTATCGGTAACATGTTACCCGTAACTTTTAGATTTGTGAACCAATACACAAACATCCAATCCTTGATAAAGGTGAACAAAATGGAACCATTAGCACATAGCCCAGACCCTACTTATCTGCTGCTGATCGCTGCCTGCGCCATCGCAGCATTGCTGATTTTGATTATGAAATTGAAGGTGCACGCCTTTGCCTCACTGACGTTAGTGAGCTTTGGCACCGCCCTCGCCACCGGTATGCCGAGTGAGAAAGTGGTACCGACTATGATGTCGGGATTTGGCGGCACACTGGCTTCGGTCGCGCTGCTGGTCGGCCTTGGTGCGATGATCGGTAAAATTCTCGAAGTGACTGGCGGAGCGAAAGTGCTGGCGGACACCTTAATCGGCCGTTTTGGCGAGCAGCGCGCGCCGCTGGCGCTTGGTGTGGCATCGCTGATGTTCGGCTTCCCGATTTTCTTTGATGCCGGCCTGATTGTAATGATGCCGATCCTGTTCAGCGTGGCGAAACGCTTTGGCGGTTCGCCGCTCAAATACGCGCTGCCAGCTGCCGGTGCGTTTGCGGTGATGCACGCGTTTGTGCCGCCGCACCCGGGCCCTGTTGCCGCGTCGGATTTGCTCGGCGCAGACTTAGGTCTGCTGCTGATTGTCGGCCTTTTGGTGGCGATGCCGACCTGGTATTTCGGTGCCTACCTATTTGGTCTGTATTCCGGCAATAAATTCAACATTCCTCTCTCCAAAGCGTTTCTGAACACCGAAGTGATGTTCAAAGACAAAACTGATTTACCGAAGTTTTCCACGGTTCTGCTGATCCTGATTCTGCCTGTATTGCTGATTTTCATGGATACCGGTCTGAACACGCTGGCGGTGGCGGGCCTGATTGATGGTCAGCAACCCGCGATTGAGTTCCTGCGTATGCTGGGTAAAACGCCGATCGCCCTGCTGATCACTTTGCTGGTGTGTTTGTGTGTGTTCGCTGGCAAATACGGCATGGGTAAGCTGGAAAAACTGTGTACTGACGCGCTGGCGCCGATTTGTGCGGTGATTCTTGTCACTGGTGCGGGTGGTATGTTTGGCGGCGTGCTGCGCTCAAGTGGTATCGGTCAGGCGTTGGCGGATGTACTGGCGGACACGGGTATGCCCGTGATTGTTGCCGCGTTTGTCATTTCAACCTGTCTGCGCGTCGCGCAAGGTTCGGCCACCGTGGCGCTGACCACCACCGCGGCGCTGATGGCACCGATTGTGTCTCAGACCGTCGGCCTGAGTGAGCTGGATTTGTGTTTTATCGTGATTGCGATTGCCGGTGGTGCGACGGTGTTGTCACACTTCAACGATTCCGGTTTCTGGCTGGTTTCCCGCTTGCTGGAAATGGATGAGAAGACCACACTGAAAACCTGGACGGTAATGGAAACCCTGCTCGGCACGATTGCCTTCGTGATCGTCGCGCTGCTTAGCTTCATTTTTTAAGGTGTATTGATGATGACTCTTGAACAACGACTGCAACAAATCAAAATTGTCCCGGTGATTGCGATCAACGATGCGGCGCATGCGGTGCCGCTGGCGAAAGTGCTGGTAGAAAACGGCCTGCCTTGTGCGGAAGTGACGTTTCGTACCGATGCGGCGCAGGAATCGATTCGCCTGATGCGCGACGCGTATCCGGATCTGCTGATTGGCGCAGGCACGGTACTGACCACGCAGCAAGTCGACCAAGCCATCAGCGCGGGGGCTGATTTCATCGTCAGCCCGGGATTAAACCCGACCACAGTCAAATACTGCCAACAGCGCGGTATTGCGATTGTTCCCGGGGTGAATAATCCCAGTCTGGTTGAACAGGCGATGGAGCTGGGGCTAAAAACACTCAAGTTCTTCCCGGCAGAGCCGTCGGGCGGCGTCGCGATGCTCAAAGCATTGTCTGCGGTCTATCCGGTGCAGTTTATGCCGACAGGCGGCGTTAACCCGCGCAATGTGGCCGACTATCTGGCGATCCCGTCAGTGGTTGCCTGTGGCGGAACCTGGATGGTGCCGAGCGATCTGATGGACAGCGGCAACTGGGACGAGATTGCACGTCTGGTGCGCGAGTTGTAACCCTCTCTGCTCATTCATGAGAAAGTCAGCCCAAGCGGCTGGCTTTTTTGTTTTGTGCTGCATGAAACGGGTTGTTCAGTGCTGATGGGCTATGATAAAAGCAAATTAATGCCGAGCGGCGCGTAACCGCCTCAACCGTCAAAGGGTTACTGCAAGGCGGTAAACGGAAATAAACGTTAACAATTCTTTGAATCTAAGCGTGCATAACAGTGTTACATTTTACTCGCCCCGGTCTTATCGGGCGCAGTCACTTAATTGGTGGGATCAGGACACATGCAAGAAAACTACAAAATTTTAGTCGTCGATGATGACGCGCGTTTGCGTGCATTGCTGGAGCGTTATTTGTCTGAACAGGGATTTCAGGTGCGCAGCGTGGCGAACAGTGAGCAGATGGACCGCCTGTTAACCCGTGAAACCTTTCACCTGATGGTGCTCGATCTGATGCTGCCCGGCGAAGATGGCCTGTCGATTTGTCGCCGTTTGCGCAACGCCAACAATTCAATTCCGATTCTGATGCTGACTGCTAAAGGCGATGAAATTGATCGCATCGTCGGCCTGGAAGTGGGCGCAGACGACTATCTGCCAAAACCATTTAACCCACGTGAGCTGCTGGCCCGTATTAAAGCGGTGCTGCGTCGCCAGGTGATTGAAGCGCCGGGCGCGCCAAGCTCGGACGATACTGTGGTCGAATTTGGTGAATTCCGCCTTAATCTCGGCACGCGGGAAATGTTCCGTGGTGACGAAGCGATGCCACTGACGTCGGGTGAATTTGCCGTGCTGAAAGCGCTGGTAACCAACGCGCGTGAGCCATTGTCGCGTGATAAACTGATGAACATGGCTCGTGGCCGTGAATATTCGGCGATGGAGCGTTCGATTGACGTGCAGATCTCTCGCCTGCGCCGCATGCTGGAGGTTGATCCAAGCAAACCGCGTTATATTCAGACCGTATGGGGTCTGGGTTACGTGTTCGTTCCGGATGGTAAATCCGCCAGCTAATCTGACGCCCCTTGCAGTACCAGTGTCACCCTGACGCTGGTACTCAACATTCTCTTTCCCTAAAGGTGTCTCATGCGTATCCGCAGTTCATTTACTCAAACCATTCTGCTGTTCTTCACTCTGCTGATTGCCAGCCAAGCCTACTCTTATTACGCCCTGTTTAATTATGCGCTGATGCCGAGCTTGCAGCAGTTCAACAAAATCCTCAGCCATGAAATCAGCCTGATGCTGGATGATTCGCCCAATCCGGCAGAACAAGGTTTGTCGATGGATGTGCCGATGAGGCGCAAAGTGCTGGAGCAGCTTGGGGTGAGCATCTTCAATGAGAACAGCCCGCAGGCCGATGGTTTCAACCATTCGATGACCATCGATCTGATGAGCGAAGAGATGTCGCAGGAACTCGGTTCGCACACCGAAGTGCGCATGGGGCTGGGCAAAGACAGCTATGTGCTGTGGATGAAAATCGATTTGCTGCCGGGGCAGGTACTGCTGATCCCGCTGTCTGAGCTGCAGGAAGAGGATTTTGCGCCGCTGTTTCGCAATAGCATCGTCATGGCGGTGCTGATTCTGGTTGGCGGCTGGCTGTTCATCCGCTTGCAGAACCGGCCGCTGATTGCGCTGGAAAAAGCCGCCAAAGCGGTGGGCCGTGGTGAAATTCCGCCGCCGATCCGTGAAAAAGGCGCCAGCGAAATTCGCTCCGTGACGCGCGCTTTCAATCAGATGTCGAAAGGCATTCAGGCTCTGGAAGACGATCGCGCGCTACTGATGGCGGGCATCAGTCACGACTTACGTACGCCGCTGACCCGCATTCGTCTGGCGACGGAAATGATGTCACCGGAAGAGAGCTATCTCGCCGAAGGCATCATCAGTGACACCGAAGAGTGCAACGAGATCATCAGTCAGTTCATGGACTATCTCAAACCCGTCAACAAACAGAGTTTTGAACAGGTTGATTTGAATGAGATTGCCAACGATGTGGCGACGTCTGAAGGTGGCTACGAGGTGCAGGTAGAAGTGAATTTGCATCCGGAACTGGTGCCGGCATTTGGCAACCCGATCGCGATTAAGCGGGCGGTGAGCAATCTGGTCGTCAATGCACTGCGCTACGGTAACGGCTGGGTCAAAGTCAGCACCGGCTTAACTGCGGATAAGAAAATGGCGTGGGTCAGTGTGGAAGATAACGGCCCGGGTATTGAGCCGTCGCAGGTCAACAAGCTGTTTGAACCCTTCACTCGTGGTGACACCGCGCGCGGCAGTGAAGGTACCGGGCTGGGGCTGGCGATTGTCAAACGTATCATCAGCCAGCATCACGGCTCGGTGGCGGTGAATAACCGCAGTGATGGCGGCCTGAAAGCGCAAATCAGCTTTCCGACCCGCTAGTTTTTTCCAGCACTGAGACAACGAAAAAGCTCGCCAAATGGCGAGCTTTTTTATGATTTGCAGTCAGGATGCGCGATTACGAATCCAGTGCCTCTTCGCGCGCTTCTTCACGAGGAGTATGTGTTTCTGGCAGCAGCAGGTTAAGCAGAATTGCGGTAATTCCGCCGGCTGCGACACCAGATGAGAAGATGCTCTTAATGAAGTCCGGCATAAATTGCAGGATTTCCGGTTTCTGGGCGATACCCAGGCCCATCGAGAACGACAGCGCCATGATCAGAATCGCGCGGCGATCGAGGTCGACGCGGGAAATGATGCGTACACCCGCCGCAGCGATGGTACCGAACATCACGATGGTGGCGCCGCCCAAAACAGGTTCAGGAATCAGCTGGACAAAGCTCGCCACACCCGGGAACAGGCCAAGCAGAACCAGCATGCCGGAAATGAAGTAGCCCACGTAGCGGCTTGCAACACCAGTCAGCATGATCACACCGTTGTTCTGGCTGAAGGTAGAGTTCGGGAAGCTGTTGAACACCGCTGCCAGCGCCGAGTTGATGCCGTCTGCCAGTACGCCGCCTTTGATACGTTTCATGTATACCGGGCCTTTGACCGGCTCGCCAGACACCTCTGAGGTTGCCGTGATGTCGCCGATCGCTTCCAGCGCGGTGATGAGGAAAATCAGTACCAGAGGAATAAACAGCGACCAGTCAAAACTCAGGCCGTATTGCATCGGAATGGGCAGTGCAATCACGGCGGTATCGCCCAGCTGGCTGGTATCGATCATACCCATCAGGTACGCCATCACATAACCCACCAGCATCGCAATGACGATAGAAGCGACGCGTACATAGGGATTGTGTGAGCGGTTAAGAATCACGATGATTGCCAGCACTGTACCTGCCAGCGCCAGTTTATCCAGACTTCCGAAGGTACCATCACCCAGCGCCGCATAGCCGCCGCCCATGGAAACCAGACCCACTTGTACCAGCGTCAGACCAATCAGCGTCACGACAATCCCGGAGACCAGAGGGGTGATGATGCGCTGGGCAAACTCCAGCACGCGCGACAGCAGAATTTCAGCAAAAGAGGCCAGCAGAATAGTACCGAAAATGGCCGCCATCATGGTTGAGATGTCAGCGCCACCCGCTTTGAGCGCCAGTCCTGCACCGATAATCGGACCAAGGAAGTTAAAACTGGTCCCCTGAATCGACAGCAGACCGGAACCAATCGGGCCGATGGTACGAATCTGGATAAACGATGACAAACCAGAAGCAAACAGCGACATGCTGATGATGGTGTTGGTCTGATCGGCTGGTACGCCCAGCGACTGACAAATGATCAAAGACGGGGTGATTACGGCAACAAACATCGCCAGCAGGTGCTGCAGAGCGGCAAAGAACGTTTGTGGCAGCGGCGGACGGTCATTGAGCTGGTAAACCAGATCGGACTTACGCGTGTTTTGGGTTGTCATGGCAGTTTCCTAATGTGTTATGTCACTTCGCCTGCGCTGAGTGGGCAGTGGAAGCGGAACGCGGACGTTATCTGTGATTGCTGTTAATCAGGTCCGGTTCAGGATGTGGGGATGCACCCCAAGGTAAACGTTTGCGTTTACTCGATTTTGGCGGCGATTATAGAGGTTTTACTCAGAAAGGCAAACGTTTGCCATGGCGTGGAGATAAGTGATTGATCGCGGTCAATCGGCGCGAGTTCGCGCCTGTTCTATTGTCGACAGTGAGAGTTAGGCTTTGGCGTAAACGTCGCGTTCACCCAGCCAGCGGTCGATAATGGCCAGCGCACTGTCCGGGTAATGGTCGTGAATGTGGCGCGCGATGCGTTGTACTTCAGGGATCAGGCGTTGATCGCGCACCAGATCGGCGATTTTGAAATCGGCCAGGCCAGTCTGTTTGGTACCGAGCAGTTCACCCGGGCCGCGGATTTCCAGATCGCGCTGCGCAATCACAAAGCCGTCGTTGCTCTCGCGCAGCACGCCGAGACGCTTCTGCGCTGTTTTTGACAGCGGTGCGTGATAGAGCAGCACGCAGTGACTCGCCACGGAGCCGCGACCAACCCGGCCACGTAACTGGTGCAACTGGGCCAGACCTAGACGCTCCGGGTTTTCGATGATCATCAGGCTGGAGTTGGGGACATCCACCCCGACTTCAATCACGGTAGTGGCGACCAATAAATGCAGCTGATTGTCTTTAAACGCCTGCATCACGGCCTGCTTTTCCGCCGGCTTCATACGCCCGTGCACCAGACCAATTTTGACCTCCGGCAGTTTGCGCTGCAGCTCTTCGGCGGTCTCGGCCGCCGCTTGTGCTTCGAGCACTTCCGACTCATCAATCAGTGTACAGACCCAATAGGCTTGTTTGCCTTCGGTCAGACATGCATGGCGTACGCGCTCAATAATGTCGTCACGCTTGGTATCCGGAATTGCCACGGTTTGAATCGGAGTACGCCCTGGCGGCAATTCATCAATCACGGAAGTCTCTAAATCAGCGTAGGCGGTCATCGCCAGCGTGCGCGGAATCGGCGTTGCGGTCATGATCAACTGATGCGGGTAGGCACCCTGTTTGGCGCCTTTTTCACGCAGCTCCAGACGCTGGTGGACACCAAAGCGGTGCTGCTCATCAATGATCACCAGCGCCAAATGGTCAAACACCACGTGCTCCTGAAACAGGGCGTGAGTGCCGACCACCATTTTGACTTCGCCGCTGGCAATGCGCGCCAGTTCGGCTTCTTTTGCTTTACCTTTCAGTTTGCCCGCCAGCCAGCCGACCTGAATACCCATGCTTTCAAACCAGTTGGCAAAGTTGATCGCATGTTGCTCAGCCAGGAGTTCGGTCGGCGCCATCAGCGCGACTTGGTAACCATGTTCGATCGCCCGCACCGCAGCCAGTGCAGCCACCAGCGTTTTGCCTGACCCCACATCGCCCTGTACCAAGCGCATCATCGGATGCGGTTTGGCGAGATCGGCTTCGATTTCACGTACCACGCGTGCTTGCGCATTGGTCGGAGAAAAAGGTAACTGTGCCAGCAACTGCTGTTTTAGCTGCTGAGTTTCTGGCAGCGGCAGCGCGATGTCCTGCTGACCTTTGCTGCGTACGGCGAGCATCGACAGATTCTGCGCCAGCAGCTCCTCCATGATCAGGCGAATCTGCGCCGGATGACGGCCTTCGTCAAACAGGCTCAGATCGATGTCCGCTGACGGGCGATGAATGGTGTGCAGCGCTTGGGCGAGAGTGATTTGGTGGTCATACAGGCCTGAGGGCAGTAGCTCCTGCACGGCGGCTTTGTCGAGCAAGACCAATGCTTGATCGGTCAGGTTACGCAGCGTGAGTTGGCGCAGGCCATCGGTGGTCGGATAGACCGGAGTCAGGTTGGGTTCGACATCGGGGCTTTGCGCCGGGGCGAAAAATTTGTAATCCGGGTGGATGATTTCCAGCCCACCATTACCGCGCTTAATTTCACCGTAAGCGTGCACTAACTTACCGTCGGCGAAGTTGTTCTTCATACCGGCGGTAAAGTTGAAAAAACGCAGCGTCAGTGTCCCGTTGCCGTCACTGATTTTAACCGTCAGCATTTTGCGGCGGCCAAAGGTGGTGTCGACCGCCATCACTTTGCCTTGCACCGCAGCCCACAGGCCCGGGTGCAGTTTGATAATCGGGTAGATACGGGTGCGATCTTCATAACGCAGCGGCAGATGGAACAGCAAGTCCTGAACGCTGTTCAAACCAATTTTTTCCAGCTTCTCGGCCACCTTGGCACCGACGCCGGAGAGTGAACTTAACGGAATTGCTGAAAGAAGCTGCGACATAGATTCAACCACGTAACCAATTGACTGGGTAACTATTCAAACACTGAGCTGTCTATTTGTACAGGGGTAATTCGGCCAGGTAGGCCAATTACGCGCTCTGCATCGCTTTCCACCACGCCTCGTCGGCCACGATCTGGCCTTCGTCATCCAGCTGTGGATAGTCAAGCTTCTTGCGCTTGGCGACTTTCGCCAGCACCGGATGGCCGCGTTCAAACAGAATACGGTTGATGGTTTCTGCGGGCAGCGGACTTTCGTCGCGCTCATACATGCCCGCTTGCTGACGTTGGCGCTGCGCTTCATACAGAATCAGCGCGCCAGCCACCGAGACATTGAGTGATTGCACCATGCCGACCATCGGGATCACGATGTCTTTATCTGCCAGGGCCAGCGCTTGTTTGGAAATGCCCACTTTTTCACTGCCGAGAATGATGGCTGTTGGTTTGGTGTAGTCGATGTCACGAAAATCAACCGCATCGTCCGACAGATTGGTCACCAGGACCTGCATACCCTGATCTTTGAGGTGTTGAATCGCTTCCAGTGTGCTGTCGTGCGTTTGCAGTTCAACCCAGTTACGGGCGCCAGCGGAAGTGTGGGTCAGGGTGCGCATCTGTTCATTCGGCCAGATGGCGTGAATTTTGTGCAGACCGACCGCATCGGCAGTACGAATGACCGCGGAGACGTTATTGGGTTTGTGCACCTCTTCCAGACAGACGGTTAAGTCGGTTTGGCGGGCTTTTAAGACTTCCTGAATTCGGGAATAACGGTCTAAGTTCATGGTTAGGACTCTGAAGTTTTTACCTTTATACCCAAACGACTTCAAAGGGGGTCACTAAGGTGACGACGGGTGAAGTCGTTTGAACATAATCGAAAATAAAAAAGCCCTTGATAGGTGGCTATCAAGGGCAGTTCAAGCGTACGTTTAGTACTTTCTGCGCCTCACTTTCAGCGCATTTGGCATGGTGCGGATCTTCCGCATGATGCCTGCTAAGTGGACGCGATCTTTCGTGGTCAGCAGCACGGTCACCGTATACAGACGGCCATCACGCTCTTCGGTCGACAGGCCGTGGATGTTGGAGCCGGTTTTGGAGATGACATTAGTCAGCTCAGCCAGCGCACCCTGACGGTTTTGCATATCGACCCGCAGCTCGGTAATGAACTCCTGATCGTAATCACGGGTCCATTCTACCGCCATGTACTTATCCGGTTCGCGCTGATAGCCGCGTACGTTCGGACAGGTTTCACGGTGCACCACCAGACCTCGGCCCGGAGAGACGTGCGCAATGATCGAGTCGTCCGGAATCGGGTGACAACAGTTCGCGAACGTCAGCAGAATGCCTTCCGCACCGCGGATTGGCAGTTTCTTCTTCGGTTTGCCATCTTTGCTTTCGGTTTCCGTCAACTCATCGGCATCGCCCAACAGACGGCGGGCAATCACGATACTCATCAGTTCGCCCAGACCAATTGCGGCCAACAGATCGTTTTCGCTGGCGATCTTGAGGTCGCTCAGAACATGCTTGATGTTGTCGGCACTGATGTCGCTCAGCGACAAATCACCCAAAGCGTGGTTGAGCAGACGACGTCCCAGCGTAATCGACTCTTCACGGCGCATGGTTTTTAGTACCTGACGAATCTTGGTACGTGCGCGCGAGGTCACCACGTAGTTGAGCCATGCTGCATTCGGGCGGGCACCCGGTGCGCTGATGATTTCCACGGTCTGGCCGTTTTTCAGTGGTTTGCTCAGTGGGTATGGTGTGCGATCGACACGAGCGCCGACACAGGTGTTACCTACGTCGGTATGCACTGCGTAAGCGAAGTCAACCGCGGTGGCACCGACAGGCAGTTCCACAATGCGGCCTTTTGGCGTGAAGACGTAAATTTCGTCCGGGAATAGGTCGGATTTGACGTTTTCGATAAATTCGAATGAGTTACCGGCGCTTTGTTGCAGCTCAAGCAGGCTTTGCATCCAGCGCTGCGCTTTAATTTGCGCGGTGGTGCCTGCACGATCGCCGTTGGCTTTGTAAGACCAGTGTGCCGCGACCCCTTTGTCCGCCATCTGATCCATATCTTCGGTACGGATCTGCACTTCCACTGGCACGCCGTGCGGGCCGACCATGGAGGTGTGCAGCGATTGGTAGCCGTTGGCTTTCGGGACCGCGATGTAATCTTTCATACGCCCCGGACGTGGTTTGTACAGGCTGTGTACCTGGCCAAGCACGCGATAACAGGTATCGGCGCTGTCGACCACCACGCGGAACGCGTAAATATCCATAATGGTGTGAAACCGCTGCTCTTTGGTTTTCATCTTGTTGTAGATGGAGAACAGGTTTTTCTCGCGGCCCACCACGCGAGCGGGCAAGCCCACGTCTTGCAGGCGACCTTCGATTTCACTGTGAATGCGCTGAATCATCTCTTTACGATTACCGCGCGCGGCTTTCACCACTTCTTTGAGAACGCGATAACGATTGGGATACAGAGCTTCAAAGCCCAGCTCTTCGAGCTCGGTTTTGATGTTGTGAATACCGAGGCGGTGTGCCAGCGGAGCGTAGATTTCCAGTGTTTCACGGGCGATGCGACGTTTTTTGTCCGGGCGAAGAGCGCCCAGCGTACGCATATTGTGGGTCCGGTCTGACAGTTTGATCAGGATAACGCGAATGTCCTGCACCATGGCCAGGACCATTTTTCGAAAGTTCTCAGCCTGTGCTTCTTTGCGATCGCGAAATTTGAGTTTGTCGAGCTTAGATACGCCGTCCACCAGTTCTGCCACGGCATGGCCAAACTGAGCTTCGAGGTCTTCTTTGGTGACGTCACAATCTTCGATAACATCATGCAGGAGCGCGGCTTGCAGCGTTTCTAAATCCAGACGCATTTCTGCCAGAATTCGAGCTACAGCAACAGGGTGGATAATGTAAGGTTCGCCGCTTGAGCGGGTTTGCCCTTCATGGGCATCTCTTGCCACTACATAAGATTGGCGCAGAGCCTCAATTTGAGGCTCTGTGAGATATTCCTGGGCAACATCTTTGAGGCTATCGAATAGATACAAATTTCAGGCCCGAGTGTTGATTAATTCCTGATGCAGAATTAACGGTTGTGCACGATGCTGCTTACCGCTGCCAATTCTGCTGCTTCTTGCTCTTGCTGCTCTTGGCGTTCACGTGCGTCTAGCACATCTTTCGTGATAAGACCTTCTTCGATTTCGCGTAGAGCGATAACCGTTGGCTTATCGTTCTCTTCCGGCACCAGTGAGTCTTTACCGCCAGTTTGCATTTGACGAGCGCGGCGAGCCGCAATCAGAACTAGGTCGAAACGGTTGCCAACTTTTTCAACAGCGTCTTGAACAGTTACGCGTGCCATGAGGACTCCAAATAGTTAACTAAAATGTTGAATGACGAGAAAGTATACAGCCTAACGCGTTGAGATACTAGCGAGAGGCTGGCCAATTTCATGGTGGCGGGCTTAGTCCGCCAGAAGTGCAGCCAGCATACTGCTATATTTAGCAGCTTGCTTATCCTGCTTCAATCTTTCTGCACGCATGATGGCTTTAAAATCCATCAGTGCGACATCGAAATCGTCGTTGACGATCACGTAATCGTATTCGCTGTAGTGCGAAATTTCCGACTGCGCTTCGTTCATACGTTTTGCAATCACTGCTTCGCTATCCTGGCCGCGCGTGTTTAAACGACGCTCCAGCTCTTCTTTGGATGGCGGCAGAATAAAGATGCTTTTCGCCGCTGGCATCTGGTCGCGAATCTGACGCGCGCCTTGCCAGTCAATGTCGAGAAAAACATCGATACCTTTGTTTAAGGTTTCCTCAATCCATACACGGGAAGTGCCGTAGTAGTTACCGAATACTTCGGCGTACTCCAGAAACTCGCCTTTACCAATCAGGTCTTCGAAGTGCTCTTTCTGCACAAAATGGTAATGCACGCCATCTTGTTCGCCAGGACGCATGCCGCGCGTGGTGTGCGAAATAGACACTTTCATCGCATAAGTCGGATTGCGTTCCAACAGCGCCGCGATCAAGCTTGATTTGCCTGCGCCGCTCGGTGCAGAGACGATATATAGAGTACCTTTGCCCATCTGTTCGGTTCCACGTTGGGTTGGGGATTGTGTGCTGAAGCTTGCGCGTTCAACACCCTAAAAGATAGCACTGACCCGCATTTGTTCATTCGGAGGATGAATTTTAGGCCAGAAAAATGGAGGCGAAGATTAGCACGATCCTTTGGATCTTCTCAAGCAAAAGGTCACAGGCTGAGATCGGCTTCGCTGAGTCAGTGAAAGGGGACTCGTGCAATTATTTGATGGTAAAAACGTTTGCTATTTTTTGCTCACTTGCAGGGCCAATTGATTAAGGTATAATCGCCGCCCCTGACGCTGGCTGCGAGCCAGAAGAGTGTCAGCGACTAACATAGATGAGTGAAGCTACGGCTTCAATTTGGGTTCCCTCGCCCCCAAAACAAACTAAAAAGGTACAATATGAGTAACTTTACCCCTGCGCAGCAGCGCAAAGCTTTATCCTATCTTGTTCTGTTCCACCTGGTGATCATTGCCTCGAGCAACTACCTGGTGCAGATTCCGTTTACCATCTTTGGTTTTCATACCACCTGGGGCGCCTTCACTTTCCCGTTTATTTTCCTGGCGACCGATCTGACTGTACGTATCTTTGGTGCTCCGATGGCACGCAAAATCATCTTTCTGGTGATGCTGCCAGCGCTGTTGGTGTCGTACCTGCTGTCTGTGGTGTTCTTTGAAGGCCAGTTTCAGGGTTTGGCGCCGCTGAGTGAGTTTAACCTGTTTGTGGCGCGTATTGCCGCGGCCAGTTTTATGGCTTACTTACTGGGTCAGATTCTGGATGTGCATGTGTTTAACCGCCTGCGTCAATTGAAGCAGTGGTGGGTGGCACCGACCGCATCCACCTTATTGGGTAATGCGCTGGATACCATCGCTTTCTTCGCCATCGCGTTCTACCAGAGCCCGGATCCGTTTATGGCGCAGCACTGGACGGAAATCGCGTTGGTGGATTACAGCTTCAAGCTGATCATCAGCCTTGGCCTGTTCGTGCCGATGTATGGTGTTCTGCTCAATTATCTGATTCGCAAACTGACGGCGGTGAACCCGAATTTCACTGTCGCGAAAGCGTAAACCAAGATAAAGAAAAGCCCGGGCAGTGCCCGGGCTTTTTTGTGGAGAGAATCCCTACAATTCACTCGCTCTGGAGAGGATTAATGGTCGTGAGCCGCGCCAGCGCCTTTTGGATAGCGGATAGACTCAACCATGTCTTGGACTTCAGTCGGTACTTCAGCCGTGAATTTGTTCACCACGATTGAGACCACAAAGTTCAGACACATACCCAGCGTACCGATGCCTTCTGGGCTGATACCAAAGAACCAGTTGTCAGGCGTACTTGCTGCCGGGTTGATGAACTTGAAGTAGATGATGTAAGCCGCAGTGAACGCGATACCCGCCACCATACCTGCAATCGCCCCTTCTTTGTTCATCTTCTTGTAGAAAATACCCAAGATGATGGCAGGGAAGAAGGAGGCTGCTGCCAAGCCGAAGGCGAAGGCGACCACCTGAGCCACGAAGCCCGGAGGGTTAATACCCAAGTAACCGGCGCCGACGATGGCGACAATCGCAGCGACACGCGCAGCCATCAGTTCCTGTCTGTCGGTCATATTTGGCTTGAAGCCTTTCTTCAACAAGTCATGAGAGATAGACGTTGAGATAACCAGCAGTAGACCTGCCGCTGTAGACAGTGCTGCTGCCAAACCACCTGCTGCTAGCAGACCTACAACCCAGTTAGGCAGTTTCGCCAGCTCTGGAGAAGCCAGTACGATGATGTCACGGTTGATGTTCATTTCGTTACGAGCATCACCCGAGTAGAACATGCGACCATCGCCGTTCTTATCTTCCCACTTAACCAGACCCGTGCTTTCCCAGTTTTTGTACCAGCTTGGTGCTTGCTCAGCCGTCACACCTTGCATGTCCGGACCGTTGATGGTTTCGATAAGGTTTACACGAGCAAACGCAGCCACACCTGGTGCAGTGGTATACAGCAGAGAGATGAACAGCAGTGCCCAACCCGCAGAGATACGCGCATCACGCACTTTAGGTACCGTGAAGAAGCGAATGATGACGTGTGGCAGACCAGCTGTACCCACCATCAAAGCCGCCGTGATGAAGAACACATCCACCATGCTCTTGTTGCCTTCAGTGTACGCTGTGAAGCCAAGCTCCTGCGTCAGACCATCAAGCTTATCAAGCAGATAAACATCAGTGCCTGAGATGGTTGAACCCATACCAATTTGTGGCAGCGGGTTACCGGTCATCATGATTGAAGTGAAAATAGCTGGTACAAGGAAGGCGAAAATGAGCACACAGAATTGAGCTACCTGTGTATAAGTGATGCCTTTCATGCCACCCAGTACGGCGTAGAAGAACACGATCGCCATACCGATAACGATACCCACGTTGATGTCAACTTCGAGGAAGCGGGAGAATACCACGCCCACACCGCGCATTTGACCTGCTACGTAGGTGAAGGAAATGAAGATCGCACAGAATACCGCTACCATACGAGCCGTTTTCGAGTAGTAACGTTCGCCGATGAAATCCGGCACAGTGAACTGACCAAATTTACGCAGGTAGGGCGCTAAACACAGAGCCAACAGAACGTAACCACCTGTCCAACCCATCAGGTAAACCGTACCATCGTAACCGATGAACGAGATGATACCTGCCATTGAGATGAACGATGCGGCTGACATCCAGTCTGCTGCGGTAGCCATACCATTCGCGACAGGGTGTACACCACCGCCTGCGACATAGAACTCACTGGTTGATCCTGCGCGAGCCCAGATGGCGATGCCAATATACAGAGCGAAAGAGAGACCAACGAGAAGAAACGTCCAAGTTTGAATATCCATTGCTAAAACCTCTTAGTCTTCGTGCACGTTGTACTTTTTGTCGAGCGAGTTCATCCGCGCAACATAAATAAAGATTAAAGCGACGAAGGTGTAAATTGAGCCCTGTTGTGCAAACCAGAATCCAAGCTTAAAGCCGCCTAAATGAATGCTGTTGAGCGCATCGACGAATAACACGCCCGCGCCATAAGATACTAAGAACCACACTGCGAGCAGTGACCCCATAATCCCCAAGTTTTCTTTCCAGTAGGCTTGAGCATGTTCTGTAGATTCGAACGCCATGGCCTTCTCCTTCCTGTTAGATGTTGTGTTAACGCAATGTTACGGTTTGTAATTTAGCAGTGTTTAATCAAGGGATCTGTGCAACTTTAGTCGTGACGGTTTTTGTTTAAAACGATGGAAAATCAAGGCTTCATGGCGGGTTTGTGATGCAGGTTGTGTGTTAAAACTATGTTAAATTAGCCAAAGGTCTAAGAAATCCGCACCAGAAAAGTCGTGTCGACGGCACTTTTTTAGTGTCGGCAATGCGGAATTTGTGTCGCGCGCCGATCGGCAGCGCTTGCCACACTTAGGTTAGGTGGTATTTGTTTACATAAACTTTTCGTCAAACTGCTAGGTTTTCGTGCACAATAGGCAAGCAGTAGCGCGGTGGAATCCACCGTATATAACAACAATTTATTTAAGGGAGGGGGAGAGTGGACGCGATTACCATCAACAGCTTTTTTCTGGTTGGCGCATTACTGATTGCGCTCAGCGTACTCCTGAGCCCGGTATCCTCAAAACTGGGGATTCCTATTCTTTTGGTTTTTCTTGCCGTCGGTATGTTGGCTGGGGAAGACGGGGTCGGTGGCATTTTATTTGATAACTATCCGGTAGCGTATCTGGTGAGTAACCTGGCGCTGGCGATCATCCTGCTCGATGGCGGGATGCGCACCCGGGTAGCGAGTTTCCGGGTCGCATTCTGGCCGTCGGTGTCTTTGGCGACTGTCGGGGTAGCGATTACCACGATGCTGACCGGATTGATGGCAGCTTGGTTGTTTGATCTCGATCTGCTGCAAGGCATTCTGGTGGGTGCGATTGTCGGTTCAACCGATGCGGCGGCGGTGTTCTCGCTGCTCAAAGGTCGCAGTCTCAACGAGCGTGTCGGAGCCACGCTGGAAATTGAATCGGGTACCAACGACCCGATGGCCGTGTTTCTGACCGTCACTATGATTGCAGTGCTGGGCAGCCAGAGCAGCGATCTGAGCGCGGGTTTCCTGGCGCTGAGCTTTGTGAAACAGTTTGGTCTCGGTGCGTTACTCGGCCTGTGTGGCGGCTGGTTATTGTGGAAACTGATCAATCGCAGTCAGTTACCCGAAGGGCTTTATTCCATTCTGACCGTGAGCGGCGGCCTGATTATTTTTGCGTTGTCGAACGCGCTCGGCGGCAGCGGCATTCTGTCGATTTATCTGGTCGGTCTGCTGATCGGTAACCGCCCAACCCGCAGCCGTCATTCGATTCTGAACGTGCTGGATGGCATGACCTGGTTGTCGCAAATCGGCATGTTCTTGGTGTTGGGTCTGCTGGTCACACCGTCAAATCTGGTGGCGATCATGGTGCCGGGGCTGGCGCTGGCGTTTGGCATGATTCTGTTTGCCCGTCCGGTGTCGGTATGGATTGGCTTGTTGCCGTTCAAAAGCTTTACCGCCCGTGAGAAATGGTTCATTTCCTGGGTCGGATTGCGCGGCGCGGTTCCGATCATTCTGGCGGTGTTCCCAATGATGGCCGGATTGCCGGATGCACAGCTTTACTTCAATCTGGCGTTTTTCGTGGTCATGGTATCGCTGATTGTGCAAGGCGGAACGCTGACCAAGGCGATGTCGCTGGCCAAGGTAGAGCTGCCATCAAAGCCGGAGCCGATTTCTCGCACGGGGGTCGAGATTTTTCCGACCAGCGAGTGGGAATTGTTTATCTACAATCTGAAGCAGGACAAATGGTGCATCGGTGAGCCGCTGCGTAACCTGTTCATGCCGGATGGTACGCGGATTGCGGCGGTATTCCGTCAGCAGCAACTGCTTCACCCGTCGGGCAGTACTAAGCTTGAAGAAGGGGATACGCTGTGTGTGCTGGCGCAGGAAAAAGATCTTGAAGCGCTCAGCCAACTGTTCAGTGAAGCGCCGGAAAAAGCCTCACTGGCGCGCTTCTTTGGTGACTTCTTCCTCGATATTGAAGCCAAATTGGTGGATATCGCGATGGCTTATGGTCTCGATTTGGGCGAGCTGAGCGACGACAAAACGCTGAAAGATTTAGTGACCGAACACCTTGGCACCACCCCGGTACTGGGTGACCACTTCGAATGGCATGGCCTGCATTGGGTGGTGGCCGACGTGGTGGACTGGCAGGTGACCAAGATTGGTTTACGTCTGCCAGCGGAAGATGATGTGGTGGAGGCGGGCGAGTAGCGTTATTCGCTCATCTCTTTCAGCAGGATCACGGCCTGAGTGCGGTTTTTCACCCCAAGTTTACGAAAGATCGCCGTCATATGTGCTTTGATGGTGGCTTCCGAAACATTCAGTTCATAAGCAATCTGCTTATTCAGTAAGCCGTCCGACAACATGCCCAGTACTTTGTATTGCTGTGGGGTCAGGGCGGCGATTTTCTCCGCCAGATCGTTACAGGCTCCCGCATCGGCGATCAGCCCTTCCGGAAAATACGGTTCGCCGTTCAGCACCTGATTAATTGCGCTGATCAAACTGCGCATGTCGCTCGATTTAGGAATAAAACCGAACGCGCCATGGCTTTTGACTTGTGACACCACTGACGGCTCTTCACTGGCAGACACCACCACAATCGGCAAATCCGGGTATTCGGCACGCAGGTGAATCAGCCCTGACATACCGTTGGCGCCGGGCATTTTCAAATCCAGCAGCAGCAGATCCGGCTCAGAGCCTTTATTGAGCAGCGCCAGCAGCGCATCGAGAGAATCAGCTTCAAGAAGGTTCGCCCCACTGACTGCCATGTGCACAGATTGGAACAGGGCATTGCGAAATAGCGGATGATCATCGGCGATGATGATGGTGTAGGTCGAGTCCATGACGTTAAACACTTTTAACAAATTAGTTAAAGAAATTATTGTCCGCTTTGAAAATATGGACAATGTTCACACACTAAAAGTCTGAACTGTATCCACTTTTTATCTGCATGAAGATGAATAGCGCTCACCCTGTTTGACAGCGGGGTCCCGAACCGGGTGAGCACGAATGGAGAAATCAGAGCTGGTGGTTGCTCAGATGCTGCAAAAATTGCTCGGCGGGCTGAAAACCGGTGATGCGCGCGTTTGAAACGCGTTCGCCCTGCGCATTCCAGAACTCGATAGTTGGCAAACCGAGCACTTGCATTTGTTTCAGTAATTCAATGTCTTGCGGTTGATTTCGTGTTACGTCGGCTTGAAGTAAGACAAAGTTTTTCAATTTCTGCACCACATCCGGATGGTGGAAGGTGTACTTATCAAACTCCTTACACGCCACACACCAGTCAGCGTAGAAATCGAGCATCACTGGTTTGCCCGCCGCTTTGGCGCTGGCTAATTCACGGTTGAGGTCGTCAACATTGGCAATTCGAGTGAACGCAATCGCAGGTTGTGCTTGCGTTGCCGCTTGTTCTGGCATCATCCAGTGATTGAGTAACGGTTGTGCAGAGGCCAGCAGGCCGAGAATGGCAATAATGCCCAGCAGGCTCTGTTTCCAGCCGGCAAACGGCAGACTGTTTTTGACATGGTACAGCCAGCCAAACGCGGCTAGTCCAAGCAGTGACCACAGTGCGGTGGACCAGAACTCTGGCAGCAGACGCTCCAGAAGGAAAATCGGTGCTGCGAGCAGAATAAAGCCGAACAGCGTTTTCACGCGCTCCATCCACATACCCGCGCGTGGCAGCATCCGGTTACCAAATACTGCAACCAGAATCAACGGAATGCCCATACCGAGTGCCAGTGCGTAGAGCGCTACGCCACCTGTCAGCAAATCTCCACTTTGCGCCACGTACAGCAGCGCACCGGACAGCGGCGCAGTGGTGCAGGGCGAACACACCAAACCGGAAATCGCGCCCATAGCGAATACGCCCGCCAGGCTGCCCCCTTGCTGCTGATTACTCAGGTTGCTGAGCCAGGTTTGCATGCGGCTTGGCAGCTGCAAGGTGTAGAGACCAAACATCGAGGCGGCGAGCAGCACAAACAGCGCGCTGAGGCCGATCAGCACGTAAGGGTGTTGCAAGGCGGCCTGAAATTGTAGCCCGGCCGAAGCAACGACTAACCCGAGAAGGGTGTAGGTCAGCGCCATGCCTTGCACATACACAAAACTCAGCAGCAGCGCGCGGCGGTGCGACAACTGACCGCCGCCCAGCACGATGCTGGTCAGAATCGGGTACATGGGCAGTACGCACGGAGTAAACGCCAGCCCGATCCCCAGCAGTAAGAACAGCAGCGGTGTCCACCAGGCATCGGCCAGTTGTGAAGCCAGTGAATCCTGTTGAGACGCTGGTGCGCTGTCTGTGGTGACGGCTGCATTGTTCGCCGAGGCCGATGGTGCCGGTGTGACTTCGGCGGGCTGATCAAAACTAAAACTGTCGAGCGTAATCACGCGGGTTTCCGGCGGATAACAGAAGCCAGCTTTGGCACAGCCCTGATACTGCACAATCAGCCGCGCACCGTCCTGATAGTCGCGCAGTGGCAGCGTGACAGACAGTGGCGTGGTGTAGATGGTGACATCACCAAAGAACTCATCATGATACGGCTGGCCCTGCTGCAACTGATAGTCGCCGAGTGTGACTTTGTCTGCACTGATGCTGATGCGATCCTGATACAGGTAGTAGCCGTCTTTGACCTGCCAATCGAGATAGACCTGATTGCCTTGCTGGAAATAGCTGAACGGAAAGGCTTCATCCACGGTCACAAACTGGTTGTTACTGCCGAGCGAGAGAGGGTTATTGTTACCAAACGCCGCCAGTGCCGGTTGGCTCAGAGCGGAACACACCAGCAGTAAGAAAGAGAAAAATATACGCATCATCGAGACATTCTGAAAAAGTGGACAGTCATACTATACCCAAAATATTCGTGACTGCGCCTGTTGGTGTCAAATTCTGTGCAACATCAGGCGCGCCAGACGGCATTTGGACGCTATGTTCGATGAGACCGGAGTGAAGGGGATTTGGTTTCATGTCGGGCATGAAACGGAGTCCATAAGCTGAAAAAGCGTGAGCAAGCACACGCGTAGGGCGGGTGCCTGAATCAGGCAACACCAAGACGCGTTTTGACGACGCGCTCGCACGCTTCAACGTTATTGGCGTCACGCGGGATCACCAGCACGGTGTCGTTGCCGCCGACGGTGCCGAGAATTTCGCTGTGCGGATCGATGTCCACCAGGCGGGCCACCAGTTGGGCACTGCCGGGGTGGGTTTTGACCACCACAATCGCCTGATTGTGGGTGATGAACTCAATCTGTGAGGCGATGGACGATTCCACGCGCACCGGCGCAGTTTCGACCGTTATACAGTAGACTTTCTTGCCGCAGGCATTTTGCACTTTGACCACGCCGAGCTGTGACAGCAGGCGCGACACCGTCGACTGGCTGATGCCGTCGAAGCCCAGCTCGATGAGTTTTTCGCGCAGTTCATTCTGATTGGCAAAACTCTGCTGTTGCAGCAGACGTTTGCAGGCCGCCGCCAGAGATTCATCCTCATGCGCAATGGCACTGTGAGGCATTTTTCTGTTCACGGGTAACTCCTTATCCAGTCACGCCGAGGCGTGAGACATTCTGGTGTTCCATACCCTGTCAGCACACTCCCAAAGCCTTAGAGTGTGACAACCCGCCAGTGACGAATGCATTCGCCATGGTGCGGGAAACCTGTGTTGAGCACTGGGATAGTCATTGTTGGTGAAAGAAGCATACCATTAATAAAAATGCGGCTTTTTGAATAGGATCACCAAATAATAATCTGGGTAAATGCTTGTTGTTTGGTGATTTATATTGAAGTGGTGCAAGTTTATGCATCGTTTTATGCGCGGCCATAACGGCCACTCAGCGCCAGAGCAGGCGGCTGAGTGGCTGACGCTGAATCAGTTCTCGGTCATGATTTCGCGCGAGAATACTTTTTCACAGTAGTGGCATTTGAGCTGCACATTTTCTTGTTTCAGAATCACGCGGAAGCGGCTGCTGACCGGTTCGCCGTGTGAGATACAGTTGCTGTTCGGGCAGGCAAACACACCATCGATGCGCTCTGGCAGTGTCAGCGTCAGCTTGTTCACTACCTGATACTCTTCAATCTGGTTCACGGTTGCGTTTGGTGCATACAGCGCCAGTTGGTTGGCCTGCTCTTTGCTCAGATAGATGTTCTCAATCTTGATCAGATCTTTATGACCCAGCGCTGACGACGGTAGGTTGAGGCCAATGGTGATGCGCTGATTGGTTTCGTGCAGTTTGAACAGCGACAAAATCTTGATGCCCAGATTGGCAGGAATGTGGTCAATCACTGAGCCGTTGCGGATCGCTTCTACCTGTAGTTGGTTCTCTTTTACCATGATGACATCTCCTGCTTATAGATTTGGGTTCAGAACAAGGGCGAGTAGGGCTTCACGGGCGTAGACGCCGTTTTCGGCCTGCTGGAAGTAGTACGCGTGCGGTGTTTTATCCACGTCGGTGGTGATTTCGTCCACGCGTGGCAGCGGGTGCAGCACTTTCAGGTTCGGGCGCGCGGTTTTCAACGTATCTGCAGACAGAATGTAAGCCGACTTCATGTGCGCGTATTCGGACTCGTCAAAACGCTCTTTCTGCACGCGAGTCATGTAGAGGATGTCCAGCTCGGGTACCACTTCTTCAATGCTGGCGTGAGTGCTGAACGCAATGCCCGCTTCTTCCAGTTCCTGGCACAGGTAATCCGGCATCGCCAGCACTTCCGGGGCGATGAAGAAGAAACGAATGTTGGTGAATTTCGCCAGTGCCTGAGTCAGCGAGTGCACGGTGCGGCCATATTTCAAATCGCCGACGAACGCGACGTTGAGGTTATCCAGCGTGCCTTGCGTTTCGTAAATCGAGAACAGATCGAGCAGAGTCTGGGTCGGGTGCTGGTTGGCGCCGTCACCGCCGTTGACCACCGGCACGCCGTTAGAGAACTCGGAGGCCAGACGCGCGGCGCCTTCTTGCGGGTGGCGCATCACAAACGCGTCGACGTAAGAGGAAATCACCTGCACCGAGTCCGCCAGGCTTTCGCCCTTTTTCGCCAGCGAGGTGTTGCCGCCGTTGTCAAAACCGATCACGGTGCCGCCGAGGCGTTGCACTGCGGTTTCAAACGACAAGCGGGTACGGGTCGATGGCTCAAAGAAACAGCTCGCCACCACTTTGTTTTTCAGTAGCTCAGGATTTGGCTCCGCTTTGAGGCGGGCGGCCGTATCGACGATAAGTTCCAATTCACTGCGAGTGAATTCCGGAATCGAAATGATGTGTCGGTTAAACAGCGAGTGTGCCATAACGTCTCTTCCTTTTGTGTAGGTTCATGGCTCGGCCGATGGGCTGAGGACGAAAAAAACTCAAAAAAAAGCCCCCTGAAATAGGAGGCTTTAACAACGATCACCACAGAAAAACAAAACGGCGTGACGCGCCCAATACGGACGGTTTTTCAAACGCGATGCTCGATTGAATACGCTCATTTTTTGTTCCCTGTAGACAAATTGCGGAGGATTATACGGACAAAAAACACCGGTGCAATAGCTTTTGAAAAATATTCAAGTTATGGATTTTTATGCGAATTTTGCCGAGATTTACTGAATTTTAACCACCAGTTTATGCGTCTGGCTTGGTGGTGGTTTTTTAAGAAAAATGGCGAAAAAGCCGCTGAAAAAAAAATGCGGGCTTTATTCAGCCCGCATTGGTAGGTATGTAAAGGAAGTCAATTGATTTTGGGTTAGTCGCCCAGTGTTGCCACCATGATGGCTTTGATGGTGTGCATGCGGTTTTCCGCTTCATCGAACACGATTGAGTAGTCGGATTCGATCACTTCGTTGGTCACTTCACAGCCGTCTTTCAGTACTGGGTAGTCGTGCGCCAGTTGTTTGCCCACTGTGGTGTCTTCGCCGTGGAATGCTGGCAGACAGTGCATGAATTTCACATTCGGGTTGCCGGTCGCTTTGATGACGTTCATGTTCACCTGGTAAGGCAGCATCAGGTTGATGCGCTCTGCCCATGCTTCTTTCGCTTCGCCCATAGAGACCCAAACGTCGGTGTACAGGAAGTCACAGCCAATCACGCCTTCTTGCACATCGTCAGTCAGAGTGATTTTACCGCCGGTTTCTTTGGCGATTTCGCGGCAAGTGGCCACCAATTCTTCGGTTGGCCAGAATTGTTTTGGCGCCACCAGGCGAATGTCCATGCCCATTTTCGCTGCGCCAACCATCAGAGAGTTACCCATGTTGTTGCGCGCATCACCGAGGTAAGCGAATTTGATTTCGTGTAGCTGTTTACCGCGGCTGTGTTCCATCATAGTCAGGAAGTCCGCCAGAATTTGCGTTGGGTGGAATTCGTCAGTCAGGCCGTTCCACACTGGCACACCAGCGTAAGCACCCAGCTCTTCGACGATCTCTTGGCCAAAACCACGGTATTCAATACCGTCGTACATGCGACCCAGCACACGAGCGGTATCTTTCATCGATTCTTTGTGACCAATCTGAGAACCTGATGGGCCAAGGTAAGAGACTTGCGCGCCTTGGTCGAACGCCGCCACTTCAAACGCACAGCGCGTACGAGTGGAGGTTTTTTCAAAGATCAGTGCGATGTTTTTGCCTTTCAGGCGTGGTTGTTCATAGCCGTTGTATTTGGCTTTTTTCAGTTCCACCGCCAGGTCCAACATGTGTTGAATTTCGCGTGGAGTGAAGTCGAGTAGTTTCAGGAAGTTACGGTTACGTAGGTTAAAAGCCATGATCTTATCCTCATCTGGGAAGCGCTTACGCTATCTCGCCTAAGCGCTGAAAATTCAATGTTTGCTTACTAGTGACAACTGCACGGGTGATTACTGATCGCGAGTGATGTTGGTGCCTGCTTTTCCTTCCAGAATGCGCAGACCATCTTGCAGCGCGCCGATACCGACTACGGTGCCGCCTTTGCGAATGAATTCGCATGAAGCTTCGATTTTTGGCCCCATGGAGCCGGCATCGAACTGGTATTTCGCCAGCTCATCTGGCGTGGTGTTGCGCAGTGCAGTCTGAGTTGGTTTACCCCAGTCAAGGTACACGGCATCGGCATCAGTCAGGATCAGCAGCGCATCGGCGCCGATTTGTTTGGCGAGGAAGGCCGCCGACATGTCTTTGTCGATCACCGCTTCTACGCCGACCAGTTTGCCGTTTTCACGTTTGACCGGAATGCCGCCACCGCCAGTACAGATCACCAGATGACCTTCATCAATGAGGGTGGTGATCGCTTCATGTTCGATGATGCCGGTCGGTTGAGGGCTGGGTACCACACGGCGGAAGTATTTGCCGTCCGGTTTCACCGTCCAGTGGTATTTCTCTGCCATTTCACGCGCTTCGGCTTCTTCGTAGACCGGACCAATCGGTTTGGTCGGGTCGGCAAAGGCCGGGTCGTTCGGATCGACAGACATCTGAGTCAGCATGCAAGTCACGTTGCGTTCTGGCAGTAGGTTTTTGAATTCCTGCATCAGCATGTAACCGATCATGCCCTGAGTTTCGCTACCCAACACGTCAAGTGGGTAAGGGTTTACTTTCTTGTATTCCAAACCTTGCAGCGCGAGCAATCCCACTTGCGGACCGTTTCCGTGTACCAGTACCACGTTGTACTCTTTGGCAATTTCAGAAATGGTTTTGGCTGCAATTTCAATGTTGTGGCGTTGTACATCCGCTTCTAACGGTTCACCGCGACGAAGCAATGCGTTACCACCTAATGCGACGACTACTGTTTGTTTAGTCATGGTTGTATCTCTTATTATGTGGGCCGAAGCTGGCAGAGGAAAATCAGCCCCGGCCCGAGTTAGTCACTAGATGTCATCACGTTCAATTGGGCAGCTCATGCAGCGTGCACCGCCACGGCCGCGGCCCAGTTCATCACCCGGAATTGGCAGAACGGTGATGCCGGCTTTGTCGTATTTCTCGTTGGTGTAGGTGTTACGTTCGTAACCAATCACCACGCCAGGACGAACGGTCAGCACGTTGTTTGCATCGTTCCACTGTTCACGTTCTGCTTCGAAACTGTCGCCGCCGGTAGTGATCATGTTCAGTTTGCCGACGCCCAACGCTTTTTCGATGGTGTGAATGTAAGACTCTTGTTGAGTGGCTTTCACGCGGCCAGATTCATCACCGGTCAGGCTCCAGCAGTTCACGTCATCCGGAATCACGTTTGGATACACGGAGAAGGTGTCTTCACGCATGTGCGTCATCACGGTATCCAAGTGCATGCAAGAACGGTCTTTTGGTAGTTCCAGCGCGATGACTTGTTTCGCCTGACCATGTTTGAACAGAGAAGAAGCCAACTGCTCAACACCTTGTGGCGTGGTACGTTCAGACATACCAATCAACACTGCGCCGCGGCCGATAACCAGTACGTCACCGCCTTCAATGGTGGATTTGTCGTAGTTACGCTCTTCGTCGCCGAAGTACTTGATGAAGTCCTGGCCAGCGAAGGTTGGGTGCCAACGGTAGATCGCACGCAGGTGGTTGGTTTCACGCTGACGGGCCACTTTCGCCATTGGGTTGATAGAGACGCCACCGTAAACCCAGCAAGAAGTGTCGCGGGTAAACAGATGGTTTGGCAGCGGTTTGATGATGAAGTCATTCGCTTTGTTCATCGCCTGCAGAATAGACGAAGATTGAATGGGCAGTTCACCGTAAGACAGGCCACCAGTCAGAATTTTCGCCAGATCCATGTGTGGCTGGTCAGCCAGGTAGCAGCGCAGATCGTTAGCGAATGTTGGACCAAAACGGTTATCAGAAATTTGCGTATTCAGCAGCCATTCTTTGGCTTCAGGCACATCCAGTGTTTCAGCGAGCAAATTAGTGAGTAGCAATACTTCAACGCCTTGGTCGCGAAGTGTTTGGGCAAAAACGTCGTGTTCTTTACCTGCACGTTCGATATCCAATACGTCATCAAACAGCAGATCGTGACAGTTTGATGGGGTCAGATGGGTGAGCGCGCGGCGTGGACGGTGAATTAAAACGCGACGTAATTGACCTATTTCAGAACCTACGTATAACTTACTCATAATCGTATCTCTCTTATTTTCTGTGTATTTCTTTATTTGAAATACATATTTATTTGTAGGGATTTGGTAATGAATTTAATTGGGTTTTAATTAATTCATTGTTTCGTTCTGATATTCATATTACCCCGTCAGAGAGGTCTTTCTTAGAGAGCGATCACAGTTCGATTTTTATTAAAAAAGCATGAAATCTAGTGTTTTTTAACAATGTTTATTCATCTGTCAGAAGATTATCTTGTTGGGTGGTTGTGCGGATTTTATGGAAGTTTAATCGGGATAAATAAAGAATATTCATAAAATTAGGAGGATGAATTGATAGTTGAGGAAGTTTATGCAAATTCATTTTCCTTATTATTCACTCAATAGCACTGAAGTATGCATTTCTAAAGGGTAGATAGTGACTTTAGGGCGAATAAAAACGTCCTATGTAACAAAAATATCGGCCAAAATATTGATCTGAGACAAACTCAAACCGATGCAATAAAGCCTGATTTGAGCACGGAAAACCTTAAGTAGAGGCGAATAAACAGGGGAATTCTGACCGGCGTAAACAGGGATAAAAAATATCAGAGAATAAACTTTCTTATTCCGGTGGTAATTATCCATTACTGTTGAATGACTCACTGACACCGCTGCTTAATAAACCCGCCAGCCGGACAGAATGATGGTTAATCCATAGCGGTCATCGCGTGCGGCGAGAAGAGCTGGGAGTGGGCAACACAGGGGAGACAATGGTCTGATGGGCAAAGCCGCACGCCTGACCTGAAGACGAACGAAGCTGGCAATGATGTACACGCAGAGCGAAAAAAAGCCGCGCAGAGCGCGGCTTGAGAGAGGAAAAGTAGAGCGGTTGTGCTTACATGAAGGCACCGACACTGAGCATGACCATGATGAACACACACAGAATACCCAGCAGTGGTGCGACCCATTTCAGCCAGCGAAC
>ERZ1673961.50-NODE-50-length-60547-cov-5.728047_pt1 | contig 60547 bp, 54 predicted proteins | sample MGYA00580189_ERZ1673961 | MGnify/ENA primary metagenome ERZ1673961 (study PRJEB41334, sample SAMN05608105) | rock metagenome | biome: terrestrial subsurface; feature: shale formation; material: shale | place: USA: Pennsylvania ... | reverse complement strand
CACTTTGTTGCGGAAATTCGCCATCAATGTAGTACCACAAACCATTTTCACGTAAAAAACGTGAACGCTCTTCCAAGCAAAATTTTTGATGTTGGTCCAATAGATACGCTTTGAAATGCACATAGCCTTCATCGTCATGGGAGCCAGATGCAGTACTGACCACTTCAAGTCTTTGCCATTCGCTTTGCACCGATTCTGCAATCGCGTCGCGTTCAGATTCCGCGTTGCATGATGGGTGGTAAGTTTTGATGACAAAATCCACCAATCCGAGTACATGGGCACTATAGCGTGAACGCATCAGCTGTTCTGGAGTGTGGGCTTGTTTATGATCCTGATGAATAGGTTGGCAGCAGTCGGTATAGGTCCCACCGCTACCACAATAACACGCAGTCATGGATTGCTCTCTGAAACTTGATTGAAACGCGCACAGTCTATGAGCTTAGCCGCAGAGTGTCGAGCACGAGAACTGAATTACTTAACTATTGAGATTTAGTAAATCTGCGGTCCAGCTAACAGCTTCATCGTAGCAACTACTGAGGACTTCATCACTGATAGCCAGTTTTGTTGCCAAGACAGAGACTTTATCCCAGTCCGCCTGCTCATACGCTTTTGTCAGGGCAAGGATATCGCCGAGAGTGCCACTTTCTGCAACCAGAGCCTGCTTTACACTCTCTTCGACGGGCATCTCATTGATGATGGATTCCAGAGACTGATCAAGCAAGCTGTCGAGTAATGAAAACATGCCCGTCAGAAACGCGTTCCCCATATCTCGATTTTCACTCAGGCGTGAGTACACCAGTTCACAGTAGCGTGCGCGTTGAATGGATAAGCCATAGAGATAATCCGGCTTGTCGCTGTGTGTAGAGGCGATCGCGACCAGCGAAACAAACTTACGCAGACGCTCTTCGCCCAAATACACCAAAGCTTGTTTAAAGGACTGAATTTTAGAGCTGACAACGGCAGACGAGTTCACAAATGTCAGGAGTTTGTATGACAAGGTGACGTCTTTCGCGATCAAGGCTTCCAGCTCTTTGTAATCTATTTCGTCTTTGGCAATCTCTTTACACAGTTGAACTACGGTTAAGAACGCAGGCTCCAATGCTTTGCGTTGAATCAGTTCTGGCTTACTAAAGAAATAGCCTTGGAAATAGCGAAAGCCGGCGGCTTTTGCCTGTTCAAACTCTTCATAGGTCTCAACTTTCTCAGCAAGAAAGATGATTTTTGAGCCTTTCAATTTGTTAATGAATAGGCGGGCTTTTTCAATCGGTACGATGCGAATATCAAACTTGATGATAGAAACATAAGGCAGAAATGCTTTCCACTCCGGACTCGGTACGAAGTCATCCAGCGCTATTTTGTACCCCATGTGTGACATATTGCGTATAGCTTCTAGCAACTCTCCCGTAGGCTCACAATCTTCCAGAACCTCGACAACCAAACTATTGGTTGGAAATAGCGTCGGAATCATATTTATCAGGCTCTGATACGGGAAATTCACAAACCCCAGATGATTACCAAGCGTGTTGTAATGAGTAGAAAGAAAGTGATCGGACAACAAGCGACTGGTCGCAAGATCCGGGTCGATTTCAGGAAAGGTATTTTTGGGCCCATCTCTGAACAGGAGTTCATAACCGACGGTTTTTCGGTTACTGTCCAGAATGGGTTGTCGTGCAATGTAAGAGTACGTCAAGGCTGAATCTTATCGTTGTCGTATTGTGATTAATATCAATACCGGAGTTCATTGCTTGGCATCATCTCAAAAGATCAGGCCGTTGTTTGCGATTCAAATCATAATTGCGATTCAAAACGACGATTTTCTAATGAATAACCGTTGTTAGAATAGACCAATACTGAGCCTTGGGTATACCAGTCACCCAGAACAATGCGTGTTTTTTGAGAACCATCATTAACCTGATGAATGGCTGGACGATGAGTATGACCGTGAATCATGAGCTCCACGCCATATTTATCCATAACATGCACCACTTCGTCTGGTGTGACATCCATGATTTCCATCGCTTTTTGGCTTTTGTCAGAGCGAATATCGGTTTGAATTTTGGCAACAATTCGTTTTTTAATGAAGTAGGGCAGACGGTTAAAAATCCACTGTAACCAAGGTTGATGGACTTTTTCGCGGAATGCCAAATATCGTACGTCTTCCGTGCAAAGCGTATCGCCGTGCAGAATCACAGCTGAAGTCCCGTATAAATCAACCACGGCTTCTTCATCCAGCAAGGTGACGCCAGTTTCTTTGGCAAAACGGCGGCCAATCAGAAAATCGCGATTGCCGTGAATAAAGTAGCAAGGCACACCGTTAGACGTCAGGTGTTTAAATTCTTGCTTTATCTGTTCAGCAAATGACGTGGGATCGTCGTCACCAATCCAGAAATCAAACAGATCACCCAACACATACAGAGCGTCCGCTTTGGTGGCTTCGCTGCGCATAAACTGAGTAAAACAGTGAGTGATGTCGGGGCGATTGGGAGTCAGGTGGAGATCTGAAATAAATAATGTATGCATAAGTTCAGGAACAAGGAGCGCGCCTAGCGCACTCCTTTGATCGATTATTCTTCGATAGTCGTGCCAGTGATCACCACTTCATCCAGCGGTACATCCTGGTGCATGCCGTAAGATCCAGTGCTTACGCCCTTAATCTTGTTCACGATGTCCATGCCTTCGACAACCTCACCGAATACACAGTAGCCCCAACCATCACGGCTTTCTGAACGGAAGTCCAGGAACGTGTTGTTGTTTACGTTGATGAAGAATTGTGAACTTGCTGAATGCGGTTCCATGGTACGAGCCATCGCGATGGTGCCCACTTTGTTGCTCAGGCCATTGTTTGCTTCGTTACGGATCGGTGAACGGGTTGCTTTTTCACGCAGACCAGAGGTCATGCCGCCGCCTTGGATCATGAAGCCATCGATAACACGGTGAAACAGAGTGTTGTCGTAAAAACCGTCACGGCAGTACTGCAGAAAGTTTGCGCTGGTTTCTGGCGCTTTTTCTTCGTTCAGCTGAATTTTAATGTCACCAAAATTTGTGTGAAGGGTGATCATGTGCATTACCTTTGCTTTGTTTTGTATGAATACCGAATTTTAGCCTAACTTTTTGTTCATTCAAAACATCAAATGGATGACCTAGCGATAACAGAGTTGTTATACTGTGCCACTATTTTGGTTTTAACGGTAATTAGATAGAGATCATGTTGAAGATTTATAACTCGCTCACAAGACAGAAAGAGGAATTCAACCCCATTACTGCTGGTAAAGTTGGCATGTATGTCTGTGGAGTCACAATATACGATCTCTGTCATATCGGTCACGGCCGCACTTTTGTGTCGTTTGATGTCGTGGCCCGTTACCTACGCTACCTTGGCTACGATTTGACCTTCGTACGCAACATTACTGATATCGATGACAAAATCATTAAACGTGCGGCGGAGAATCAGGAATCTTGCGAATCTTTGACTGAGCGTCTGATTCAAGAGATGTACGCTGATTTTGATGCGCTGAATATCAAACGTCCGGACGTTGAGCCACGCGCAACAGCCTACATTCAGGAAATCATTGATTTGGTTCAGCGCCTGATTGATCGTGGTTTTGCTTATGTTGCAGACAACGGCGACGTGATGTTTGAAGTGAACAAGTTCGACGATTACGGCAAGCTGTCGAAGCAGGACTTGGATCAACTGCAAGCGGGTGCTCGTGTTGATATCGACATGGCGAAACGTAGTCCTCTAGATTTCGTGCTGTGGAAAATGTCCAAGCCCGGTGAGCCGACTTGGGAATCACCTTGGGGACCGGGTCGTCCTGGTTGGCACATTGAATGTTCTGCAATGAATTCTTCGATTCTGGGTAACCATTTTGATATTCATGGTGGCGGTTCAGATCTGCAGTTCCCACACCATGAAAATGAAATCGCTCAGTCTTGCTGCGCGCACGATACGCAGTACGTGAACACGTGGATGCACAGCGGTATGGTGATGGTCGACAAAGAGAAGATGTCGAAGTCTCTGGGTAACTTCTTCACTATTCGCGATGTGTTGAATCACTACGATGCGGAAACCGTGCGTTACTTCCTGATGTCTGGTCACTACCGCAGCCAGTTAAACTACAGTGAAGAGAACCTTAATCAGGCTCGTGCTTCTCTGGAGCGTCTCTACACGGCATTGCGCGGTCTGGATATGACCGTTCCTGCGGCGGGTGGTGAAGAGTATCTCACTCGTTTCACGACGGCGATGAATGACGACTTCAATACGCCAGAAGCTTATTCTGTTCTGTTTGATATGGCGCGTGAAGTGAACCGTCTGAAAACGGAAGACGCCGATAAAGCAAGCTCTCTTGGCGCGTTGATGCGTGAACTGGCAGATGTGATTGGTATCTTGTATCAAGATCCTGAAGCGTTCCTGAAAGGCGACGCCGGCAATGATGATGAAGTCGCAGAAATTGAAGCGCTGATCAAACTGCGTAACGATTCTCGCGCTTCCAAAGATTGGGCAAATGCTGATATGGCTCGCGACAAGCTCAACGAGATGGGTATCGTGCTGGAAGACGGCCCAAGCGGTACGACATGGCGTCGCAAATAACGATTGTGTAAAGTGGGCGGCGTCGCCCACTTTCTTTTTGTACGCCATTTTAGCAAGCACCTGCGTTATCGCTGTCGATAGCGATATCAGAAATTAGGATCACTCATGTCTATTATTCTGGGCATTGACCCGGGCTCTCGTATTACTGGTTACGGCGTTATTCGTCAGCAAGGTCGTCACCTTCAGTATTTGGGGAGTGGTTGTATCCGCACCTCCGAGAAAGAGCTGCCGCTGCGTTTGAAACAAATTTATGCTGGTGTGAGTGAAATCATCACGCAGTTTCAACCGGATGTGTTCGCCATTGAGCAAGTTTTTATGGCGAAAAACGCCGACTCTGCACTCAAACTTGGGCAGGCGAGGGGCAGTGCAATTGTTGCCGCAGTGAATGCCGATCTGCCAGTATTTGAGTACGCGGCGCGTTTGATCAAGCAGGCTGTGGTGGGCACTGGTGGGGCAGATAAAACTCAAGTGCAACACATGGTGCAGCAAATGTTGAAGTTGCCAGCCAAACCGCAGGCCGATGCGGCTGATGCGCTTGGGGTGGCTATCTGTCACGCCAACACTAACAAGACCCTGATCGCGCTCGCTGGTCATGCAACCAGCGCCAGACGCGGCCGCTACCGGTAGATCCAATCTCGGGAGGCGTTGTGCCTCCTGCATTGCCTATCTTTTACTGGCTATCCATCCAGTTATTGATTATCATCTTGGTCATTCTCATCTCATCAAAACCAAGGATTCCCAGTGATTGGACGTCTTCGCGGCACACTGATTGAAAAGCAACCTCCACAAGTTCTGATTGAAGTCGGCGGTATCGGCTATGAAGTACAAATGCCGATGAGCTGTTTTTATGAACTCGCCAATATCGGTGAAGAAGCCATTATCTATACACACTTTGTCGTACGTGAAGATGCGCAGTTGCTTTATGGTTTCAATACCGTGAACGAACGTGCGTTGTTCCGTGAAGTGATTAAAGCCAATGGTGTTGGGCCTAAAATGGGTCTGGCGATCCTTTCAGGTATGACAGCCAGCCAGTTTGTCGCTTGCGTGGAACGAGAAGACATTTCAACCTTGGTAAAATTGCCTGGCGTAGGTAAAAAAACCGCTGAACGTTTAGTTGTGGAAATGAAAGACCGCTTGAAAGGCTGGGGGGCTGGTGATTTATTTACGCCTGCAACCGATGCGGCGCCACTTGACTCGATTGCCGCCATTCAAGATCAGAATGCTGAAGAGGAAGCGGTGAGTGCGTTGTTGGCCTTGGGTTACAAACCCGCTCAAGCATCGAAAGCCGTATCTCAGGTCGCTCAGCCGGATATGAGCAGTGAACAACTGATTCGCGAAGCGCTCAAATCTATGGTTTAAACTAAACAGGCGGCTTAAGTTAGCCGTTTGTTTTTTCTCCAGCAGAGTGACGACAACACGTCACAATCCCGAGTATCTCTTTTGGTGTGAATATCTGGGTCAACGACGTTGAAGACCTCTGCAAACGAACAGGAATTGTTGAATGATTGAAGCTGATCGCCTTATTGCTCCGACCAACCCTTCATTTAAAGATGAAGAGGTGATCGATCGTGCGATTCGCCCTAAAAAGCTGGCCGATTACCGAGGTCAGGATCACGTGCGTGATCAAATGGAAATCTTTATTCAGGCCGCACAAAAGCGTAGCGAAGCGCTCGACCATTTATTGATTTTCGGTCCACCGGGTTTGGGGAAAACAACGTTGGCCAATATTGTAGCCAACGAGATGGAAGTGAATATTCGTACCACTTCTGGTCCCGTGTTGGAAAAAGCGGGTGATCTGGCTGCGCTGCTGACCAATCTGGAAGAGAACGATGTCCTGTTCATCGACGAAATTCACCGCCTCAGTCCGATGGTTGAGGAAGTGCTCTATCCAGCGATGGAAGACTATCAGTTAGACATCATGATTGGAGAGGGGCCAGCAGCGCGTTCCATTAAAATCGACTTACCTCCGTTTACGTTGATTGGTGCGACAACCCGCGCAGGTTCGCTAACCTCGCCACTGCGTGACCGTTTCGGTATCGTTCAGCGTCTTGAATATTACAAAGTGGCGGACCTTCAACATATCGTGCAGCGCAGTGCTGACTGTCTTGGTCTCTCTATGGATGCTGAAGGTGCGCTGGAAGTGGCGCGCAGAGCCCGAGGTACGCCACGTATTGCCAACCGTCTGCTGCGCCGTGTCCGCGATTATGCGGAAGTCAAAGGCAATGGGCACATCTGTGCTGACATCGCGGATAAAGCGCTCAACATGCTCGATGTGGACCATCAGGGATTTGACTACATGGACCGTAAGCTGCTGCTGGCGATTATGGAGAAATTCAGTGGTGGCCCGGTAGGGCTGGATAACCTGGCGGCCGCGATTGGTGAAGAAAAAGATACGATTGAAGATGTATTAGAACCATTTCTTATTCAACAAGGTTATCTGCAACGTACCCCTCGTGGGCGAATTGCCACCGATCGAGCGTATCTGCACTTCGGTTTAGAAAAATAACGTTACAATTAATTTTCCCCTCAAGTAAAAAAGTTGATTTGTGGATCAATGTCACACTTTTTGAAATTCCCTTACTGCTTAAGGGTTAGCTAATTTCGATGAATTGTTAACCCTTTGTTCTCGTTTTTCCGTATCTAATTGTGTTTTTTACTTAATGCTAACAAGAAAATTTATCTTTCCTTGATCTGTATCATTTTGTAGTTTTTTTATACAGTTTTGGGAAGCAAAATTTGATGTAAATCAAGGCGGTTTTCTCCCATAAACCTTTTGAAACAACTGGTTTTTGGCAGTAGTATTAGTCCCAGCTATATTAGCTGATGCTTAACAATTAACTAACCACAATGGTACATAATTGCAACAAGTTACTGCGGTAAACTAACAACTTCTCGTTGTTGTTAACCTGTCTTTTTTCTGTTGCTTTATGTCGAAAGTGTCATTCAGCCGACACATAGGAGTTACCATGATTGACGTAGTTGATCTGTCGCGATTGCAGTTCGCAATGACAGCGATGTATCACTTCTTGTTCGTTCCATTGACTCTGGGCATGGCGTTCTTGCTTGCCATCATGGAGTCTCTGTATGTAATGACTGATAAGCAAATCTACAAGGACATGACTAAGTTCTGGGGTAAGCTTTTCGGTATTAACTTTGCTCTTGGTGTGGCAACCGGCCTGACCATGGAGTTCCAGTTCGGTACCAACTGGTCATATTATTCACATTACGTAGGCGACATTTTTGGCGCCCCTCTTGCCATCGAAGCACTTGTGGCCTTCTTTTTGGAATCCACCTTTGTCGGTTTGTTCTTCTTTGGTTGGGACCGACTGTCAAAACGTCAACACTTAGCCGTTACCTGGCTGGTGGCTCTGGGTTCTAACTTCTCTGCTTTGTGGATCCTAATCGCGAACGGCTGGATGCAGAACCCGGTTGGTGCAGACTTCAACTTCGAAACCATGCGTATGGAAATGGTGAGCTTTGCAGAAGTCGTCTTCAACCCGGTTGCTCAGGTTAAATTCGTACACACTGTGGCAGCAGGCTACACAACAGGTGCTATGTTCATCCTAGGCATCAGCGCATACTACCTGTTGAAAGGCCGCGACATTGCGTTTGCACGTCGTTCTTTTGCTATTGCCGCCTCTTTCGGTATGGCAGCAGTACTGTCTGTCATCGTACTGGGTGATGAATCAGGTTACGAAGTCGGTGAAGTTCAGAAAGTGAAACTGGCCGCTATCGAAGCTGAGTGGCACACTGAGCCAGCACCAGCAGCCTTTACTTTGTTTGGTTTACCTAACCAGGAAACCATGCACACCGATTACGCGATCAAGATCCCTTACCTAATGGGTATCATTGCAACGCGTTCTATCGACACCCCCGTCACTGGTTTGCGCGACCTGCGTGAAGAACACGTTGAACGTATCCGTAACGGTATGTACGCCTATGAGCTGCTGGAAAAACTGCGTTCGGGTGACAAATCTGCTGAGAACGTTGCAGCGTTTGATGAAGTGAAAAGCGATCTGGGTTACGGCCTGTTGCTGAAGCGCTACACCGATAAAGTGACGGATGCGACTGAAGAGCAAATTCAGGCAGCAGCGGACGATTCAATTCCGACTGTATGGCCACTGTTCTGGTCGTTCCGTATCATGGTGGCGTGTGGCTTTGTGATGCTATTCGTATTTGGCGCGGCATTCGTTCAGACTTGTCGTCAGAAGATCGAACAGAAACGCTGGATTCTGAAAGCGGCGTTGTTCAGCATTCCACTTCCATGGATTGCGGTTGAAACCGGTTGGTTTGTTGCCGAGTTTGGTCGCCAACCATGGGCGGTGGGTGAAATCCTGCCAGTTCATACTGCGGCATCCGCGCTAAGCGCAGCTGAAATCTGGACATCACTGTTCGCCATTCTTGCACTGTACACAGCATTCCTGATTGCCGAAGTGTATCTAATGGTTAAATTCGCTCGCAAAGGTCCAAGCAGCCTGAAAACTGGCCGCTATCACTTCGAGCAGAACGGCAACACTGTTGAAGACAGAGTTAGTCGTCAGGTCGAAGCATAAGGCAGGGAGAGAAGATTATGTTTGATTACGAAATCCTACGACTCATTTGGTGGGTACTGATCGGCGTACTGCTGGTAGGCTTCGCCATTACTGACGGTTTCGATATGGGTGTTGGTGCGCTGGTACCTGTGATCGGTAAAAACGACACAGAACGCCGCGTAATGATTAACTCTATTGCTCCACACTGGGACGGTAACCAGGTTTGGCTGATTACTGCAGGCGGCGCACTGTTTGCTGCGTGGCCTATGGTGTACGCAACATCGTTCTCGGGTTTCTATCTGGCGATGATCGTGACGTTGGCAGCTCTGTGGCTGCGCCCGATTGGTTTGGATTACCGTTCAAAGATCGAAGATCCGAAATGGCGTAATACTTGGGATATCTGCATCTCCATCAGCGGCTTTGTTCCGCCGATCATCTTCGGTGTGGCGTTTGGTAATCTGCTGCAAGGCGTACCGTTCCAGTTGAACGAGTTCGCAATGCCTACTTACCATGGTTCATTCTTTGGTCTGCTGAATCCGTTCGGCCTGCTGTGTGGTCTGGTTAGCCTGTTCATGATCCTGATGCAAGGTGCAACATGGCTACAGATGAAGACGACTGGTCCTGTTCATGTACGTGCTCGCAACATTGCACAACTGACGGGTTTACTGACGGTAATTCTATTCGTGGTGGCAGGTTTCTGGGTTCAGAACATTGATGGCTACGTGATTACCAGTGCAATCGACACGATGGGTCCATCCAACCCACTGAATAAAGAAGTGGCGCGTGAAGCGGGCGCTTGGATGCATAACTTTGAGCAGTACCCACTGTTGTGGGCCGCTCCTGCACTTGGTGTGGTGATGCCTTTGCTGGCGGTTCTGGCTTCTCGTATCGAGAAAGGCGGCATTGCATTCCTGGCTTCAAGCCTAGGCAACGCAGGTGTGATCTTCACTGCTGGCTTTGCCATGTTCCCATTCGTGATGCCATCGAGCCTGATGCCTGATCACAGCTTGACCATGTGGGATGCAACCTCAAGTGAACTGACTCTGAATCTGATGACAGGTGTGGCGTTTGTGATGGTTCCAATCATTCTGGGTTACACCACTTGGTGTTACTACAAAATGTTTGGTCGTCTGGACGACAAGTTCATCGAAGACAACAAAAACTCACTGTACTAAGGAGCTCAGACTATGTGGTATTTTGCATGGATTCTTGGCGTATTGCTCGCCTGTGCATTCGGCATCATCAACGCTCTTTGGTTAGAGCACTCAGAAATGATGGATAAAGATAGTGAGTAATTGGTCTGCTCAGATTGCCAATTTACACGCTCCAGTGGACAAAACCGTATTGAAGGTTTTGTCCCTGATACTCGGTTTCTACCACGTTGCGATGGTGATGTGGGATCCTGAGGCTTACAGTGCAAGCATTGGCGGTTTTAACGCCTTAATTGCGCCGCTGCTGATTTGGGCCATTTGCTCAAGTATGGTATTCGGTGTTGGCTTCAGACCGCGTAAGTGGATTTGGCAACTGGTATTCAGCCCTTACATCTCGCTGCCTATTCTGTGTTATCTGCTGGTGGTTCGCCTTATCGGATAACAAAGCAGCATCATTGATGATGATTTATGCGAATTAGCGCTGTCTCTTTGAGTCAGCGCTAATTTTTTGTCAGTAGCCTGCGAATTCTTTCCTCTACCTTGTACTAACAACAACGAGATGCGTTATAGTAACCCACTCATTCAGACACTTATTGAGACGGTTACGCCCCTATTATGCGAGTTTTTAACTGGCCAATTACCATTTACTACGAAGATACCGACGCCGGTGGCGTAGTTTACCATTCCAATTACCTCAAATTTTTCGAACGTGCGCGTACAGAAATGTTGCGTGCTATCGGAGTGTCACAGCAGGTTCTGCTGGAACAAAGAATCGGCTTCGTTGTCCGACATGCTGAGATCGACTTTAAGCAAGGGGCGCGTCTTGACGATCAATTGACAGTCGTGACCTCAATCGCAGAGCTTAAAAAGGCGTCGCTAACCTTCTGTCAAGAGCTCGTCAATCCTGAAGGGCACCTATTGTGTAAAGCAATAGTTAAGGTAGCATGTATCGACAATGAGAAAATGAAACCCAAGGCGATGCCTCAATCAATAATTTTGGAGTTAACCCACAGTGACAGCTGATATTTCAATTCTCGACTTATTTTTGCAAGCCAGCTTCCTCGTTAAGGTGGTGATGCTGATCCTTTTAGGGATGTCGATTGTCTCATGGGCGATGATCATCAAGCGCAGTAAAGTGTTGTCTCAGGCTTCACGCAGCGCAGAGGCATTTGAAGACAAATTCTGGTCTGGTGCCGATCTGTCGGTGCTGTATCAGGATGTGAAGAAACGCAAAGACGAGATTTCCGGCACTGAAGAAATCTTCTATTCAGGCTTTACCGAGTTTGCGCGTCTGCGCAAAACCAACGCAGCTTCTCCTGACTTCGTCATGGAAGGAACAGGTCGCGCCATGCGTGTTGCGGTGGCCCGTGAAGTTGATGAGCTGGAAACTAACCTGCCGTTCTTAGCAACCGTAGGTTCTATCAGCCCTTACATCGGTCTGTTTGGTACCGTTTGGGGGATCATGCACGCCTTTATCGCGCTAGGTCAGGTAAAGCAAGCCACACTGGCCATGGTGGCTCCGGGTATTGCTGAAGCACTCGTGGCAACGGCGATGGGTCTGTTTGCAGCAATTCCAGCGGTAATGGCATACAACCGTCTGAGCAACAAGGTAGGCAAACTAGAACATGGTTACGCCACGTTCTCAGAAGAGTTCCATAGCATTCTGCATCGTCAGGCGATGGCGGGTAGGGAATAAGATATGGCGGGTTATCAACCGAAAAAGCGGAAGATGACGGCCGAGATTAACGTGGTACCTTACATCGATGTCATGTTGGTACTGTTAATCATCTTTATGGTGACGTCGCCTTTTGTAACTCAGGGTGTGGATGTTGAGCTGCCTCAAACGACGACGGCGAAACCCGCATCTGAACTGGCGGGTGACAGCGATTCCAGTTTCATCATCGTAGAAATCGACAAAGAGGGTAACCTCGGTTTGAGTGTGAACGATGAAGAGGTACAGCGCGGCCTGTCGTTGCAGGATGTCATCGTACGTATCAAAGCCGAACTGTCTCTGAAGCCGAATTCCCCAGTTGCAGTAGGCGGTGACCGCGCCACGCCGTACGCGGATGTGGTGCTGGTGTTGGATGAACTGAGCCGAGCAGGTATTCCTAAAGTTGGCTTGTTAACGGATATCAAGGAATAGGCTTAATACTGTTCATGAAAGATCAGAAGTCGAAGAAAAACGATTTTAAAAAGCCTCTTGCCATCTCGGTTGGGTTACACGTGGCATTGGTCGCTGCTCTGTTGTGGGGCACTGATTTCACGATGTCTAAGCCGGAAACGAGCGGACACATGGTTGAAGCCGTAGTCATTGACCCGAATTTGGTCAAACAACAGGCTCAGCAGATCCGTAGTCAGCGTGAAGCTGCTGCCAAGCAAGAGCAAGAAAGGTTAGACAAACTGCGCCGCGAAAGTGAGCAGCTTGAAAAGAGCCGTAAAGCAGAAGAAGAGCGCATTCGTCAGTTGAAAGAGCAGCAGGCTAAAGAAGCAAAAGCCGCTCGGGAAGCTGAGAAGGTTCGTCAGCAGAAAGAGCAGGAACAGAAAGTTGCTGCAGAAAAAGCGCGTCAGGAACAGGAACGTGCGGCTAAAGCTGAGTCGGAGCGCAAACTGAAAGAAGAGGCGGCGAAAAAGGCGGAAGCCGAACGTGTCGCCAAAGAGGCCGCTGCTGCGAAAGCTGAACAAGAGCGAGTAGCACGTGAGAAAGCCGCTCAGGAAGCGCAAGAGAAAGCGCGTAAAGAGCGTGAAGCGGCCGCCAAAGCGGAACAGGAACGCATCGCGAAAGAGAAGGCCGCCAAAGCGGCAGCAGAGAAGGCTCGACTGGAAAAAGAACGAGCAGAACGTGCTGAGCGTGAACGTAAAGAGCAGGAAGCCGCACTGAACAATATCTTTGCTGGCCTTGAGACTGAGTCACAAAATAACTCAGTGGCTCGTTCGCAGCACGTTACCAGCGAAGCACAACGCTGGGGTGCCATCTACACTCAGTTGATTCAGCAAAACTTATTGTTAGAAGATAGCTTTAAGGGAAAGCAGTGTAGGGTGAATCTGCGCCTTATCCCTACCGGAACAGGCGCGATTGTGGGCGATCTCCGAATTCTCGATGGTGACAGCAGATTGTGCGCAGCAACGAAACGTGCGGTCGCTCAGGTGGGGACTTTTCCACTGCCGAAAAAAGACGAATCCGACGTGATTGAAAAGCTTAAGAACATCAATTTAACCGTAGTACCAGAGTAAAAAGGAAAAGCTTGTGTTAAAGCGATTAATGTTAGGATGCCTGCTTGTAGTTACAAGTAGCATGCAATTTGCCAACGCGGCGCTGGAACTGGTGATTACCGATGGTATCAACTCTGCACGCCCGATTGCGATTGTTCCTTTCAAATGGGAAGGAAAGACCAAGCTGCCGCAAGACGTTTCTGGCGTCATTGCATCAGACTTGCAGCGCAGTGGTAAATTCAGCCCAATTCCAACCAGCAAAATGCCTCAGACTCCCTACAGCGAAGCGGATGTAAAATTCGACGCGTGGACTGGTATTGGTGTCGATGCACTGCTGACAGGCAGCATCACACAGAATGCAGAAGGCAACTACGTGATCAACTACCAGTTAGTGGATGTAGTACGTGGTCAACTGACACAAGGCCAGAGCCGCGCACTAAGTTCGGACGGACAGCTCGTGATGTCAAAAGATCATGTTCTGTTTAACAAAGTCGCGACTGTGCCAGCCAAACGCATGCGTGAGTATGCGCACCGCATTGCGGATTTGGTTTATGAAGAACTGACGGGAGAGCGCGGTGCTTTCCTGACCCGTATCGCTTACGTGGTGGTCAACGACAAAGATGCTTATCCATATCAGCTGCGAGTGGCCGATTACGACGGCTACAACGAACGTTTGGTATTGCGCTCTAAACAGCCTTTGATGTCTCCTGCCTGGTCGCCGGATGGCAAGAAGCTGGCCTACGTGAGCTTCCAGAACGGTCAGGCTGAAATCTACATCATGAACATTTATACCGGTGAGCGTGAAAAGGTGACGTCATACCCACGTCATAATGGCGCACCAAGATTCTCACCGGATGGCAAAACACTAGCGCTGGTACTCTCAAAAACGGGTAGTCTGCAGGTGTATACGCTGGATCTGACCAGTCGGAAGCTGACGCAAATTACGAGTGGTCGATCAAATAACACAGAACCTTTCTGGAATCCTGATGGTAAATCCCTGATATTTACATCGGATCGGGGTGGTAAACCACAGATATATCAAGTAAATTTGACAGACGGTGCGACCAAACGTCTGACCTGGCAAGGTAGCCAAAACTTAGGTGGTCAAATTACACCGGACGGACGATTCCTGGTTATGGTGAATCGCAGCAACTCTGGCTTTAACTTGGCAAAACAAGATTTGGAAACGGGTTCTGTGCAAATTCTGACGAAGACTTTGCTAGACGAGTCTCCAAGCATTGCACCTAATGGTGGTATGGTCATTTACAGTTCCATCTATAACAAGACAAACGTGTTGTCGATGGTGTCGATAGATGGACGATTTAAAGCTAGATTACCGGCAACTAATGGGCGCGTTAGAGCACCTGCTTGGTCTCCGTTTTTATAGCAACTAACTATTACATAGTAAGGAAAATAAGATGCAACTTAACAAAGTTCTTAAAGGGCTACTGATTGCGCTACCAGTACTAGCAGTGACTGCATGTAGTTCAAGCGATGAAGCAGCAAACGCTTCTGGTTCTGAAACTAACCAAACTACGTCAGGTACAGCAGGCAACGTTGACACAACAGTTGTTTCGCCAATGGACGAGAATGCACAACTTTCTGAGCAAGAGTTGAAAGAGCAAGCGCTTCGTGAAACTCAAACCATTTACTTCGCATTCGATAACGCAACGATCGCAAGCGACTACGAAGAAATGCTGGCAGCTCACGCAGCTTACCTGACTAAGAACCCAAGCCTGAAAGTGACTATCGAAGGTCACGCAGACGAGCGTGGTACTCCAGAGTACAACATCGCTCTAGGCGAGCGTCGTGCACAAGCTGTTGCTAAATACCTAGAAGCTCTGGGTGTTCAAGCTGACCAAATCTCTATCGTAAGCTACGGTGAAGAGAAGCCTCTACTTCTTGGTCAAACTGAAGAAGTATACGCTAAGAACCGCCGTGCAGTTCTAGTGTACTAATCGAGGATGAACCTCATGTTCAGTAACCTAAAGCGCGTTGTCACGCTTACGTTACTGGCAAGTGCAGCGAGCGCTTCGTTCGCTGCACCAGCTCCAGTATCTGACCTCAGCAACAGCAGCAATCAAACTTCCGCTACACGTTCGGGGTCTTCAGAAAGTGAAGTCGCTCGTTTGGAACGATTGTTGGAAAACCGTAATCGCATGCAGTTGCAAATGCAGAAGCAGCTGGATGATATGTCCTTGGAAATTAATGAGTTACGTGGGCAAATAGAAAAAAATAACTACGACATGCAGCAAATGCTGCAACGCCAGCGCGAACTGTTTGTGGAGCTGGATAATGTTCGTAGTGAAATGAAATCACGCCCAGCCGCCGCTGTGGCGAGCAATGCTGCTCAGAGTGAAGATATTCCGGCTGGCACGTTCAGCAGTGATGCCGACGAGCAAGCCGCCTATGAAAATGCTGTCGATCTGATCCTTAAAAAGCGAGATTACGCCGGAGCGATCGCTGCGTTTCAACAATTTCAGAAAGATTACCCAAATTCCAACTTTGCGCCAAACTCGCACTATTGGTTAGGTCAGCTCTATTTTGCGAAGAAGCAAGATCAAGACGCCGTGAAAAGTTTTGCTGCGGTGCTGACGTATAAAGACTCCAATAAACGCGCTGATGCCATGGTCAAATTGGGTGATATCGCTAAGCGCAACAACAATGCTGCGCAAGCCAAAAAATATTATCAGCAAGTTGTGGATGAGTATCCGGACAGTGCTTCTGCCAAAGTGGCAAGAGAAAATCTCAAATAATCAAAAGGTCGCGTTAGCGGCCTTTTTGCTTATAACGTCTCATGGTTTAAGCATTGCTGCGCGCTGTTTTTCTCGCCCAATCACTTTTGCCTATCGAACAATTTACGGTGTACAATGCCCGGATTAAAGGAAGTTGCGTAGAGCAAGAGCAATGAGTCATATACTGGATAAGATCGAGACGGTTTACCCGTTCCCTCCAAAACCTATTCCGTTAACAGAACAAGAAAAACAAACCTACATCGCGAGCATCAAACAACTGCTTAAAGACAAAGACGCAGTGCTGATCGCTCACTACTACACCGATCCTGAAATTCAGGCATTGGCAGAAGAGACTGGCGGCTTTGTCGGCGATTCGCTGGAAATGGCCAAATTTGGTAATCGCCACCCAGCCAGTACATTGATTATTGCCGGTGTACGTTTTATGGGTGAGTCAGCGAAAATCCTGACCCCAGAGAAGCGCATTTTAATGCCAACGCTCGATGCAGAGTGTTCTCTGGATTTGGGCTGTCCGGCAGACAAATTTACTGAGTTCTGCGATGCCCATCCGGATCATACGGTGGTGGTCTACGCGAATACGTCCGCAGCGGTAAAAGCACGCGCAGACTGGGTTGTAACGTCCAGTATCGCGCTGGAAATCGTTGAACATCTGGATGCAGAAGATAAGAAAATTATCTGGGGCCCAGATCGCCATCTAGGTTCATACATTTCCAATAAAACTGGTGCAGACATGCTACTGTGGCAGGGCGAATGTGTGGTACACGATGAGTTCTCAGCTGATGCACTGAAGAAAATGAAATCTCTGTATCCAGATGCAGCAATTCTGGTGCACCCGGAGTCACCGTCAAGCGTGGTGGAACTGGCAGATGCCGTCGGCTCGACCAGTCAATTGATCAAGGCCGCGAAGTCTTTACCACATAAGAAAATGATTGTGGCGACTGACAAAGGCATCTTCTTTAAGATGCAGCAAATGGTGCCAGAGAAAGAACTCATTGAAGCGCCAACAGCAGGTGCCGGTGCAACGTGTCGTAGCTGTGCCCACTGTCCGTGGATGGCAATGAACGGACTCAAAGCGATTGAAAAAGCATTGCGTGATGGCGGTGAAGAGCACGAAATCTTTGTGGATGAAGCACTGCGTGTCAAATCCCTGATTCCGTTGAACCGTATGCTGGATTTTGCTGAACAATTGAATATGCAGGTTAAAGGCAACGCTTAACTTGCTGATATACATTAAAAAGCCCGCCGATTGGCGGGCTTTTTCTATTCGACGGATTATTGCTGTTCGGCCAGCGTTACACCGCGCTGAGTCAGTCCACACAACATGACCGGAACCGCGTTATAGATTTCTTCAAATTGATCTAAACCTTCCATTCCTTGCTCAGACAGTGTCGCCAGAGAAGTTTCAGGATCGTACAGCATAGCCAGCGACAGTAACACGCCGCCAAGCAGAGCATTATCCTGGCTCTCTTCGGGCATTAAGACTTCCCAATCGTCCCGGGCCAATTGCCAGCCTTGTAGAGTTCCTTCACAGAAATCACGTGCGTTCTGGTTGATGATCTCTTCTTCGTCCAGCTCACAACCTTCCGGCCATGCCCAACTGCCGTTTAATAACGCAGGACGGTAAACGTTCCACATATCGATGATGTGTTGAAAGTAGCTTTCCATCACCTCAGCGTCAGTAAACGGTGCAACTTCATCACCGCCCCACAAAAAGGGTAGCCACTCTTCAGGCGGAAGAATGTTAGGTGCCGAAGCCATCGCTGTCACAAAACCACGGGTTTTTGCTTCGTTCAGCAGACGGTCTTCTAGTTCAGGTAAGGTTAGAATGTCGTGTAACGTCAAAATAGAGTTCCATACTTATCTGGAAAAATAGGCGCCCATCTTACCCTCAAACGGTGTCTAAAGGCGAATTTGTTACGTTATTTCTTCGACTTTTACAGGAGAGCATAACGCTGTATGGGTCACGAAACCCGTGAATAAAACATTTTCCTCAATAAGTTATTCACTATACTTGTACAAACGGAAAAATTTCAAAGGCTTATGGAAATACGTTCCTCGTTAAAGCGCAAAAGTATGCTTGCTCTGGGCGTCTACTTATTCTTCTTCCTCGCGACGATAGGAACGGTAACCTATTGGGTGGTAGAAGCGCCTTTCAGACAAGAGGTGCAACAAAACCTCGATTTACGTGCCACGCTCATGGCAACGCAAGTGCTCGAACCTTTGAACAGCTCAATTGGCGTCTTGCAGAGTATTGTCAGCATCGGCCAGAGTGGCCAAGGACAGGAAGAACAAAGCCGCATGCTGCGTTCCCTGTTCTCCATTCTGGATGGTGTCGTGATCAGCGGCGGTCTTTGGCCGAAACCCAACAGTATTGTTCCCGGTGTAAAGTACTCGAGTCTGTTTTTTAACCGGGCAACGGATGGCAAAGTTGACCAATTGATCTCCTGGAATAACCCAGCCGCTGGCGGGTATGACCGTGAGAGTTGGTATGTGTCTGCTGTCGATGAAACCAAAGGCAGCGTCACTTGGTCGCCGGTGTATGTGGACTCCTACACTCAGGTTCAGATGGTGACTGCGTCCGCGCCATATTACGTTAATGGTCAGTTTGCGGGGGTCGCGACGGTCGACTTATCATTGCAGGGTTTCGTCGACTTCATTGCCAATCACGCCGAGCAATATGGTCTAGGTGTTAAACTCCACGACGCCTATGGTTCGATCATCAGTGAACATAACTTCCACTTAAGACGTGGTGCGTACGTCAGCCGTTATCCGTTTGGTGATTTCCACTGGCAGCTCGAGGTAGTGAATGCGCGACGCTTAGTCAACGATCAAGTATATGAGCTGATCACTGGCGTGGAACGCGGATTGATTCCACTTTTGCTACTGTGTGTAATGCTTGGTTATTACTTGCTGAACCGCTACCTCATCAAGCCCATTGTCGTTATCGCGCAAAAAGTGGATGAGTCGATGGAAGGCGGCATCATTGATGTGCCATATCACAGCCAGGATGAAATCCGTTATCTGATTGATACGTTTAATCAAAAAACGATTTATCTCGAAGCAGAAAAGGTCAAAGCTCAGGCATCAACTAAAGCAAAGAGTGCATTTCTGGCGACGCTGTCCCATGAAATTCGTACACCGATGAATGGAGTTTTGGGCACCGCTCAAATCCTGCTTAAAAGCGATCTTAAACCACGTCAGCGTCAGCAGATGAAGAGCCTTTATGAATCGGGCGAGCACATGATGACGCTGCTGAATGAAATTCTCGATTTCTCCAAAATAGAGCAGGGTCACCTAGAACTTGATCGCAGTAGCTTCCCGCTTGAATCCATCATTGGCAGCATCACCAGCGTCTATTCAACCTTGTGCAATGAAAAAGGGTTGCAGTTCAAAGTGTATTCTCAGGTTGAAGAAAACCGTTGGTATTACTCCGATAAAGCGCGCCTGCGCCAGATACTGTTCAACTTGCTCAACAACGCGGTCAAGTTTACTTATCGTGGCTTGGTTGAGGTGATCCTCGAAGAGGAGATGATTGGAGAGCAGCTCTATCTGATCATTCAGGTACGCGATACCGGGATAGGTATTCCCAAAGACGCGCAAAGCAAGATTTTCAAGCCGTTTGAGCAAGCAGAATCGTCAACTACGCGCCGTTTTGGTGGCACAGGGTTGGGATTGGCGATTGTTAAGCAAATTACCGAGCTGATGCGCGGTACCGTCAGCGTCGTGAGTGAGGTTGGCATCGGAACCAGTTTTCGTGTCAGTGTCGCGATCGATGCGACGGATGCGCAAACAACGACAGCAAAACCGCTGCGCCATGTCAGTTATACCGGGCTGCGGGTTCTGATTGTTGAAGACAACAGAACTAACACCATCATTCTTGAAACCTTCATGAAAAACAAAGGGTTTGAATGTACTTGTGTAGAAAACGGCGCGTTGGCGATTAAAGCGGTGAAAGAGGGCAGCTATGATTTAGTTTTGATGGACAACCATATGCCCGTCAAAGATGGTGTGGAGGCAATCCGTGGCATTCGTCAATTGCCAGAAACCAAATCCAAAGTACTGATTTTTGGCTGCACCGCAGATGTTTTCAAAGAGACTCGTGAGCAGATGCTCAACGCAGGAGCCGATTTCATCATTGCAAAACCGATCGACGAAAATGAGTTGGATGACGCACTCTACCGCCATTCAACGGCGCTTTATCAGTATCAAACTCATTATCGCAAGCCCGTATTCTCGGGAACGATTGAAGAGATTCTGGTGAGGCTTTACATTGCCCTGGACAACAAAGCGGTTGCGGATGCGTTGGAAATCACCGAATCACTACAACAATCTCTACCACTTCCTGCAGATCATCAGATTGTCCACGTTTTGGAAAGCACCCTCGAATGTTTACGACGCGGCAGGATACCGCCTCAGGAAGAGATAGACCTACTCACCGTCCTGCTTACGGAATTCTGTAATTAATTTACATGTATCGTTGTTGTTTAAACGATCTTGTTGTTAATTGGTTGTAAATTCAGCGATAGCTGCTACTTTTCTCTTACTTTTTGGTAGTTTATTTACCAGTCAAATTAAAAAACGGAACCTAAAACTAATATTTGTATGATTTAATAGCGTCATAATCTGGATGTGATTCTATATCTAGTTATCTGTTTTATTTAATTGCTATTTATATAGTCAAATATTTTATGTAGAGGGTGTAAATGAAACCACGTGGTCCGTTTTGTATCAGACACGCAGCTGCGGATACATTTGCCATGGTTGTGTTCTGTTTTGTCGCTGGGATGATCATCGAGATTTTTATTTCAGGTATGACTTTTGAGCAGTCGCTGGCTTCGCGTACGCTCTCTATTCCAGTTAACATCGCGATTGCTTGGCCATATGGTGTTTTTCGTGACTTTGCACTGCGTCAGGGAAGAAAGATCTCTGCGGGCAGCATGATGAAAAATATCTCTGATCTAGTGGCTTATGTTCTATTCCAGTCACCAGTCTATGCCGCTATCCTCTACACCGTTGGTGCTTCAAGCGAACAGATCGTGACCGCTGTGGCCAGTAACGCATTGGTTTCCTGTGGCATGGGTGTGTTGTACGGTTACTTTTTGGATATGTGCCGCCGCTGGTTTAAAGTTCCGGGTTACTACCAAAGTATCTGAGCGCGTTGATTTTGTGCGAATTAGACAATTAGTAAGCAAACAAACTGCATAGCACTCTTTTTTTCGGTTTTGCACTTGACCATCTTAAGCAGAATCATTAAATTAGCGCCTCGTTAGCCGATGAGGTTAACACCCCGGTGAGTTGTCCGAGTGGCTGAAGGAGCACGCCTGGAAAGTGTGTATACGGCAACGTATCGAGAGTTCGAATCTCTTGCTCACCGCCAAATTTTAAGCCCCAGCAGAAATGCTGGGGCTTTTTCGTTTCTGTCTTTTTCGTTTCTGTAATTTCTCACCTCAAATAATCTGACGTTGTATCGCTGATGTTTGGATTGATTTGCATTCTGAATTAGTTAGGTTGATCCATTTTTGTAGATAATGTCACTGCCGAGCTTTTACGCTCTTGCACGTGAACTCCCCATTTCATTCGGACGGCGTTTCTGATTAGTGCTATAACTGATGCCGTACTCTGAAACATGATTTCAGCGCTCTAAGATTCACTATTCAGGAGATGGGAATGCAATTATCAGATTCTGCGTTGTTCCGGCAGCAGTGTTTTATTGATGGCCATTGGGTGGCCAGTGAGAATGGAAAAACGTCGACGGTGACGAATCCGTTCGATGGTGCAGTGCTTGGCTCTGTGCCGGAGCTAACGCCCAATCAAGTAAAGCGTGCGATTGCCTCGGCTCAGGAAGCGCAGCGCTCATGGGCGAAAGAAACAGCGGCTACCCGTTCTGGTGTGCTGCGTCGTTGGTTCAATCTGATTGAGCAGCACAAAGACGACTTGGCTTATCTGATGACTTGTGAACAGGGCAAAGCGTTATCCGAAGCCAAAGGCGAGATAGGTTATGCAGCCAGCTTTGTTGAGTGGTATGCCGAAGAGGCCAAACGTGCTTATGGCGAAATGATTCCGACGCATAAAGCGGATGCGCGTATTCTGGTCTCTCGTGAGCCTGTCGGTGTGGTTGCCGCGATTACCCCGTGGAACTTTCCCGCCGCGATGATCACCCGAAAAGCGGCACCTGCATTCGCAGCAGGCTGCGCAGTGATACTCAAACCTGCTCCTGATACACCGTTCACTGCTCTTGCGTTAGCAGAACTCGCTAAACGTGCGGGTTTGCCGGATGGCTTATTGCAAGTGGTGACGGGAGATGCAATTTCGATTGGTGAAGTGCTGACAAAGAGCAAAACCGTTCGCAAGCTGTCGTTCACGGGGTCGACTCGAGTCGGCAAAATTCTGATGGAGCAATCGGCCTCCAACGTCAAAAAGCTATCGTTGGAACTCGGTGGCAATGCGCCATTTATTGTGTTTGATGATGCTGATATCAACGCGGCTGTGGATGGAGCGATGATCGCCAAATTCCGCAATGCTGGACAAACCTGTGTATGTGCTAACCGTATTTACGTCCATGACAACGTGTATGAACAATTTGCCGCGAAATTGGTGGATCGGGTGCGTAAGTTGAAAGTGGGGAATGGGTTAGATCCGGACACGCAAATTGGTCCACTGATCAATGATGCAGCGGTTGCGAAAGTACGTAGCCACATCAAAGATGCGGTAGAAAAGGGCGCTAAAGTGGCGTTTGGGACCTTGCCTCAAGATGGCAGTCGTATACTCGTTCCGCATGTGCTGACTGAAATGAGCGATGATATGCTGGTGACTCGCGAAGAGACATTCGGTCCGCTTGCGGCTCTGTTCCGTTTTAGCAGCGAAGAGGAAGTGGTTGAACGCGCGAACGATACAGACTTTGGTCTTGCCGCCTATTGTTATACGCAGTCACTGGCACGAGCCTGGAGAATGAGTGAAGCGTTGGAAAGCGGTATTGTTGGGATTAATGAAGGGCTGATCTCAACCACGCTGGCACCGTTTGGCGGTGTGAAAGAGTCAGGCTTGGGACGCGAAGGAGCCAAGCACGGACTGGAAGAATATCTGGAAGTGAAATACACCTTGATGGGTGGATTGAATTAACCGATTTAAGGCGTTTTCGGCTTTTCCTGTTGTAACACCACCCATTTCAGCGGGCCATTGGTTTCAAAATCATTGGCTTGCTGACATATCATATACACTTGCCCTATCTGAACGACCGAACCTTCTGAATACGCTTTATCTTCGTAATAGCAAACGCGCTTGCCGATGCTGCCATCCATCAACAGTGTATTTTGTTGGGTAGACGTAGACACCGTACTTGCCTGAACAGTGCTTGCTATAACGACAGCTGTAAATACACCAATGGATTTGATCATAAACGGGCTCCTTTTACGCCTAGATTACTCTTGCTGTTCATTTTTGCCAAATTGACGCCGATAGCGTGGAAGCATGCTCTCATTACCCAGCAATCCACCCTGATGGATGTAAATCAATGACTTATGTGGCTGAGTAGGCAGCCATTCCAGCAGGCTGCGCCACATTAGCGGGTCATAGAGTAAATCAAATTCGACACCTGTCTGATTGTGTAGAGCCAGCCAAATCTCGTAGTCCTGCTGATAAAGGCGACCAAAGTGGTGCTTGGATGAAGCATTGATGATCACTGGATGGGATGTCTCCCCCAGCTCGATACATTGCTCAACAAGATAAGCCTCGCCACCTACGCAAGGGCAGGTCACCACTTCTATATCGTACTCGGATAGGGCTTTATGCAGGAACAACGCTGTGGTGCCGGTACCAGACGGCAATGCCACCCGCCACGCCTGTTTTGGTTGTTGCTCTATCCATGCCAATAATTCATTGGCAAGTTGAGTGACACCTTGTTCGGCGATAGTGCTGCGTCCACCTTCCTCAACAAAAAGACACGAGTCATCCGGTTGGCGAATTTGAGCAATATAGTCACGCGGATGATGCTCACCCAAAGGCCGGGTCTCGATGATTCGTGCGCCCAGCTCCTGTGCGGCCCGGTAGTTGCCAATCGGCTTAACTTTCAACCAAGCGGGGATATGGTCGACATAGAACTCCAGTTGCCAGTTTCGCAGGCGGGCGAGGGCTGCTAAAGAATAGAGCGAGTTAGCTTGCGCGGAACCGTAACTGATCAACGTGGTTATTGTTGAATACTGGCCCTCAAACAGCGCCATGAATTTACGCGCTTTGTTGCCACTGAACTGAGGATGAAGCAGGTCGTCTCGCTTGAGGTGAAACGAAAGATTGGCAAAGTGGTGATAAGTGATAGGGCTGTGGGCGAGCTTCATGTTTATCCGTCAGCAAAAACAGTGATGTGTAGTGTGCCTTGATCGCCAGATGAAAAAAAGCCCGGAACAAAGACGATCCGGGCTGATACAAACATAGGAGTTAATAAGAAAAAGCAGCGTAAATGTCAGTTGTCAGTGAAAGAAGAAAGTTCGACGGCCTGTAAAACTCTTAAAGCTCTGCCAACTACGATAATTCAGACCGGGCTTCACAAAAAGAGTTCCCAGAAAAGATAAAAAAACTTCACTTTTTTATGAATTAGAGCTGGATCAAAAAGTTGGGTGTAGAAAATGTCGCCTGGTCGGACCATGAGTAAAAAATGTGATGTTAACTACTTGTTAACCATGTGTGTCAAAGGTATATTTTAAACATATGTTTGATACGAGTGATTGAAATGGCACCAAGAAGTAGTACGAAGGATAAGATACTGGACGTCGCAGAAGGATTGTTTGCGGAATACGGGTTTAACGATACATCGCTGAGAACCATTACCAGCAAAGCGAACGTGAACTTGGCGTCGGTCAATTACCACTTTGGTGACAAAAAAACATTGGTGCGTGCAGTATTGAACCGCTATCTAGAAGCGTTCATGCCTGCGGTGCACGATGCCTTGATAAATCTGAATCTGCGTGATGAATACAGCATGGCAGATGTGTTTGAATCGCTGCGCGGTCCGCTGCGTGCACTCAACGATATTCGTCCGAACGGTACCAGCCGTTTTATGTTGCTGATTGGACGTGGCTATACCGATGTACAGGGTCACCTGCGTTGGTTTATCACCACCCGTTACGATGATGTGTTGTCGCTGTTCATTGAATCGGTGATGAAAGCCAATCCGAACCTGACGCGTGAAACCCTGTTCTGGCGACTGCATTTTACGCTGGGTACGTGTGTATTCACGATGGCATCGAGCCAGGCTCTGGCCGAGATTGCCGAAAACGATTTTGGAAATAAGGTGGATGCGAAAACCGTTGTCGACCAGATCATTCCATACTTAGCGGCCGGAGTAGCCGCACAATAACGAAACTATAATTTAAATAACGTGATTTAAGACCAGTGAACAAAAGGATCTGAACAATGAGCTCTCTACGAAGAAAATGGATTAGCGACCCCGCTTTTAAACTGTTTAAACAGGTACTGCCACCGCTTTCGAACACCGAAAAAGAAGCGATGGAAGCGGGGAGCGTTTGGTGGGATGGTGAGCTGTTCTCTGGCAAGCCAGATTTCAAAAAACTGCATCACTACCCGAAACCGACTCTGAGTGCGGAGGAGCAATCCTTCATGGACAATGAGTTGGAAACCCTGCTGTCCATGCTTGATGATCATAAGATTGTTAAGCACGATCGCGATTTGCCTAAAGAAGTTTGGGATTACCTGCGTAAAGAGCGTTTCTTTTCTTTGATTATCTCCAAAGAGTACGGTGGCCGTCAGTTTTCTGCTCTGGCGAACTCAACCATCGTAACTCGCATTGCAACGCGCAGCATCAGTACTGCGGTCTCCGTCATGGTGCCAAACTCATTGGGTCCGGGTGAGCTGCTTTCACACTACGGTACTCAAGAACAAAAAGATTACTGGCTGCCGCGTCTTGCTGACGGTACGGATATTCCGTGTTTCGCACTGACTGGCCCAGAAGCGGGCTCTGACGCTGGTGGTATTCCGGATCAGGGTATCGTGTGTTACGGCAAGCACGAAGGAAAGGAAGTACTGGGTGTTCGCATCAGTTGGAATAAACGCTACATCACCTTGGCTCCTGTTGCGACGGTGCTGGGTCTGGCGTTTAAGATGAGCGATCCGGATAAACTGCTGGGAGACAAAGTCGATATCGGTATTACCTGTGCACTGATTCCTGCCGACCACGAAGGTGTTGAAATCGGTGAGCGTCATGATCCGCTTGGTTTGGCTTTCATGAACGGTCCAACGCGCGGTCAGGATGTGTTTATCCCGATGGAATGGCTGATCGGTGGTGTGGATTACGCCGGTAAAGGTTGGCGTATGCTGGTGGAATGTCTGTCTGCGGGTCGTGGTATTTCGCTACCAGCACTAGGTACGGCCATCGGCCATCTGACGGCGCGAACCACAGGTGCTTATGCTTATGTGCGCAAACAGTTCGGTATGTCGATCGGTAAGTTTGAAGGTGTTGCCGAAGCCATGGGCCGCATCGGTGGTTTGACTTATTTGTTGGAAGCGACGCGCACACTGACCACCACGTCGTTGGATCTGAAAGAAAAACCGGGGATTGTGACGGCAATTGCCAAATATCACATGACGGAGATCGCGCGGACTATTCTGAATGATTCGATGGATATTCACTCTGGGCGTGCGATTCAGGAAGGCCCGATGAACTACTTGTCGAGTCATTATCTCGGTGTGCCAGTGGCGATTACCGTTGAAGGCGCCAACATTCTGACCCGTAACCTGATGATCTTTGGTCAGGGAGCCACTCGTTGTCATCCTTATGTTTTGAAAGAGATGGAAGCTGCGGCGAACCCGGATGAGAAACAAGGTGCGAAAGAGTTTGATGAGCTATTGTTCAAGCACATTGCTCATGCAACCAAAAACACCTTTGGCGCGTTTGGTGCGGCGGTGACAGGTTCGCGCTTTATCAAAGCCGATATGAGTGGCCCAACGAAACAGTACTACAAGCAAATGACCCGCCTGAGCCGCGCTTTAGCGGTGAGTGCAGATTTCGCCATGCTGACACTGGGTGGTGAGCTGAAACGTAAAGAGATGATTTCAGCGCGTCTGGGGGATGGTCTGAGCTATCTGTACATGGCGTCTGCCGTCTTGAAACGCTATGAAGACGAAGGTCGTCAGCAGGCGGATCTGAATTACGTACACTACTCAATGCAATACTGTTTGCACCACGCGGCGAAGTCGTTGAATGAAGCTTACCGTAACTATCCGATTAAGTCTGTTGGCAAACTGCTCAAAGGCCTGTTGTTCCCATTTGGTAACCATTTCGATGCGCCAAGCGACAATCTGACGCTGAACATTGCAGATAGCCTGATGACTCCGGGGGCGCACCGTGATCGTCTGACACAGTTGTGCTACATCGGTAAAGATGAGAATGACAGTGTCGGTCTGATGGAAAAAGCTTTCCTGGCGATGTACAGCATCAAAGGGCTGGAACGTCAGTTGGCAAAAGGTGTGAAGGAAGGCAAGGTGGCTCGCAAAGGTTTGTTGGGCGACCGTCTTGAGCAAGCCAAAGCGGCAGGTGTGCTGACAGCGGATGAAGTTGAAGCGATTCTGGCTGCCGACAAACTGCGCTACAAAGCGATACAGGTTGACCACTTTAGTCACGATTTCTCCGAAGTTTTGACCAATAAGAATAGTAAACCTAAGCTAAATAACGTCGCTTAATTGAATTGTTCGTGTCCATCCAAGAAGGCTTCCTCATCGAAGCCTTCTTTAGTTTGTAAGTCGCATCCGGAAAAACAGGGTAACTTGCTGGAAATTTCAGCGTTGAGTGCTCCAACCACTTGCTAAATGAAGGCATTTTTACAGAAATAGGATGCGAACTGCGGGCGAAACTTTTATCCTAGCGAAGATTTTTGAAGGAAGTTGAATATGATCATCAAACCTAAAATTCGCGGATTTATCTGTACAACAACGCACCCAGTGGGTTGTGAAGCTAACGTAAAAGAACAAATTGCTTACACTAAAGCACAAGGTCCAATCAAGAACGCGCCTAAGCGTGTGCTTGTTGTCGGCTCTTCTAGTGGTTATGGTCTCTCTTCTCGTATCGCGGCGGCATTCGGCGGCGGTGCAGCGACTATCGGTGTATTCTTCGAAAAACCAGGTACAGACAAGAAACCTGGTACAGCGGGTTTCTACAACGCAGCAGCGTTTGACAAACTGGCTCACGAAGCAGGCCTGTACGCAAAAAGCCTGAATGGCGATGCGTTCTCGAACGAAGCTAAACAGAAAGCGATTGAACTGATTAAACAAGATCTGGGTCAGATTGACCTGGTGGTTTACTCACTGGCATCTCCAGTGCGTAAAATGCCGGAAACTGGTGAACTGGTTCGTTCTGCACTGAAGCCGATTGGCGAAACTTACACCTCTACAGCGGTTGATACCAACAAAGATGTGATCATCGAAGCCAGCGTTGAGCCAGCAACTGAACAGGAAATCGAAGATACGATTACTGTCATGGGCGGTCAGGACTGGGAGCTGTGGATGCAAGCGCTGGAAGAAGCGGGCGTTCTGGCAGACGGTTGTAAGACTGTGGCATACAGCTACATCGGTACTGAGCTGACTTGGCCTATCTACTGGGATGGTGCTCTGGGTCGTGCGAAGATGGATCTGGATCGTGCATCTGCGGCCCTGAATGCGAAACTGGCTGCGAAAGGCGGCTCGGCAAACGTAGCGGTACTGAAATCTGTTGTGACTCAGGCAAGCTCAGCGATTCCTGTTATGCCTCTGTACATCGCAATGGTCTTCAAGAAAATGCGTGAAGAAGGCATTCACGAAGGCTGTATGGAGCAGATTTTCCGTCTGTTCAATGATCGTCTGTACAAAGAAGATGGCAGCGCCCCAGAAACTGACGAGAAGAACCGTCTGCGCCTGGATGACTGGGAACTGCGTGATGACATTCAACAGCACTGCCGTAACCTGTGGCCACAAATCACTTCTGAAAACCTGAAAGAACTGACAGATTACGAACTGTATAAAGAAGAGTTCCTGAAACTGTTCGGTTTTGGTATCGAAGGCGTGGACTACGATGCAGACGTTAACCCAGAGGTTAGCTTCGACGTTATCGACATTTAATGCGATAGATACATAAAAAAGGCGCTGAAATCAGCGCCTTTTTTATTGCTTCTCGGGCAACGTGATACAGAGAAACATTGCCCGAGAAAGGGAAGTACACTAGCTGAGCAGGATCAGTATCGTACCTGCCAGCGTCATCAGAATGTTGGCGATAGCGTAAGTACCGGCATAACCCAATGCCGGAATGGTGGACTTAGCGTATTCGTTCACAATGTCCATTGCTGGTGCACACGTGCGAGCACCGATGATGGCACCAAACAGTAGTGCGCGGTTCATCTTCAGAATGTGCGCGCCCACCAGATAAGCAAACACGACGGGCAGAACACTGACGATAAATGCTAGGCCAATGACCTGAGGGCCGACTTCGGACAGATGCTCAAACATTTTTCCGCCGGCACTCAGACCGATACCGACCATAAAGAACATTAAGCCGAGATCTTTAACCATATTCAGGGCACCTTGTGGTACATAACCAAAGGTTGGGTGGTTAGCACGCAAGAAACCGAGCGTGATGCCTGACAACAGAAGCCCTACCGCGTTACCCAGGCTGAATGACACCTGACCAAAGGTCATGGTCACCAGACCGAACAGAATACCCAGAATAAAGAAACTACAGAATGCCAGCAGGTCGGCCATTTGGCTGTGAATCGAGATAAAACCGATTTTATCCGCCAGACCTTTCACGCGGCTTTTCTCGCCACTGACCTGCAATACATCACCTTTTGCCAAGACGATGTCGAGGTCCATTGGCATTTCAATCTGCGCGCGGACTACGCGGTTTAAGAAACAGCCGTATTCTGACAGGTTAAGATCCGACAGACGTTTGCCCGCAATGCTGTCACTTTTCACCACGATCTCTTCTTCCGAAATGCGCAGGTCGAGTAGGTTACGGTCAAATACTTCTTTGCCGTTACGAAAGCTTGGGTCGAGACGCGCATGGCTGTCTGGGAAACCCACCAAAGCAATCTCGTCACCTTCCTGCAAAATGGCATCGCCATCGGGATGGGCAAGAATACCGTTGCGACGGATACGTTCGATGTAACAGCCTGTTTGGCGATAAACGCCAAGTTCACGCAGATTTCGACCGTCTACCCAGTTGATAAGCTCCGGACCGACGCGATAAGCGCGAATAATCGGCAGATAGACTTTACGTTGGCTGCTGCCCCCAAGGCCGCGCTCCTGCGCAATCTGTTGAGCGGAATCGGATAAATTTTGTTTTTGAATCTTTGGCAGCAGCTTGGCGAACATGATCATACTAATAAGACCAATCAGGTAAGCCATCGCGTAGCCGACAGAGACATTTTCCAGCACCAACGACAGGTCCATATTGCGCGGAATCGAGGAAAGACCAGAGTTCAGGGCATCCTGCGCACCAACTAATACAGGCGTTGATGTCAGAGCGCCCGCCATCATGCCGGCAGCAAGACCGAAATCGAGATTGAAATAGTGACTTGAGATATACGTCAGAACCGTTGCGGTAACCAGAACCACAAGACTGAGTACGAGGTAGTGTTTACCGTCGCGGAAAAAGATGCCAAAAAAGTTCGGACCCGCTTCAATGCCTACACAGTAAATGAACAGCATGAAGCCTATCGTCAACGCCTCGGCGTTAAACGTAAAACCGAGGTGTCCCATGATCAGGGCCGTGATCAGAACACCAATAGAGTTACCTAACTGCAGGCTGCCAAAGCGGATTTTTCCGAAAGCAAGCCCGATAGCCAGAACAACAAAAATCAGCAGAATAGGGTTTTGGTCTAGCAAAAGTACGACGTCGATATTCACAATTTAGCTCGATTCAAGCGCGCAAGAAGAGAATGGTTAAAGTGTGAGGATTGTATCGTAAATATGCAAAAAGATAAGTGAAATTTTTGCGGTTTGACATTTCTCTGAAGGAAAACCACAAATAAAAAACCCGCTATATATCAGCGGGTTCTAATGCATTCTGCAACTTACTCGTCAAACAGACCCAGATGCTCTTTTGCGTATGCTTCAAAGTCTGTACAACCGCCAATGTGTTGTTGATCGATGAAGATTTGTGGCACGGTTTCAACTGGTTTGCCGACAGTTTTCTCTAGATCAGCTTTAGTGATGCCTTCTGCGTGAATATCAACATAACGGTAGTTGAAGTCGTCACGTTTCGCTTTCAACGTTTCTGCGTGCTCTTTTGCACGTACACAGTAAGGGCAACCAGGGCGGCCAAAAATCACTACGAACATAACTTTCTCCTTTATTTCGATTGTTGCCACTATGCCCGATCCGAATTAGAAAATAAAGTGGCAATTACCTGTTCTTTTGATAGGCAAAAGCTATCGCATAAATTTGCTTCAGTCGCTGTTTAATCACTAATCTGCTTCTGACTGCAAGCCGTACTGAAAGATAACGATTTGCAGCTGGCGTTTGTGATGCTCTGCAAAAACCTGCTTTTTTATTGTGGTTTTTTACAGCAAGTTGCACTGCATCAAACAATTTTTTTCGTGATACGAGCAATCTAAAACGCATCGCACGCATTCAGCCCGGAGGCCTCATGTTTCAGTTCATGACATCAAGTCGGATTATCTTTGGTGAAGGAGCTCTGCAAAGTTCCTTATCGGTGATAAGCCAATACGGATACAGCGTGCTTTTGGTGTCAGGTAAACGAACTGAACGCGCGAATGTTGTTGTGGATTACCTTCAGCAACAGAATATGCGTTACCTACATTTGGCAGTCAGTGGTGAGCCTAACATCACGATGGTCGAAGAGGCGGCTGTAGGAGGGCGTCGGTTCAGGCCTGATGTAGTGGTGGCGATCGGTGGAGGCAGTGTGCTCGACATGGGCAAAGCACTGGCTGCAATCATTCCCAATCAGGGAAATGTTTATGACTATGTGGAAGTGGTCGGCCGCAATGTTCCGCTTAAATCCAAGCCTTTACCCTTTATTGCTATACCAACCACAGCCAGTACGGGGTCAGAAGTCACGCGCAATGCGGTTCTGCGTTCGGGGCAGGATAGGGTGAAAGTCAGCTTGCGAAGTCCGGAAATGTTGGCCGATGTTGCGATAGTTGATCCGACATTAACGTACGGTACGGATTTGGCGACATCTGGCCGCGGCGCGATGGATGCGTTCACCCATTTAATGGAAGCTTACGTGTGCGGTGAACCCAATCCGTTGACTGACATGATTTGCGAGGAAGGGGTACGTCGCCTCTCCCGCTCAATTCTGGCGGCTTGTGTTCGGGATGATAGCAAGGCACGTGCAGATTTGTCGTTTGCCGCAATGCTCGGTGGCATGGCTATTACCAACGCTAAACTCGGTGCGGCGCATGGGCTGGCTTCGGCTCTGGGGGGAAAACTCGATGCACCGCACAGCGTGATAACCGCGCGTTTAGCCCCTTATGTGATGCGCGAGAATATTCATGCTGCGCAGCTTGCAGGACGCGAGGATGTGCTGGCTCGCTACCGCAGGTTGTCACATCTGCTCACTGGGCGTAAAAATGCTAATGTCGAAGATGGTGCTTTATGGGCGCAGATGATGTTGGATAAATTGAAGCTACCAACGCTCAGTGAGTATGGCGTTTGCAGTACTTCATTCGAGCAGGTAGCGCGAGATGCGATGAAATCGAATGCGATCAAAGGCAACCCGATTCCACTAACCTCGGAAAGGCTGATTTATATTCTCAATCAGGTTTGTGCATGCCGGGGCGAATGTGTTGACGCGGATATAGAGGCGCACCGACATGGCGCGGTGTTGTTGATCCACGACTCAGCCGAAGAAGAAAGCAGCAAATTGAGCGGATAGAAAGACGGAGCCATCAGGCTCCGTTTTTTAATGATTAAAAGTGTGAAAGCTTGTCGTAACGGGAGTCTTTCAATACTTCTTTCACGCGCTTGAGATTTTCGCGGAAGCCTGAACCACGGCGCAGGGTGAAACCCGTTGCCAGCACGTCGATCACCGTCATCTGCACGACACGGCTCGCCATTGGCATATAGACATCGGTGTCTTCCGGCACGTCCAGACAAATAGACAATGAGGCTGCTTTGTCCAGTGGCGAATCTTTCGCGGTAATTGCAATCACTGTTGCACCGTTTTCACGCGCCAGATTAGCAATCTCGACCTGACTCTTAGTTCGACCAGTGTGCGAGATCAATACGATCACGTCGTTGTCTGTACAGTTAATGCAGCTCATTCTTTGCATCACAATATCTTCAAAACAGGTAATTGGGATGTTGAAACGAATAAACTTATTCTGAGCATCACGTGCGACGGCAGACGATGCGCCCAGTCCAAAGAACGAAATACGTTTGGCCTGGGTCAGCAGGTCAACCGCGCGGTTGATCTGCATCGGATCAAGGCTGTTTTTTGCCACATCCAGACAGGCCATCGTTGATTCGAAAATCTTGTGGGTATAAGCATCCGGGCCATCGTCTTCTTCGACGTTGCGGTTCACATAAGGCGTACCGTTCGCCAGGCTTTGGGCCAGGTGCAGTTTAAAGTCGGGGAAGCCTTTGGTATCAAGGCGGCGGCAGAAGCGGTTAACAGTCGGCTCACTGACATCAGCCATCTTTGCAAGAGTCGCGATGCTTGAGTGAATAGCAGTTTGCGGCGAAGCCATGATCACTTCGGCAACTTTGCGTTCCGACTTGCTAAAATTTTCCAGATTCTTTTGAATTTTTTCTAATGTATTCATAGTGTTCACGCGGGCGTAGAGAACAACTCGTTGGTAAAGCGATGTGACCATTTAGGGGAGGGAAATAAATCATTTCCAAAAGGTACATTCACCAACGCCATGGGATGAGTATAAACCTAAGCACGGATAATTCAGAAATGAAACGACGTATCGAATGATGAGAATATGACAAGCCTCAAACTAAATTTCATAAAAACTACAGTTTTAAGCTCAGAATTCTCATCAAAAGGAATTCAAATGCGCCGTATTGATGTGTGAGTTACAGCAAAACGAAATAAATTTTCAGTTTGCTGTAACTTTATCCGATAGGTTTATGCCAGGATTTGTTTCGCCAAATGCTCGATTCTACCCATAAGATTTGGGGCTAAAGCGGCAATCTGGCGTTGTTCTTCAAGAACTGATTGAAGAATTTCATTGGTGGTCAGCGGGTTAGCTAACACAACCCGGAACACGATGGTGTCGAGTTTATTCCAACAGATCGGGTTGAGGCGAGTCCGGGAAACAAAGGATTTACCCGTTTCACGCTGCTTCTTCTGAATAAACTTAGTCAGTTCATTCAGCAGTTCATTTAACAGAACCTGATCGTCTGCATTTGCTTTTTCCAACGCTTGTCTAATGTGTGGTGGCAGATAGCGATAGGTCAGCAGGCACAGCTCCGGTTGAGAAACCAGCTCGAAATCATCCTGCTCCTGAATCAGATCAGCGAAGTAACGTGCTTTGGCGATACTCTGATCGATCAACAGTTCGTATCCGGCACGGCTGATAATGTGCATACTGGCGTAAACCAGCATCGCCATACCGGAGCGAGAGCCCTCCAGAGTGTGACTTCCGAGGTCCTTTGACCCTTTACGCAGAATATATTGTGCGTGATGCTCAATAGAGTTCATGGCGCTCGGATCTTTAAACAGCACCATGCCAGCGCCCATAGGGATGTACAACTGCTTATGGGCATCAATAGTGACGGAATCGGCGAGTTCTACACCATCGAGCAGATGGCGATGATGGTTCGACATCAGAGTTGCACCGCCCCATGCCGCATCGACATGGAAATGGCAGCCTTCCTGATGAGAAATTTCTGCCATGATGCGCAGCGGATCGACGTTACCCGTTTCTGTGGTGCCGGCTACACCGACAACGGCAAATGGTTTGATGTTGTTCGCTTTAAGCTCGGTGATTTTACGCTTGAGATCTTCCGGGCAGATGCGGTTGTTTTCGTCCGTTTTGACTGAAACCAAACCCTCCTGACCAATACCCAGTACGTCGGCGGCTTTTTTCAGTGAGTAGTGGCCGCGCTCGGAAACCAGAATCGCCAAGCCTTCATAGCCATAATGGCGCATGGCTTTGAACAGACCTTCTTTCTCCACGCCGTGGAAATCACCGTCGGCTTTCAGTGCGTTGTTACGGGCAACCCACAAGGCCGTAATGTTGGCGATAGTACCGCCGGAGCAGAAAGCCCCAAGTGAGTGCTCGGCGCTGTGCATCCATTGTTGGTAGAACGAATCTTGCTCGCCGTAGATGAGACGATGCAACATGCCCAGAACCTGACGCTCCAGCGGAGTGAACGCTTTAGAGGTTTCGATTTTGACCAGATTCTGGTTGAGGGCAATCATGATTTTGGACAGTGGCATTAAAAAGTAAGGCAACGCCGACGTCATGTGACCGATAAAGCTGGGAGAGGCGGTATGCACCGACTGTGCTACCAGTGTATCAAGCAGATGCTGAGTATGGTCCGAGACAAATTCCGGCTCATCAGGAATGCGCGCATCAGAGAAATCTTTTTCAATCTCTTTCAACGGTTTTTCTTCTGCTACGATGTGTTCGCGCAGAAATTTGTTGAGGTTGCGTGAAAGCTCTTCTTCGATACGGGTCAGTGTTGAGTCTGGCCCTTCTGGCACGGTAAAGATGCGCAGCAGAGTTTCAAAGTTCGCATCCGCGATTTTGTGTTCAGATACCATACAGCGTCGTTATAATTTTTAATCTATCGTTTCAGGCGAGACAATCTAAACGAAAACGGGACCAAAGTCCCGCCTTAATTCGGATGGCCATGGAGAGCAACAGGGCAGAACATACAGAGATGTACCATGCCACCGAGTGTTATTGACACTCGATTTTTTCTGTTTTGGCGATTGCCTCGTTGTACTTGTTAAGTGCACCTTCAATTTGCTTTGGATGGCTTAGAAGTTCAGCAAATGCAGAGCGCAGCTCATAGTTCTTTTCGTGTGGCTTGGCTTGACGATCATCAAACGTCGTTTTGGCGATCTGGCCCAGTTCATCACTGCGTGACGCCAGCACTTTGATATCGTGTTGTTCCAGTTTCAGCCAAGCTTCGACAGGTTGCGCGGTGGCGACTTTTGAAGCGTCATGCTCTAAGTAGTAATGAACCGCTGCACGGCTCAGTTCAAAATGGTGTTGGCGACCTTCTAGGAACCATTGGCTTACGTCAGCCAAATCCGGGTATTTTTCCGTCGTCATTTTGGCAAGATCTGAGTACCACGCCAGTGAAGCATCAATGTAGGCATCGTATTTTTTCGCAAAACATTGATTGTCGGCTGCAGCCGCGGTCATTGAGGTAGCCGATAAGAGCATGGTGACAATAAAGCGTTTCATAATCGTTCCTTTTTGCGACTTTTTTATCTTTACCCTGTGGGCAGGGTTTTATTGATTTCCAGTTGGGCTTTAATTAATGCGTATGAAACAAAATCGTCACACGCAAGGCGCACCATTTTAAAAGATGTGCAACGTTATTCCTGAGATCTAGCCTGCAAGAGACACAAAGAATAACATTAAAACGGGCACTAACAGGCTGAGAATAAACCCACTGACGATCGCAACTGGCACACAACGCACACCACCAGTGGTCTGAATGACTGGCAAGGTGAAGTCCATGGCTGTCGCACCCGCGTAACCGATGGAGGTGCACGGTTTGCGACTAATAAACATCGGGATCAGCACCAGAGAAATCAGCTCGCGCAGCAGCTCTATCATAAATGAAGCGCCGCCATAAACCGGACCAAACGCATCGCCCATCAGGATACCGGCCAAAGAGTACCAGCCAAAGCCAGATGCCATTGCCAGCCCTTTGTAGATGGGAATATCCAGAATCAATGCAGCAATGATGCCGCCAATCCAACTGGTGATCATCACCACTGCGGCGATCACCATGCCATGTTTGTTCAATAGGATCTGACCTAAGGTAAGACCGCTGTTGCGAAGCTGAATGCCAATAAAGAACAGCAACAGGAACAGAATCCATTCGCTTGCGGTATCGACCCACGAAAGGTCAAGACTGAAAACGACACCAACCAGCAAGCCACCACCAACCACTAAAATCAGTTTAACGGATTCAAGAGCCATACTAGAAAGAGGCAATTTAGTGTGACTGGTGTCGGTGGCAAGCGGAAGAAAACGGTCAACCAGAGGTAGAGCAAGCAGGTTGCAGGTGCCAAGCAGAACGAAAAATACGCCCGCGTATTTCAGGATCAGTTGCAGGTTGTCACCGAGGTTATCCAAAGCCGCCAGACTGAGTCCCATGAGAAAAAGGATCACATAGACCAGTGATGAGGTAGCTTGGTTAAGTTTGGCGAGCCAGTTTTTATTGTGAATAGAGAACAGATACCCCACCACAAGTGGGGCAAAGATAAACAACATCCCTGATAACATACATTCCTCGAAAAGTGATTTAGAAACCGCTGGCGTTAATTACTGCACTGAGTTGGGTTTTGAATTCCACATCACTGAGATTGCTGAGATTGTAGAGGACTTCTGCGCCGGCCGCGTTGATTTCAACGTCGTGCTCTTCTATCGCATCGTCTTGTTTTCTAAACATAAGTAGATGATGTGCAATCCGTGCCACATCAAGGTAGCTGACTTCCTGGCAATGTTCTACTAATTCTTCGTTACAAGCCACTTCAAGGAAATCTTCGTCAAATCCCCAATGTTTGAGGACCAGTTTACTGGTGCTGGAACAGCTGGACTGGAAGATTTGCAACGCGATGTCGTGATCGAGGTAGTTGCCGTTTTCGAGGTAGAGATAATATTCATTGACCAGACAGAACAAACCGATGTCAGCCAGCAGGCCAACCAACAGAGCTTTGTCCTGCTCAAGGTGAAGGTAGTTATCGGGTTCAAGCTTTTTGAACGACTGAGCGACTAACACCATGGTCGCTCCCAACTCGCGTGAGACAGAAGCGCTGTTGACCAGGATCTTGTTGCACTCTTTGCTCAGATTGATTGAGTGCTTGAGTTGTTCGATGGCTTGTGCTGTGACAATGTCACGTACACGAACGATGCCCAGACGAGACACGGCAGTGAGCAGATCGGTACAGGTAATATTACGGCGGTTAAACACCACGGAGTTCGCGACGCGAATAACAATGGCCGCCAGGCCGGGATCATCAGTTAGGCAGTCAGCGACATCGGAGACGCCAGTTGACTCTTGGGTACACAGTTTCTGAATTTTCAGCACGACATCAGGAATCGGCGGCAGAGAAATCTTGCCGGTACTGATGGAGGATTTAACCAACTGGGCAAACTCACTTTCTAGCCCTTCAATGAGTTTGTGTCGGTTTTCCGGAAGCCAATAAAAAGCTAAGTGATTCATTGTTTATCATTGTTAGTTTTAGTCCGGTTCATTCTACCGATCGCTAATTAATAGAAGCAACCATAAACCCGAAGAAAGCGGCAATTTCTTTGCATTTCGATGATCTGTGAGACATTTTGCGTGCTTATTCTGTTCGAAAAGCCAGCAAAGATGATGACCTTGTGACACTTCTCTCATTCTAGACAAATATTCGATACGTTGATGTGAATTAAGTCCGGACTTATTTCGTTTCGTTAACTATGATATATGAAACATATAGGTAAGCGTGTAGTACATATAAAAAGCTTACTAATTAACCTATTCATTTTATTCGCTAAAAATTTGCTGCTATCTGGTGATCTGTCTTAATCGGGGAATGTGATTAAAGGATCAATGGATATGTTTGAGCATAGATTTTTCGATTATGTAATTAAGTTTGGTACCTACCAAAAACGTTCTATGTTTGGTGGTATTGGGTTGTTCCAGCAAGACGCGATGTATGCGCTGCTGACAGAAGATTGCATTTTCATTCGCGGCGGCGAAGATCTCGATGAAGTTTTGACGAATCTTGGCTGTGATAAGTACCGTCATGTGAAGAAGCAGACAACGGCCACCGTTAATTACTACGATATTACGCAGTTATTTGAACAGAACCACTCTGAACTGGACTCCATTATTGAACGTTCAATACTGTATTCTATCGAGCAGCGCTCTTTTCAGAAATCCCAGGCGAACCGTCGTTTGAGGGATTTACCGAATATGCAGTTGACGCTGGAACGAATGGTAAAGAAAGCGGGCGTTGACGATGTGGAAACATTCATGCGTCTGGGTGCGCCGGATGTGTTTAACAAAGTTCGCCGCATTTATGGCAGCGATCTGGATGTGAAGTTATTGTGGAAGTTTGCCGGAGCGATTGAAGGAATTCACTGGAAATTGCTGCAAGAGCCGCGTAAGCGCCAATTGCTCGATATCTGTCACGGTCGTTAAAAAGTATGTGACAAAGAGCGCTGAGACAAGGAAGTACAGAGCTCAATAAAAAAACCGAGGCTATGACCTCGGTTTTTTGTGTTCGTTTCTCTGCTTAGTATTTGAAACGAGCAGTAAACATCAGTTGGTCGCCGTAGGTATCGTTGATGCGGGCTTCAGCACCCAAAGAGAACAGTTCAGTTGAGTGGAAACGTGCGTAAACTGAGCCGATCCAGTTGTCGTCGTTGTCGATCGAAACGTAACCTGCTTTACCGCCAACTTCCAGCTGTGGACCTAACCACTGACGCACACCCAGATTCAGTTCCATACCAGTATCTGCGCTGCCATTGTTTTTCTTATCTTGCAGGTGGAATAGTATTTCACCTGTAAAGTCTGCCCAGTTGTTAACCGGCGCGTGGAAACCAAAACCCGCCGCCGCGTCGTAGTCGCTCTCAAACTCAGAGTCAACACGTGCAATCACGTGAGCGTTAGGGTGAATAGATTTACTGACTGCAGCACCATAGGTCACAGGGCTTGCACCGATGCGCGCTTCAATGTAGTCGTAGCTGAAGTTGCTCATCACGGATGGGCTGTTACGGTCAACTTCAGCCATTGATTGTGCTGAAGCAAGAAGAAGTGCTGTTGCAATGATTGTTTTACGCATAGTCACGATAAACCTATATCTTTATGATTAATTCCATGGTCGAAAGCGGAATATCCGCTAGGACGTAAAGCCTTGAAAGATAACCAGGCTTCAAAAGTGTCGACATCATAATTCATAGGTGCAGTCTGGCTCCACCAAAAAATGTCATTGTTTTGTCGTCTAAGTAAATATTAAGCAATTAAGATGCCAAATATATGAACTCTTTGTGATTTCCTCTGCGTTTGCTTATTCACCGAAACTGATTCGTTTGGCAGAAATCGCATTGAGGATCTTTTCGGCGTCGAGTACCTGAATCCACGGCATCAGTTCCGCTTCGTTGTCGATAATGTACTGCGTGAGCTGGTCTTTGATCGTTTGGCGCAACTGGTCGCCATGCCACGGCTTAGCCACGTAAAAATGCAGGCTGGCATGATTGATGGCTTCGACGGTATCCTCCAGACCGGCTTGACCCGTCAACAGAATTTTGCGTGTTTTGGCGGTATCTTCGTCGTCGTTTAATTCAATCAGAAAACTGATCCCCGTTTGTTCTGGCATGATGTGGTCACACAAAATCAGCGCCAGAGGAATGTCCTGCTGGCGATAATCTTCAATGACTTCTTTGGCTTCTGCTACAGATTCCGCAGCCTCAATCACGAAGTGTTCTTCAAAACAATCGAGATCCTGAACCACGCTATCGAGCACTTCTCTTTCATCATCGACACATAAAATCATGTACTTATTCATGTCATTTTCCTTATCGCATGATTTAGCGAGGTGAGAGCGGTAACCAAACGCTCATGGTGGTGTAATGGCCAAGCTCACTGTCGACGTCAATCCACCCCTGATGTTGCAGCACTATCTGCTGGCAAACTGACAAACCAATGCCCAGTCCGAAGTTGCCTTCCCGCTTGGTGGTGTAGTTGAGGGCAAAAACCTGATTTTTGAGCTCATCCGGTATGCCACAGCCATTATCGGTGAAGCTTATGACAGCATAGGTTTGATCATTTTTCTCCTCCATTCGTGTGCGAATGTGAAGTATGCCGCGTTCAGGGAACGCATCGATGGCGTTAGAAATTAAATTGGTCCACACCTGTTGCAGCGCAATTGGCAGACAGCGAAGCGGCGGAATATCGGCGTACTCTTTTTCAACACTGTGCATCTTGAGCCGGTTTTCGAAGATGACCAGAGTGTCTTCAATCCCTTCATGAATATCGACCTGATGAAAAGTTTCGTCATCCGGGCGGGCATAGCCTTTGAGGCTTTTCACCATGTCGGCAATGCGCTGCGCGCATACGTTGATTGAGCGTAAATTGCTGCCGGCAAGATGGTAACATTCCAGCTTATCTACCTGTACTAATGCGTCATCGGGATGGCTTCTTGCAAGATCGATCAGCGTCTGATCGTTTTCGAGGCCAAGTTTTACCAGCTTTTTGGCCAGTAAACGGTGGTGTGTTTTCTCTTCCAATTGTTTAGCGCGAGCGCGCTCTTCGGACGTCGACAGTGGTTTTACCTGTAAAGCATTACGCAGCAGCGCGGCGCCTTGTGAGTCGCGAGAATGGGCCACGTTGCAGCCGTCGACAATCGATTCGATGTTACGACTTAAGGTTTCTGTGCCGCGTAGGATGGCGGCGACCGGGTTATTGAGTTCATGAGCTACGCCTGCGACCAACTGGCCAAGCATCGCCATCTTCTCACGTTCGATCAGCTGTTGATGCGCCAGTTCGAGCGATTCAAGCGTTTTTTGCAACTGGAGTTTGGTGTTGATACTGCGTTGTAGGCGGCGGTTGAAGTGACGTAACAGCAAGTTAGTGAACAGGGGTAATAAACTGCTGTCGGAGTGCATCACCTTGGCAAAAACATCACGATCGAGTTTAATCACTTCGGTCTTGGTCAGAGTAATGGCGGTTGAGAACGAAGGCTCACCTGTGACAAACGACATGCCTCCGACGATATTACCTTTTTTATGCCGAACCACTTCACGTTGCTGGCCGAGATCATCTTTTTTATACAGCGCAACTTCACCTTCAGTGATAAACCATAAAAAGCGGTTCTCTTCGCCTTCCTTAGTCAGCAGATGTTCCGCAGAATAGGTACGACACGCTCGGGTCTCATCCTCTTTTTCAAAAAATTGGTACAAGGCGCCAATGACTTGTTCGGCCAGTTCGGCGTCGGACAGACGATGGTAATCCGTAATAAAGCCTTCGCGGAAAGAGCGCATCTTGTTATCGATATGAGCACGCAAAATGCGCTGTTGATCGAGCAGGGTACTGTAACTCAGGATGTTGTCTTTATCCTGTTCCAGAATGTAAGTAGTCAGCTCCTGTTGCACGGTTTTGCGCAGCACGTTGTCTTGCAAAGGTTTAGTCAGACAATAATCGAGACGACCTTCGTTGACGGCATTCAGAATCGCCTGAATGTCCTGTCCGCAACTGATCAGCACTTTGCGCGCATTGCGTGTGTGCGGCAGCTTATCGAGGTGAATTAAGAAGTCTGCGCCGTTAAACGCTTCATGATGACTGGCGACGACCAGAGCCACGGTCTGACCTTGCTCTTCGAGAAATTCTAAAGCCTGCTGAGCATCTTCTACAGAATCCGCAGTATGCAGGTCAAACTTGGCGGCAAACGTACTCAGCTCGTGGCGCCATTGTTCCACGCTGATGGGATTGTTGTCTAAACAGAGCAAAGCGTATCGATTCACGGCAGTCTCGTCGGTTACGGGTCGGCATCGATACTGTAACAAGCTTTGCCAGATGGAATTGGGAGCTAGGTTTGAAGACACTAAACTTTGACTAAGTAGGCATCAATACTCTGATTTAACTCAGTCTTTTCTCATTAATACCTGACATTACGCATTTATACTCGTGTCACTTGAGCTCATTGAAATAACTACGGTAGACTGAGCCAAACAATCAGGAAATCCTTTTATTATGAAAACTATTAAACGAATCGGTGCAGTTGGTGGCGCAATATCATTGGCACTTTGCTGGCCTTTGGCTGTCGGTCAAATCGGTCAGAACGTGATCACAGATGGTGTGAATCACATCGACAACGATAAGGTTAAAGCGGAAGTGGTCAGTTACGATCGTGGCTACCTGACTTCAACGGTCCAAACCCGTTATTCCATCGTAGATCCGGCCATTAAGCTCCAAATGGAAGCGGAAGGTATACCGACCGAAGTTGTGATGAACAGCGAAGTGCATCATGGTCTGCTGAGCCTGACTGCGGTCTCAACGTTCCCGGATTACCCGGATTTCCCCATGGTGATCAACAGTACCACCCGCTTAAACGGCAACACGGAGTACACAGCACAAACGGAAACCTGGCACTATGCCAACAACGGCGAGAATCCATTCACGCTGTCTGTAACACCGATGGTGTTTAAGGGCACGGCGACGACGCTGGGCGAACTGACTTACTCTGCGTCGATTCCATCCATTGATATGGATTTCCCGACGGGTGAAAAAGTGCAGATGAGCAATTTGGCGGGTGAAGGTCAGGGCATACAACAAAACGGTTTCTGGATTGGTCAGCAAAAAATGACCATGGAGCAACTGAATACTCAAGATACGGCAGGTGACTCACCATTCAGCGCGAAACAGGCATCGTACGAATTCACCTCAACATTGGATGAGTCGAAACAGCGTTTTAGCAGCCAACATATTATTAAGATCGGTGAGTTGGTGAATGAAAGTGGCAAAGTTAACGACGTGCAAATCGATTTCACTTTGGGTGATGTCGACAGCCAGTCGTTTGCCAAACTTTCCGACATCTATCAGGAGAATCCTGATATGTCCCAACAGGCGATTTCTGAAGCACTACCTTACGTGGACACCCTGTTCGCAAAAGGTTTCAAAGTCAGCATGAACAAAATGGCGCTGAAAGTGGGTGAGGGTGAATTCGACTCTAACTGGTCGTTTGCCATTCCAGAAGGCACTAAAAACGTGCTGCAGGACCCGAGCGTGATTTTATCGGCGCTGACTGGCAATCTGGACACTTTTGTCTCAACTCAGCTAGCGGCTGACTATCCGTTTGTTCAACAAGGTGTTGACGAACTGGTCATGATGGAAATGGCGACTCAGAACGAAAAGGGTTACCAGTTAAAAGCGGATGTGAAAGACGGAAATCTCGTTTTTGCCAATGGTCAACAGGTCCCGCTGGTGGCATTGCTGGTACCGTTAATGATGCAACAAGGTTACTAATCTGCTGATTTAATCGGTTATTAAAGAAAAGAGGTCTTAAGACCTCTTTTCTCGCTTTTTATCCTGATAAAAAAGTGGTATTAATCACACTAATTTTCGATAGCAGGAGCAAGGAACACATGGAGCCGAATACGGACACTGTTTTTAACTTTAGTGCTGGTCCAGCAGCGTTGCCAAAAGCAGTGATGCAAAAAGCACAGGCTGAATTTGTTAACTGGAACGATCTGGGCGTTTCAGTCATGGAAATCAGTCACCGTAGCAAACCTTTCATTCAAGTTGCTGAAGAAGCGGAACAGGATTTACGCGATCTTCTCAACATTCCAGATAACTACAAAGTGCTGTTCTGCCAAGGCGGTGCGCGTGCACAATTTGCGGCGGTTCCACTGAACCTACTGGGTGACAAAACTCAGGCGACCTACATCGACGCAGGTTACTGGGCGGCAAGTGCAGTGAAAGAAGCGAAAAAATACTGCAAACCGGCGGTATTTGACGCGAAAATCGAAAAAGACGGCAAAACGGCTGTCCTGCCTGCCAGCGAATGGAAAATTGACGCGGACTCCGCTTACGTTCACTTCTGTCCAAACGAAACTATCGACGGTATCGAAATTAACGACCTGCCTGTGACTGACAAACCGATCGTTGCTGACATGTCTTCTACCATTCTTTCGCGCGAAATCGACGTATCGAAATACGGCGTGATTTACGCGGGTGCTCAGAAAAACATCGGCCCTGCAGGTATCTGTATTGCGATCGTGCGTGATGATCTGTTGGGCTTAGCCAATGACGTTCTACCCAGCATTCTGAACTACAAACTGCTGGCGGAACAGGATTCGATGTTCAACACGCCACCAACGTTTGCTTGGTATCTGTCTGGCCTGGTGTTCAAATGGCTGAAAGAGCAGGGCGGTGTTAAAGCGATTGAAAAGATCAACCGTGAAAAAGCGGCGCTGCTGTACGGTTACATCGATTCTTCAGACTTCTACCGTAACGAAATTCACTCTAACAACCGTTCACTGATGAACGTTCCGTTCCAGCTGGCAAAACCAGAACTGGATGGTACTTTCCTGGAACTGGCTGAAGCGCGTGGACTGACTTCTCTGAAAGGTCACCGCGTCGTGGGTGGTATGCGTGCTTCTATCTACAACGCAATGCCGCTGGAAGGCGTTCAGACGTTGGTTGATTTCATGAAAGAGTTCGAAGCTCAGTACGCGTAATTGCCAGAGCTTGCTTGCAAGCTTGAACGCACATTTTAAAAAGCTCAGTGGTCACACTGGGCTTTTTTTGTTTCCGTTGCTCAGGGGCCTTGAGCACAGCGATAAAAAAACCGCCATTGCTGGCGGTTTCTACATGGTTATCAGGCTCGTTGGCTGCTGCGACCCTGCGCTTTACCTTTTCCGGCCGGACGGGAACGGTTTTGACCCTGAACCGCACTGGTATTGGGGCGGCCATTGCCACTCGGTTTACCGTTCTGGCCTGACTTTGCCTGATTGCCCGCAGGTCTGCCGTTAGCTCCCGGCTTCGACTGACCGCCTGGTTTGCTGTTGCCCTGACGCTGACCGACTGGTTTGTCGCCACGCAGTGCATCAAAGCCCGGTTGTGACATCGTATGCTTGGTCGCAAAACGGTTAGAGCCGTGACGGCCTGATTTACGACGCTGTGCCGGTGTCAGTTTCTCACCATCCTCCGACGGAACCAGACAACCTGGTTTGTCGCCGATCAGGTGCTTTTTACCCATGTTGATCAGCGCTTCACGGATCAGTGGCCAGTTGGCTGGATCGTGGTAGCGCAGCAGTGCTTTGTGCAGACGACGCTGACGCTCACCTTTTGGCACCGCCACATCTTCACGTTTTTTGTACTTCACGCGTTTCAGCGGGTTCACTTCTGAGTGATACATCGCCGTCGCGTTACACATTGGCGAAGGGTAGAAGTTTTGTACCTGGTCACACTCGTAGTTGTTCTTCTTCAGCCACAGCGCCAGGTTGAGCATGTCTTCGTCTTTTGTGCCCGGGTGCGCGGAGATGAAGTACGGGATCAGGTACTGTTTCTTACCCGCTTCTGCGCTGTATTTTTCAAACAGTTCTTTGAAGCGATCGTACGTTCCCATGCCCGGTTTCATCATCAGATCCAGTGGCGATTTCTCGGTATGTTCCGGTGCAATCTTCAGATAGCCACCTACGTGGTGCGTGACCAGTTCTTTGATGTATTCCGGAGACTCAATCGCCAGATCGTAACGCACGCCTGAGGCAATCATGATCTTCTTAATGCCGTCGACTTTACGCGCTTCGCGATACAGGTCGATGGTGTGCTTATGATCGGTATTGAGTTTGTGACAGATACCCGGGAACACACACGACGGACGGCGACAGTTCGCTTCCGCTTTTGGATCCGAACAGCCAAGGCGGTACATGTTGGCCGTAGGGCCACCCAAATCCGAAATGGTGCCGGTAAAGCCCGGAACCTTGTCACGAATCTCTTTCAGTTCGTTAATGATCGACTCTTTCGAACGGTTCTGAATGATGCGGCCTTCGTGTTCGGTGATCGAACAGAAAGAACAGCCACCAAAGCAGCCGCGCATGATGTTGACCGATGTCTTGATCATGTCGTAAGCCGGAATTTTCGCTTTGCCATACATTGGGTGCGGAACACGCGCGTATGGTAAGTCGAACACGAAATCCATCTCTTCTGTCGAGAGTGGGATCGGTGCCTGGTTTACCCACAGTTCACGGTTGCCATGGCTCTGTAGCAGCGCGCGGCCAGAATATGGGTTGGTTTCCAGATGAAGTACGCGGCTGGCGTGTGCGTAAAGAATACGGTCGTTTTGCAGCTTCTCGTAAGAAGGCAGACGCACGGCGGTCGTCTTGGCATCGTGGCGAGAAGGGCGAATGGTGATCGGTTTGGCTTCGGCTTCTTCTTTTTTGCCCGTTTCGCACTGCGTTTCCACTTCGTACGGGTTGGTTGGTACGAACGGCGTGCTTGGTTTATCAATACGCGAAGAGTCGATAATGGTGTAGCCTTCCGGAGCAGCAGGCAGGTTGACTGCAGTGCCGCGCACGTTAGTCATGTCGCTGATGTTTTCGCCATTGGCCAGGCGATGCGCGACTTCGACCAGTGCACGCTCTGCGTTACCAAACAGCAGGATATCCGCTTTGGCATCAAACAGGACCGAGCGACGAACTTTATCTGACCAGTAGTCGTAATGCGCGACGCGTCGCAGGCTGGCTTCAATACCACCCAAAACGATTGGCACATCTTTGTACGCTTCGCGACAACGTTGTGAATACACCAGAGTGGCACGATCCGGACGTTTACCGCCTTCATTGTTTGGCGTGTAAGCATCATCGTGACGCAGCTTTTTGTCCGCCGTGTAACGGTTGATCATCGAGTCCATGTTCCCGGCCGTTACGCCAAAGAACAGGTTTGGTTTACCCAGCGTGGTAAAGGCGTCTTTGCTGCTCCATTCTGGCTGCGCAATGATGCCCACGCGGAAACCCTGCGATTCCAGCAAACGGCCAATGATCGCCATACCGAAGCTCGGATGATCGACATACGCATCGCCAGTGACGATGATGATGTCACAGCTGTCCCAACCCAGCGCCTGCATCTCTTTACGCGATGTCGGCAGGAATGGGGCAGTGCCAAAACACTCGGCCCAGTATTTCTTGTATTCGTTAATCTTTGGTGTATTCATAAGTTTAAAAACTTGCTCACTTTACTAAAGGGGCTGAGTGGCGTTCTGACCATTATTATGTGGTCACAGGGCAAAAGCCTGGCCTCTGTTGTGCGGTCTTCCACTCAACGCCCGACATTCTTGCGCGCTAGAGTCTTCCTGATCTTCATCACTCAGGTTCGCCTCACGCTCATCGCTTCCCGCTGGCGTTATTTACGCGTATTACGAGCGTCCAACCTCCGTTTTCCGCTCCGCTTTGTTCGGCTTAGATTGCGCCTAATATCGCGTATTAAGGTCTCTGTGCGGCCTTAATACCTGCAGTAATACTAGGTGAAAAAAGCAGCCAAACAAAATAGCGGTGGAGTGTATCACGTTCTCGGCAGAGTCGCTCAATTTCTGTGACGGATAACTAAAAACTTTACATTGTGGGTGATAGGACGATGAAGTTGCTTTGCAAGGCGATGGCGCCAATAAAAAAGCCACCGCAAATGCGATGGCTTTTTAGCAAGCGTTATGACTTAAAACCGGGTGGCGAATTAGCCAATCAGGCCTTGTTTCGCCAGGTACTCATCGTACGTACCGTGGAAGTCGTTCACACCATCTTTGGTGATTTCGATAATGCGAGTCGCAATCGATGATACGAACTGACGGTCGTGAGAAACAAACAGCAGCGTGCCTTTGTAGTTTTCCAGAGCCAGGTTCAGTGCTTCGATCGATTCCATGTCCATGTGGTTGGTTGGTTCGTCCATCAGCAGGATGTTTGGTTTTTGCATGATCAGCTTACCAAACAGCATACGACCTTGCTCACCACCAGAAATCACTTTGACCGATTTCTTGATGTCGTTTTGTGAGAACAGCATACGACCCAGAATACCGCGTACGGTTTGCTCGTCTTCGCCTTCGTTTTTCCACTGGCTCATCCAGTCCAGCAACGACATGTCTTCCGCGAAATCATGTGCGTGGTCCTGAGCGTAGAAACCGATGTTGTTGTTTTCAGACCATTTGATCATGCCCGCCATCGGTTCCATCACACCCGCCAGAGTGTTCAGCGTGGTGGATTTACCGATACCGTTCTCACCGATGATCGCGATGCGTTCACCCACTTCAACCATCAGGTTGACGTTGTTGATCAGAATGTTCTCGCCGTAACCCTGTTTTAAACCTTCCACTTCCAGCGCGTTACGGAACAGTTCTTTCTTCTGATCGAAACGGATGAATGGTGACTGACGGCTTGACGGTTTCACTTCTTCCAGTTGGATTTTATCCAGCTGTTTCTGACGAGAAGTCGCCTGTTTCGCTTTTGATGCGTTCGCAGAGAATCGGCTTACGAAGGTTTGCAGCTCAGCAATTTGAGCTTTCTTCTTCGCGTTGTCGGCATGCAGACGGTCACGCGCTTGTTCAGCCGCGATCATGTATTCGTCGTAGTTACCGTGGAACAGACGCAGTTCACCGTAATCCAGATCCGCCATGTGCGTACATACGGTGTTCAGGAAGTGACGGTCGTGCGAGATGATGATCATGGTGCAGTTACGCGCCAGCAACGTTTGCTCCAGCCATGCGATAGTGTGCATGTCCAGGTTGTTGGTGGGTTCGTCGAGCAGCATGATTTCTGGTTCTGCGAACAGCACCTGCGCCAGCAACACACGCAGTTTCAGACCCGGTGCGAGCTCGCTCATCAGGCTGAAATGTTGTGCTTCAGGAATACCCAAGCCCAGCAGCAGTTCACCCGCGCGCGCTTCGGCGGAGTAGCCGTCCATTTCTGCGAATTCAGTTTCCAGATCGCCAACACGCATGCCGTCTTCGTCGGTCATTTCTGGCAGAGCGTAAATGCGGTCACGTTCTTCTTTGACCTTCCACAACTCTTTGTGACCCATGATAACTGTGTCCACCACCGTGAACTCTTCAAACGCGAACTGATCCTGACCCAGTTTAGCCATACGCTCGTTTGGATCGGTCGAAACAGAACCTGCCGATGGCTCCAGCTCGCCGCTGAGAATTTTCATAAATGTGGATTTACCACAACCGTTGGCACCAATCAGGCCGTAACGGTTGCCATTACCAAATTTAATCGAGATGTTTTCAAACAATGGCTTATCGCCAAATTGCATGGTGATGTTTGCAGTCGTTAACACAAGGCATTCCAAGTTGTTGGTCTACCCGTTCTGACTTGAAGTGACAGTGCCTTAGCGCTGAAGTGGCAAAGGAGCAGGCTTCGAAGTCGATTGGGTACAGTAAATAAGTAAAAAGTTGGCCAAGGCCAACTTTCAAAGCTGCGCGATAGTAACAGTTTTTGTGATTAACATCACCCATGATCGTTCAACTTGATGCGAATCGGCCTGTAAGCCCGGTAATTACTGCATTCTTCGCCTTGGATTATTGCGTTGCATCCTGTGTTATCAGCGTTGCCGCGGTAGCACAGTGAGTACGCGAATCACAAACTGGTGTAACTCTTTCATGTAGTTTTCCAGAAACGCTTTGGTTCGCTCAGCGGTGACATTGTTATCGTCGTCTATCATGCCATCGTGATATTGCAGATACGCTTCAACGGTATTCATCAGCGGTGAATTACAAAAACAGAGCACACTGCGCAACTGGCTCTGCGCAACCGCTGTACCGATAGCACCGGGTGAAGTGCCGATAACGCCGGAAGGCTTGCTGGCAAACGAGTTCTGCCCCCAGGGACGGCTTGCCCAGTCAATGGCATTTTTCAGTCCGCCGGGAATGGAGCGGTTGAACTCCGGCGTCACAAACAGCAGGCCATCGCAATCAGCGATCGCCTGTTTGAACGCTTTTGCTACCTCAGGAAAGTCTGCGTCGTAATCTTGGCTGTATAGCGGTAGATCCTTGATGGGGATTTCCACCAGTTCTAACTCCGGTGGGGCGAGTTTGGCCAGCGCATGAGCCAGCTTACGGTTGATGGAGGTAGATGACAAACTCCCGACGAAATAGCCGATTTTGTACTTGGTCATATCAAGCTCCTGGTTTTTCCTTGCCCACAAGCTGTTTTGGGAGTGGCAAGGGAAAGGTCAATAAAACGCGTTGTAAAATCCGCTGTTGGGGGCTGATATAAAACGACTTCGGCCGTCACAAACAGGCAGATCACCGCCCCTAAGTCTAGTGCACGCTAAGAGCGGCCACCAATTCAGCGCCGCCCTTTTAATCTGCCAAACAGCTTTGCCGTTAGCGATTAGGCATCGCCGTCCAGTGTATTTGTTTACCATCACTCAGCGTTGCCAGCACCGATTGCGCCTTGATGGTTACGCCATGGTGATTTCGCGAATGCGGTGAAAAATTGGCAATGATGGTGGAGCCATCGCTAAAGGTCGTTTGTTGCAACTGGCCGACATCATCCAACCATTGAAAGTCCGTCAATGCCTGATTCCATAGCTGCTGGTGGATCGGAGAAAATCCTTGCTGGTAATGCTTTAGCGCCTTGATTCTCGGGCTCGATGACGACAACGCTTCGTCCCGGGTCAGGTGCACCATGGGCGGCGTGTTGTAGAGCAAGCTGGTTAAATCGCGTTCTGCCTGCACATTACTGAATTTAAGGCTGTCGCTGTGCCAGTGATGGCTGTTGATCACCTCGTCGTGAAAAACGGTTTGATACAGTGGAACCCGGTACTGCGGGCTAAACAGCAGAGTTTTGTATGGCTCTTTAACTGCTGCTGATTTAAAGAAGAAATCCGGTTTGTGATTCGGATACCAACGACCGAGAAAATAGGGTGAGCGGGTATCGCGCTTCATCTCATTATCCTGCCAACCAAAGCCGATAGTTTCCAGGTCGTGAGCAAAACTGATGCCTTGTGTGGTGAGGCTGTTGCCATCTTCCGACCCCAGAACCAGGCCTTGCTGCTCGCTTATCCACAGCATGCGCTGATTAAACGCACTGAGCATGGCGTTTTCACTGGTTGCATCGCGATAATCCTCGCGGGCCATGGCGGTGGCATCCACATCGAGAAACAGACTGTTGAAGTGGCCGTAGCGGATAATATCGAGCACGCGCTGCTGCACATACGCTAAGTGACAGTTTGGATTGAGGTAGTTACCTTGGCCACGAAAGCCTGGCTGCTTTTCGCCACTGGCTCGTTCGATGGCGCATTGCTCGCGCATTTCGCCGGGCAACTGCGCGGTGAGCCAACTGTCGTTCACGCCAAGGGGAATAGCGGTGTTGTACGAATCGTAAGTGGCCACTAAATAGCCCGCCTTTTTAGCCTGCTCAACAGCGTCGGGTTGATAGAAGGCCGGCATCCAGTTGTCAAAACCGAGCCATAACTGAGTCAGCCCGGCAGATTGCAAGGTGTTGACCATTTCTGATGTTAACGCTTGACCCCAGCGCTCAGGCGCTGAGAGGTAGCGCGCCGCGGCGGAGGCGAGCCAACGCTTTTGCTTTTGAGCCGCATCAAACTGTGCTGCAATTGCGTTGTTGCTCAAGGTCGGCGGGGAAGCGGCGAATCGCGCTGCCAGCGAATTGTTCAATGCATCGACCAGCAATTGTTGATGGTAGCGGCTGAATCCGTCTCGCCTTGCTTTCAGAGCTTGCAGTTCTTTACGGCTGGCAGGATCGACAGATAACGTAGAGGCATTGAGATACCAGTCGTTCAGCCCCCACCAGTCGCGTACATCTTGTGTGCTCAACAAACCTTGCCCGAACAGATATACCTGACTGGCACCAATCAAGCGGGAAATGGCGGGATTGCGCGCCACTTGTTGTTGCAATGGTGTCGATTGCTGATGATGTTTGCGCCACTGGCGATAGGCTTTCGCACCATCAAGCGCATGTTTGCCGAGCGACAGGCTAACCTGAAACGGATCATGCTGGTTCAGAGCGGTGAATTGATGGTCAACCTGCATGTCGAGACGTCCATCTGCTTGGGAGAAGGTCAGCGTATTGTTGGTGGCGCTAAGCAACTGCACCGAAACAAAATTCGCTCCCTGCTGCGCAGTCCAGAACGGCATTTTGAGATCCTGAGTCGTGTTGGTTCCGGAATAGTTGTCGATCAGAAAGTCGCTCCAGGTGCGGTTGTCTGTCGGAATGCGCATCCCTTCGTTAAATGGCAGTAACAGGGCATCGGTGTCGCGCTGCGGCAGATCAAACCAGCGCAAGGCGACGGGATGATTACGCGTGATCCGCGGCTGAGCCGCGGGAGCGAAACTCAGTTGTAGTCCATCGCGATCGAGTGTGGCCGAGACGTTGATCTGGCTTGGCCGGAGCTGCCAACGCGCTGACCGAACGCTGGTGACCTCAATGTTGGAAGCCTGCTGCGGCTGCTGGTTAACGCTTAGCCCCGCGCGGTTGACGTGAATTCCGTTCCAGAGGATCGCGAGGTTGTCGGGTGAAATTTGAATCTGCTGCTGGTCACTATTGAGCGTGACAGGGGCGGCGTGCACGGAGAGTGTCAGCGCCATCAGTGAAAGTGGAGCCCAAGAGAGCAATGGATGAGTCATAGTGAATTCCTGTGTCAATGAATGTCACTATTACAGCCAGAGTAACGCTGACGATTGTCACCGCATTGTCTCTATTGGTGCAGCTATGGCTTCTGCGGTAAAGGGATGGCTATCCTCTGCACATACTCCACCTTCACGCCATGCTGATATTCGAACTGTGTTGCTACTGCGCTGAGGTGCCTGGCCGTTAAGGGAGTTTGCCCAGTGCCGGGCAGTGACGTTTGTGTTGAGGTGATGACGGTCGATAGCTTGACCATGTCATACTGCTCATCGAGCCACAGCCAGTTTGCTGCGGGGGCTGCGCATCCTGCAACGGTCTCAGGCAGACTCAGTGACAGGGTATGAGTCTGCACGTTCACACTCAACCAAGGTTGTGAATCATCGACCGAGACAACCAAAGGGTAGCGATTGGTGCCGAGCTTAAGCTGATAGAGCCCAAACGGTGGCGGAGTGAGCATTTCGCTGGTTTCGATTTCCTGATAGTCGGCGCTCGGGGCCAGTTGGCCTGCAAGCAACAACTCTCCCGAAGGGGCCACAAGTTCAACGGGCAAGGAAAAGGGGACGGAGTCTGCGGTCAGTTTGATCTGATACCCCTGAGAGGCCACACCTGAGCGACGAATGAAACTGACGCTGACGCCAGATGCGACGTGTACTGGCTCTGCGCGCGACGCTTTACCACAACGAGTCTGCGTTAACATGGCTTGTTTCGCCGCATGCCAGTACCGGGGATCGAGTTGCTGTTCGCCGAGTGCAATCTGCAAATCTTGCCACGCCAGATTGGGCTGGTGTTCAGCCAGTGCCAAATAGGTTTTTTGTAATGGTGAGTCTGGAAACCAGCCCGCCTCAACATGGCACGATAGCCCCAATGCGACGGGAAATAGCAAACGCAGGTAATTCATTCCGGTGCCTCATTGAGTCGGTAGCCAACACCGCGATAAGTTTCGATATTGAGTTGCGGCAGTTTCTGCCTTAAACGCAGAATGTGGTTGTCAATCGTGCGGGTGCTGGGAAAAGCTTCATAGCCCCACACTTTGTTGAGCAGTTCGTCGCGATGAAAAACCCGGCCCGGATTCTGCGCCAGCAACACCAGAAGCTGAAATTCTTTTGGCTTGAGCACAACGGCTTGCCCGTTTGTCATCACCTCTCGTTTGGCGAGTTCAATGTGGATCTCGCCATATTGCAGGGAACTGGTGCCGAGCGGTCTGAGCTGACTGATCACCCTCGCCACTAACTCTTCATGTGCAAACGGCTTGGTCACATAATCTTTGGCCCCAGCCATTAATCCGGCCACTTTCTCCTCGGTTTCCACTTTGGCAGTCAGCATGATAACCGGCAGTGCTTTGCGCTGTAGCCATTGCGGCAGATGCCGGAGTGAATCCCCGTCATTCAGTTGGCGATCAAGGATCACTAAATCGGCCTTGTACCACAAAGTCTCTACCTGACGGGCTTCCTGAACCCACAAGCACTGATACCCTTGTGACTCGAACAGCGTCACCAGTCCCTGACCAAGCAGCGTATCATCTTCAATCAACAGTAGGGTGTTCATAACGGCAGCTCCAGAATACAGCGGGTGGGATGGCGAAGAAGGCGCAGTCTGCCACCCATCATCGACATCAGATGAGCCACGATGCTCAGCCCGATGCCCATGTTGTTGGTGTCCGATTGCGGCTGAAAGCGGCGCAGCCAGCGCGTGAGCGACGAAGGAAACTCACCGCCATCGCGAACTTCAATCCTGAGCGTCTCCGCCACTTCGGCCTTAAGTGATATCGGCCCTTTGCCATGTTGACGAGCGTTGTTGATCAGGTTGTCGAGACAGATAGTCAGCCAGTAAAAAGGCAGCGCCAGCTCACGATCGTCATTCAGTTGATAACTCAATCCGTGTTTCTCCGCGATGTGGCTCAGCCAGTCATCCAGCGACGCCGTCTGTTTAAGCAGTGGCTCTGAGCGGCGGGCACTCAGGTAGACTTTGCTGTTTTCTGTCAGTTGGGTGAGACGCTGATGATCGGACATCAGCCGCCATACGGTATCCTGAGTGCTTGGCGACAATTGATCAAACTGCTCGCGGAACAGCTCGACAGTCAGCCCCAGGCTGGTGATCGGCGTGCGTAATTCGTGCGTGAGCAGTTGCAGCACAAAGCGTTTTTCGCGGCTGTGCTGACGACGTGTATAGAGTGATTTGACGAGCAGAAACGTGACGGCTGCGATGAGCGCACTGACCAACAGAGTAAGCCATCGGGCGCTCGCCTCAATGGGCGCCATACACAGGTTGCTGTAACGAAACGTGCAGTTTTGCGCGTGCAGATCAAGCTTCAACTGCTTAGCAAGGGGCAGCCAGTGCGCGGCGTCGATCGTTTTCCAACCCTGCTCACCACTGAGCCAGAGCGTGTTGCCCTCCAGCCAGGCGCGATAACCATTGAGCAGACTATCCCGCCCCTGAGAAGACAGGCCCGCGAGCGGAGCATGCAAAGGGTGCTGTTTATGACCAATCGTCAGATAACGTGCCAGTGCGGAACCGGGTACCAAGGTCGGGTAATGCGCCAGATAGCGATCGGCGTAACTGCCTCCGGCTGGGTGGAGCGGTTCGTGGTTGGCGAACCAGTGATGACTCAGCGGTTGGTTGTTGCACAGTGCCAGTTCAAACTCTACCGCTGTCGCAAGGCGAGCGCGCGGTTTAGCTGGGTGCTGACAAGTTTTCGCCACCTGATACAACTGCTCAATATCCTGCCAACTGAAGCGGCGAAAATCGGGGTAACGGGCACTCTCCAACAGTACTTCGAGCGGTGAATCACTCAGTTGTGACTGAGTGACGCTCAAGGGTTGGGATTGCCAGTTTTGCTGATAAAACTGTTGCCATTGTTCTTGCACACTCTGAGCCTGTGTGGCGAAAGGGATCAGCAGAACAAAACAGATTGCCAGCGAAAATGGGCGCATTGCAGACTCGTCTAAAGCGTGAAATTGCTGAGATTGTAGTGCGAAATGCCGCGGTTTTGTAACCGCAATGTCAACATCGGGGTGTGGAATGCGTCAACGCCGCAGTGGTTCGGCGTTGACGTTTTGGCATGCAGATTTAGTGCGAACGCTTTGCCATCGGATGGCTGTCGTTCATTTGCAGCAGATCCCACAGATTGCCATACAGATCTTCAAACACCGCGACGGTTCCGTAATCGGCTTCGGCCGGCGGGCGGACAAAGTGAATCCCATCTTCGACCATACGATGGTAGTCGCGCCAGAAATCATCGGTATTCAAAAACAGAAATACGCGACCGCCAGTCTGGTTGCCGATAAAAGGCTTTTGCTCCGGTTTGGATGCCTTGGCCAGCAGCAGAGTAACGCCCTGTGAACCCGGCGGAGAGACCACCACCCAACGTTTATCCTGCTCAGGTTGATACGTGTCTTCAACCAGTTCAAATTTGAGTTTATTGATGTAGAAATCCAGCGCTTCATCATAATCGTGCACGACGATACTGATGTGAATGATCGACTGTTTCATGCTGTTCCCTTGTTGGAGGTTTTCGATGGGAGATTAGGTCACACACCTTAACGCAAATCAGGCAAAAAGACACTGCCCTCAAGAGTCAGGTTCTCTCCGTTATTGAAAGGAAAGTGTGAGCCAAGCCGATTACATCTCGGCTTGGTTTGTTAGGATGGAGAACGCAGTTTGGTGATGAAAGGAAACGCAATGAAAACCATCGGAATGATTGGTGGCATGAGCTGGGAATCGACGCTCAGCTACTACAAGGCGATCAATGAAGGCGTTAAAGCGGCGTTAGGCGGGCTGAATTCGGCGCAAATCTGCCTGTACAGCGTCAACTTTGAGCCGATTGAAAAGCTGCAACGTGAAGGGAAATGGGATGAAACCGCGCAGCTGCTTGCTCAGGCGGCGAAGTCGGTCGAAGCGGGTGGCGCAGATTTTCTGCTGATTTGTACTAACACCATGCACAAAGTCGCGCCAGAGATTGAGGCGCAGATTTCGATTCCGATTCTGCACATTGCGGATGCGACGGCGAAACAGCTGCAACAAGATGGTATTGAGCGCGTCGGATTGCTCGGCACCCGCTTTACGATGGAGCAGGTGTTTTACAAAGGAAGGCTGCAACAGCAGTTTGGTATTGATGTGTTGATCCCTGATGCAGAACAACGGCAGCAGGTGCACCGTGTGATATATGAAGAGTTGTGTATGGGCACAATTCGACCAGAGTCCCGCGCGCAGTATGTTGAGATTGTGGAAGATCTCCACCGACGTGGCGCTCAGGCGGTGATTCTGGGGTGTACGGAAATTGCGTTGCTGATTCAGCAGCACGATACCGACGTACCGTTGTACGATACGACGAAAATTCATGCCGAGCAGGCGGTTCAGCTTGCTTTAACTTAAGGAAGAGTAACGATGAGTGACTATTGTGGACAGTGCCGCCAGTTTACCCGCACAGAGGGCGGGCAAGCGGATATTTGTGGCGCCTGGGATCAGCCGACACAGGCAAAGCGGGCTGCATGTGGCTTTTTCATGCCGCGTAAACCCAAACGGGGCACTCAGCAACAGGCTGGCCAATCCACGGGAGGTGCACAATGACCTCTCGTTATCATGCCAGTTGCCTGTGTCAGCAAGTGACGTTCAGCGTTGCCGGTTTTGAGCCGCTGGTGGCGCATTGTCACTGCACCATGTGCCGCAAATTTCACGGCGCGGCATTTGGTACTCTGGCGGCGACGCAAGACCTACAGTGGCTGAGTGGTCACGCGCTGCTTAAAGAATTTACTGCCGCCAATGGTACCGTGCGTACTTTCTGCTCGGAATGCGGGTCGAGTATTGGTTTTCGCAGCAAGGGGGGTGCCCCGGAGCAGATGGAAGTCGCGCTGGGCCTGTTTGATCAACCCATTCCTGTCTCGCCAGACACCCATATTTACACTCACTACAAAGCCAATTGGTACACGATCGAAGATTCGCTGCCGCAAAAAGGCGAGGGGCGCCGCTCCTGAGTGTCACTCTCATCTCAAAGCGCCTGTGGAGGCGCTTTTTTTTTCACTTTGACCTCTGGCCCCCACAAGCTTCGGGCGACGTTCAGCTCACTCGCGTCTATTCTTGATAAGTTAGCGGACAAATCTTTGGCATTTCTGCCGTTGTGGTTTGTCCTGTAGCACGCCGTTTCTGCTTTGTTGGAACGGTGGTCTCAGAATGAATTAACGTCATTGAGTTTACGGGATCTGGTTTGCCAGCTGCTGCACAATGACGTCACCAACAACAATAACAGCAATATCCTGATTTAACGGGTGAGTGAACCAATGGCTGTCTAAAAGGAACGTAACATGTTCATCAACAATCTGACTTTGAAAACCCGCTTGATCATCGCGGTTGCAATCCCCTGCCTGGCGCTGGTGATTACCGGGCTTACCAGCCTCAATACGATGTCGACTATGCAGTTTCAGGCGGAGAAACTCTACCTCAACACCGCATCACCGCTGCGTGCGATGGCAGAAGCGGCTTCGCGTATTCCGCGTATGCGAGTGGGGATCGACATGATGCTGCTTCAGGAAACTCCGCTGCGCGACGAGAAAGGCGTCAAAACACGTGTCCAGGAAGCGCGTAATGAAGATATCCCTGAGATGCGCCAAACCATGAAACAGGCGGTGGATGCTCAGCTGAATCCGGAGATGAAACAGCAGGCGCAAAAGCTGCTTGATCAGTTTGAAACCATGGTCAAAACCGACCTTAACCCTATGTTGGATGCGTTTGACCGCGGCGATATGGCCAGCGCCCAGCGCATCTATCGCGACCAGTACGCCAAAACCTATGGTGTGATGCGCAAAGGCGCCAACGATATTCTCGATGCGCTGCTCGCGCAGGCGGAGCGTCGCAACGCAAACAGCGCGATCAGCTATCAGGCCGGACGTCGCGACAGTATGCTGATCATCGTGGCATCCATTGTCATTTCGATTCTGACCTCTTGGTTCATCATCGCCAATCTGCGTAATCGAGTGTCGTTCCTGCGCGAAACCATCGGTGATGCAGCGAAAAATATGTCGCTCAACACGCGCATTAAGCTGGAAGGTCAGGATGAACTGACCGACATTGGTCACAGTTTCAACCAGTTCATTGAAAAGGTGCATGCCTCGATTGATCAGGTCGCGAAAAGTGCCCGCGATTTGGCGACGATGTCGCATAACGTGGCTGATCAGGCTCACCACACCCAAAACAACTGCGTTGCCCAGCGCGATCGCACCGTTCAGGTTGCGACGGCCATTCATGAGTTGGGAGCGACGGTGAATGAAATTGCCTCAAATGCCGCGCAGGCCGCTGACGTAGCCCGCGAAGCCACGCATCGTTCAGCGGATGGCCGTGAAGTGGTAAATCAGGCTCAGATGCGTATCACGGAACTGTCGAGCGAGTTGCAGCAGGCGACCGGTGTTGTGGAGGCGCTGGCCGGACAAATTAATGCCATCAGCTCTACACTGGATACGATTCGCAGTATCTCCGACCAAACCAACTTGCTGGCGCTTAACGCTGCGATTGAAGCGGCGCGTGCTGGCGAGCAGGGCCGAGGTTTTGCGGTGGTGGCCGATGAGGTGCGTACTCTGGCAAGCCGTTCGGCGGCATCGACCGATGAGATTCAGGAAGTGATTGATAAACTTCAGGCCGAATCCAAACGTGCGGTGGCCGTGATGGAAAAAGGTCGCGAGAAAAGTGTTCAGGTGGTCGATTACGCCAACAAGGCCAACGACTCTCTGGAGCAGATCAACGGCCACATTGACCAAATCAGTGATCAGAACATTCAGGTGGCAACCGCCACAGAGGAGCAGGCGAGTGTGGTGGAAGACATCAACCGTAACGTTGAAGACATCAACCAACTGACAATGCAAACCACGGATATCGCGGCGCAGCTTAATCAGTCGAGTGCCAGCCTGCAAAAACTCTCTTCCCAACTCGATAAACTGGTCGGGCAGTTCCGTCTGGCTTAGTGTGGAGCACCAACCGAATAACCTAAAAGGCGCCGAGGCGCCTTTTTTCGGTTCATCGCGGCTTTCCGGGGAAGGCCGCCTTGATTTTCAGGAAAAAGTATTCT
>ERZ1673961.48-NODE-48-length-62420-cov-6.442011_pt1 | contig 62420 bp, 63 predicted proteins | sample MGYA00580189_ERZ1673961 | MGnify/ENA primary metagenome ERZ1673961 (study PRJEB41334, sample SAMN05608105) | rock metagenome | biome: terrestrial subsurface; feature: shale formation; material: shale | place: USA: Pennsylvania ... | reverse complement strand
CATAAAAAAGGCCAACTCATGTTGGCCTTTTTATTCAATCCTGCCGGTTATTGGCTCATGGTGACCAGTGATTTACCGATCAGCCATTCCACTTGTCTGTCACTGCCATTGCCCAGCTTTTCGTCCGCCAAGCGGTACAAACGATCAATGCCGTTGGACGCAAAGCTTTCTGCTCGCTCTGCGGTCACAATGTGGTGGAACAGCAGGCGAAGAATGGCGAGAAACTCTGAATTGTCTAACGCTTTCATCCAGCTGGATGAGAACGAATCTGTGCCATTGTCGAAATCCAGATGCTCGACAAACATTTTAAAAATGCGGCTATCCAGCGCTGAAGCAAAATCCGTTTTCTTCGGGAAATGGTGACTAATCCCGGTTCGTGATACACCCGTTTGCTGACTTAACGTCGTGTATGACATTTTGTCGTACCCTAATCGCAACAACTGATCAACGACGGCGTCCATGATCTTCTGAATCGTGATTTCGGTATCTTCTTTACTACGCTTTGGCATGGTTAAGGCTCTTCTTATGTAAATCCATATTGTCTATTCTGCAATGAAATGCCCGCGTTGAACTTAATGGGGTTCCACACTGTATACGCGTGGTTCAACGGTTCATTCTAGCGAACAGAAATTTCATTTTTTCTTTTTATCAATGCCTTACACTCTGCCTTCATGACAACACACAAGTGCCCTGAGTACACCCGTGTGCCAAACCGAATGCGTCATGAGAGCGACAGAAATGGCGACAATGAACGGATGAAAACACCCTACTAAACGTCGTTTAAATCACGACAAAATATTGTTACCTCGAGTAGGGATAATCTTACAATCCATAAGCTATAGCAATGAAATAGGTAGCATTATGCCAAAATAATGGCACCTTAACTCACAAAAAATTGACTCAAGTCACATCTATCCGTCAGATATTCGCCATTCCTCTCAATACCCTGCGTCTATTGATACAAAACATCAAACTGTTAATTGGCAGAAAAACAGCGGGGTCTGACTCTGGAATACGGTTGCATACAGGGTTAAAATGACCATAACTTTTGTAAGAGGATTATGAGATGAGTAACGAAAGCTACGTAGAAACCGAAGTGTGCGAAGCGTGTGGCGTGGCCGGTGAAATGGGCTACATCATTCGTGAAGGCGACGATGTGGCAGAAGTGTCCATTTTCGCAGAGAGCCTGGAGCAACTGAACGCTGAACTCGATAAATACCTGGCTGTCGCTAAACAGGTGAATGAGAATGTACAGTACGAAGTTCTGCCACTGGCTGACAATGCAAAAGAAATGCACGCGCGCTTTAAGTTTGAAGTGAGTGCTGAAAAACTGATTTTCGAACTGAAGACCCGTTCTTTGGCGCGTTAATTACGCCGTCATTCAAACGAGATTTAACGGGCTTGATTGGCCCGTTTTTTGTGACTTTCCCCCGACTCCTCCCGCCTTTCAAGCATTAGGCATTGAAGCAATACCCGATGCTGGCGATACTAACAGCGTTCACGTTTTGACTACCGGAAGCCGCTATGCCGCGTCTGCTGATTTGTTTGCTGCTGTTGTTACCTGGCGTTCAGGCCACGGCAGAGCCTTTGGACCAATACCATATCCTGAATTATCTCGATAACTACGGAAATCTGGATTTGCGTAACAAGCCCTTTACCAGCCTGCCTGATGGGCTGGAAGTCAAAGGGAATCTGAACATCGCGAAAACCGGCATTACCCGTCTGCCCAGCGGATTGAAAGTGCAGGGCAGCCTCGATGCCACCAACAGCAAATTGGAGCGCATTCAGCGCGGTACCTATATCCGTGGTTACGCCAACCTGCTGGGTTCACAAATCAAAAACTGGCCTGCCGGGGTCAATGTCGGCGGCTATATCAATCTTACTGACACGCCGCTGACTAAACTGCCGCCGCGCCTGACCGTCAAAGGCGATCTGAGCGTGATTCGTACTCCGCTGACTGAACTCCCGGAAGGACTGGTCGTGCAGGGTAGTCTGTTTATCGGCGGCTCCAAAATTACCACATTTCCCGATACGATGACGGTGAACGGCAACATCTATCTGGGCGGCAATCAAATTACCAAGTGGCCGACCACACTGACTCTGGGCGGGGCGGTCGCCCGTTAATATCACCGCGCAGCCATAAAAAAAGAGAAGCCGAAGCTTCTCTTTTTTGTGTCCGAATGGATACCGTTACTTGCGGTTACGCACCGGGTTTGCGTAGCTATCGAGCAGATAGGCATGCGCCCCTTCTGGTAGCTGCGCGAGTTTCTCATTGAGTTTGGCACGCACAGCTGGCGTGATATCTTCACTCTCTTCGCCCGCTGCCAGCAGGTTAATTGGGTAAAGCTGGTAGTTTTCATGAATTTGGCGATCAATCTCATCGGCCAGCGCTTCCGGCGTTTCGAACGTTTGATCAATCACACTACCAAACGCGACATGCACACGGCCTTTATCACCTACGATACCTTGAATGATGCTCTCGATATCTTCAAATTCCGCTTTCTCGTATTTACCGTGTGTTGCCTTCTCGTACAGTTCACGTGCTTTTGCAATGTCACACGGGTCATTTTCATACGCGATAGAGACAGGCACGATTCTCAGCGACTTAACGTAGTCCGCAAACTCCATCTTTTGCTTACGACCTTCCACGTGGAACATCTTCAGAATCGCAGGATCGGTAAAATCGTTACCATCTTTCGCACGGCCCTCTTTCTGCGCAATCCAGATTGAGTTACCCGTGTCGAGCGAATGCTTGATATAGCCAGATAAAGTGCCCAGCGCCTTCATCATTTCACGCGGGCCTTTGGCTGAACGTTTCACGATAAAGCTTTTGTTCAGCTTCATCAGCTCTGTCGCACAGGGCTTTTTCAGCAGGTTGTCGCCGATAGCAATACGCACGGTGCGGTGACCCGTAATGTGCAGGCCATAGTTAACCAGCGCCGGATCCATCGCGATGTCCCGGTGGTTGGAAACAAACAGATACGCGGTGTTCTTGTCGAGTTGGTTCAGGCCACTGTAAGTCACGCCGCGTGTGGTGTGCTCCAGTGTCTGGTCGAGATATTTCTTCACTTCCAGCTGAATGGCTTCGACGGAGGTCAGCTTGGCCCATTTGAATTTCAGATAGGCTTTAACAAAAGGTCCCATCAGAGATTTTAGCCAAGACGGCTGGCGCTCAAACCGGTGCTGCAAAATGGCAGCGATAAACTCTTCGTCATTGATCAGACGATCAATGGCCGCAGGAATCTCATCGTCATTGTAAGGACGAATTTCTACAAAAGGATCAGTTGTTGATGTCATATATTTATACGTCAAATAAAAAGCTGGCCTATTCTACGCATACTCATAGAGCGTCGCAGCTATCGTTACCACATAATTTACAAGGTCAGACCAGCTTAGAACAAAAAGGTTTCCGTACTCGCATAATCTACGCTTATCTCAATGCAACCCATTGAATAATGCATTGAACGTGCCTGTTTTCATCGGGATATTTGGCTTTTATCAGTGAAAGCGGTAACCTTAGCGCCCCAAATTATCACGAGGCCATCCATGAACTACGCTATTCAGTCAGAAACGTGCTTATTTCCCTATTTAGAAGCCACGTCTCGCAAACGTGCGACCAAGCATAGTTTGATTCATGTAGATCAGGGACTGGTGCTGGTAAAACTCGGTAAACAGGAATACGCCGTTGAGCCTAATCAGGCGGTGTGGATCCCACTGGATTGCCTGTGCTCGCTGACTTTCTTTCCTAATACCCAAATTAGCCGCATCGATTTCTCAGTGCGTCTGCGTGACACTTTCCCGCATCAAGCAGGCCTGGTACAACATAGTGCACTCAGCCTGGCTGTGCTGGATCGTTTACGCCACAGCAAGCGCGAGGACGAAGTGTATCCGCATTTGCTGCAAGTACTAAAAACAGAAGTGCAAAACTTTGAACCCAAACTGAGAGTGACACCATTTACTCAGGCGCTGGCCAGTTGGTCTGCGACACAACACAATGGGATCAGCAAAGAACAGCATTTGGTCTTGTTGGTAAGAGAAGCGATGAAACGCCGTTTGTCCGGTGGCAAAGAAGACGCGATTGTAACGGAGCTATTTGCCGGAAATCACGTGCAGTATCAGCAAATGTGCCAACTGGTGATAGGCGACGCCCAATAAGACGATTTGATAAAAAAGCACCTCCCAGAGGGAGGTGCTTTTTTATGGCGATTAGTCCACCACTTCGATATCCGTTTCCGGAATACAACAGCAAGCCAGCACAACGCCCATATTGCGCTCATGCTCTTGCAGCGCGGGCACATCTGGCTGGTGCACCAAACCCGATTCGACAGTCACTTTACACGAACCACAGAAGCCTGCTCGGCAACTGCTCGCAATCGCGATACCTGCTGCTTCCGCCTGTTCCAGCAGCGTCGTCTGGTTGTTACCTTCAAACACATTGCCGTTGACACTCAGTTGCAGTGTCTTGAACTCTTTCGGAGCGGTTTGAGCAACCCCAAACGCCTCCTGATGATAGGCAGCTTCCGGCAGACCCTGTTTCAGCAACAGGCTTTTCGCCTTCTGCATAAAACCATCCGGGCCACACACAAATACCTGACGCGAAGCCACATCTTTGACCTGCTTAAGGTGAGAGAGTGAAAAACGGCCTTTGAGGCCAAACCAATCCAGCGGTGGCTGCGTGAGTGAGATGAACACTTTCAGGCCATCAAATTCACGGTTGAGCTGTTCCAGCTCTTCACGTACCGGAATGTCTTCCACCGAGCGGCACTGATGATAGAACACCACATCGCTGATTTGCTGATGGTCCGCCAGATAACGCAGCATTGACAGCATCGGCGTCACGCCACTGCCCGCAGAGAGCAGCAACAATGGCTGTTGGTGCTGCTCTTTTTCAAGACGGAAACTGCCGTCAGGCAACTGAGTGGAGAGCGTATCGCCCACCTGCAGATTTTGCGCCAGCCAGTTGGAAACGCGTCCGCCGTCAATACGTTTTACTGAAATCGCCAAACGCCCCGGACGTGACGGGCTGGAAGACAAGGTGTAGCGGCGAGCAACATTTTCGCCATTCACCACCACTTCAATCGGCAGATGCTGACCCGGCTGGTAACTCGGCGCCATACCGTGCTGTGGTTCGAGCCAGAAAGTGACAAAATCACGGGCGATCTCTTCGCGTTCCACGCACGTCATCAGATAGTGGCTCTGGCCATTGTCGGCGTAGAACTCTTTTTCTTTGTATTCCAGCACTTCCACCACATCGCCAGTGCGGATCATGCCTTCATTCTTCGCCACCAAGTTCTGGCCGAAGAATACGCCGCCTCGTTCATTGGCGCGGAACTGGGACAGCGTTCTGAGCGGTTCTTTCGTCGGGCGGAATTCACCTTTCTTCACATCGACCGTAGTCAGTATGCAGCGTTCGCAAGGTTTCACCGCTTCAAACTCAACGTCACCGATACGAATGCGCTTCCAGCTGTCTTCGCCAAACGGTTCAGTCCCCGACACCACTAAGTTGGTGCGAAACTGATCCATGCTGTGCTGTTCCGGACTACGACGATTGAGTTCTTGCAGCGAGCCTTCACTGATCACCAGCAGCGGGTAACCGTCGGCAAAGCTGACATTACCACCGACTTTCTCGCGCACACGGTTGGATTGCTCGCCGCTGAACAGCAGCTCAACACGTTGCCCCAATACCGCACTGAACCAGTCATCGGCTTCATCGGTGGTGGTGTAAGCGGTGAAGTTGTCGCTCCACACCTGAGCCGGCGCTTCCTGCATTTTAAAATCTTGATAACGCAGTTTAAGCGGAGACAATCCCTCAGCGGCGAAAATCAGGCCATCTGGGGTCAATGTTGAGCGCACCTTAACCATTCCCGGATACTTACGCGCCGTCACCATGCTGCCATCAGCCAGTGCCACCATAAAACGGCGGTCAAACATCAAACCCTGTTTTTCTACCCATGCATTGGACAGGGCGATACCACCGACAGATTTGACCGGATAGACGTTAATTTGAGAAAGATGAGCTGACGACATTGCAATTCCTTACGCACAATTATTATCCAGCGATGATAAAGCAAAATTGGCCCAACGACCAATGCGAGTGCATATCCTTAGCAATCAGCGCAGAGTAAACCGGCCAAAATGGCGATTTGGGGAGAATTTCAAAGAAAAGGGTGAAATGCCCCCCCTTTTCCTCTATCATCCTGTCGCCTAAACGGAAGCGTTTGCGCAAGACAATTCGCTGGCCGTTCAGGCTCCAATCACTCAACGCATTCATGGTGGGAGCAATTCATGACAACTCTAACGATCACTCGTCCTGACGACTGGCACGTTCACCTTCGCGATGGCGAAGTTCTGACTGACACCGTGCGCGATATCAGCCGTTATAACGGACGCGCGCTAATCATGCCAAATACTGTCCCACCGGTTACCACGACGGAAATGGCGCTGGCTTACCGCGAACGCATCATGGCGGCGCAACCTCAAGGCCAGTTTGAGCCACAAATGTCGCTCTATCTGACTGACAACACCTCACCAGAAGAGATTCGCGAAGCCAAAGCTTCTGGCGCCGTTGTTGCCGCGAAACTTTACCCAGCAGGTGCCACCACCAACTCTGATTCAGGTGTGACTTCAGCGAAAAACATCTATCCGGTACTGAAGGCAATGCAGGAAGAAGGCATGTTGCTGCTGGTTCACGGTGAAGTGACCACGCACGACATCGATATTTTCGACCGTGAAAAGACGTTCCTGGAGACCGTTCTTGCGCCAATCGTCAACGATTTCCCAAGTCTGAAAATCGTGCTGGAACATATCACCACCGCAGAAGCCGTCGAATTTGTAAAAAATGCAGGCGACAACGTTGCCGCGACCATTACCGCTCACCACTTGCTGTTTAACCGCAACCACATGCTGGTTGGCGGCATTCGTCCACACTTCTACTGCTTACCCATTCTGAAACGTGCCACGCACCAGCACGCGCTGGTTGCAGCCGCGACGTCAGGTAGCAAGAAGTTCTTCCTTGGCACTGACTCTGCGCCACACGCGAAAGGCAAAAAAGAAGCTGCTTGTGGCTGTGCGGGCTCTTACACCGCGCACGCCGCGCTGGAACTGTACGCTGAGGTATTTGAGCAGGAAGGTAAGTTGGATCAACTGGAAGCGTTTGCCAGCCATAACGGTCCGGATTTCTATGGTCTGCCACGCAACCGCGATACCGTTACCCTGACCAAACAAGCATGGGATGTACCAGCGTCGATGCCATTTGGCGGCGAGACTGTCGTGCCGATTCGCGCTGGCGAACAAGTGCAGTGGACAGTGAAATAATTCGCAGAGCCACAATGCTATTGGCTAGCTAACAACGCGTTCAGCTGAATGACAAGCACAAAAAAGGAGAGGTTAACCTCTCCTTTTTTAATACTTTTCAGGCATTACGTTCAAGCAACACCAACACTTCAGCATGATCAGTATGCGGGAACATATCGAACCATTGCAGCTTCACACTGTGATAATCGCTGAGTTGTTCCATATCGCTTTTCATCGTCAGCGGATTACAGCTTGAGTAGATGATGTGTTTTGGCGCCAGCATCGCAAGCTGCTTCGTCAGCGCTTGACCTAAGCCGCGGCGAGGCGGATTGACCAGCACCAGATCAGGCGCGGCATCCTGCCCTAATGAAAACTGCGCAGAGTCGAGTGCGGCAAAGCTGAGGTTATCGATCCCCATCGCACTGGCTGAACGCTTGGCACTGGCAATGGCTTCAGGTTCAATCTCAATGCCGGTTACCGCCGTGCTGGGTGATGCACAATGCAGCGCAAAACCACCCACACCACAAAACAGGTCCCACATGTGCGCAGGATCCAGCTCACGTACCCACTGACGTGCGGTCGCATACAACGATGCCGCCACCTGCGGGTTGGTTTGGAAAAAGCTTTTCGGACGAATCACCATCGGTACATCGTTGAACTGCTCCATCAGCACTTGCGTGTCGGTGAGAAAGATCTCTTCATCGCCCTCAAGCCTTGCCATGTGCACGGGCTGAATATTGACCGACACGACTTCAATCGCCGGATACGCCTCCAACAATGCAGGCAGATTGCGTTCAATACGTGGCAGAACATCCTTGCTGCGGCTGACAAAACGCAGCATAAACTGACCAGTGTGCTCGCTACGTGTGAGTAAGATGAATTTGAGTTCGCCCTTTTTTTTGGCTTTGTTGTAGGGCGGTATCCCAGCAATGCGAATCCAGTGCTGCAGATACTCCAACAGCGCTTGAGTTGGTGCCGGATAGAGTGGGCACTGAGTCAGTGACAGCGCTTCTCCGTCAAGTTGGCTTTCAATCCCCAGAATCGGCGCATGAGCCGCGCCAAGCACGACCATTTTGGCCTTATTGCGAAACGCCGTCTCTTCACTCAGCATGGGCGGCAGCCATTGCTGCGGCGCGAGATCGGCCAGCAGATCTTTGAGGTGGGTATCTTTGATCTCAACCTGAGAAACGTAGGGTGTCGCGCAGTGCGTACACGAGGTGCAGCGCTGCTGTTCAAAGAATTCACAATGCATAAATGGTGACTGCCGGAGAAAGAAAAGCGCTAGTCTATTCCTTCACTGACAAATCACCATTGAGATAATTTATTGTCACGATAATTAAAATTTTAATTTCCGCGCACTTTATGAACAACTTCCATGACCGCGACAATCACCAGTCCGGCGACGACACCGATCAAGCCGTTCAGCAACGCAGGCACCAGTGAGCTCACCAGCGACAGATTCGGTAAGTCCATCAGCACAGGCTCAATCCAGTGATGAATCACCGGAACGTTGTGAACCACAATGCCTCCGCCGACCAGGAACATCGCTGCCGTACCGACCACCGTCAGTCCTTTCATCAATTTGGGAGCAAAGCTGACCAGCGCACTGCCAAGGCGTGCGCGCAGCCCTTCACCTTTGGACTTACGTTCAAGATAGAACCCGAGATCGTCCAGTTTCACGATGCCGGCCACCAGCCCATAAACACCCGCGGTCATAATGACTGCAATCAGGCTCACGACCACAATTTGCGTCAGCATCTCTTTGCCCTGCACCGTTCCCAGCGCAATCACAATGATTTCGGCAGAAAGAATAAAGTCGGTGCGTATCGCACCTTTAATTTTCTTCTGCTCATACTCTTCCACATTGAGCTGACTGAGCTCTTCCATGGCCTCTTCCGGCTTTTTCTCGGGCTGAGAGTGAAACAATTTTTCCAGTACCTTCTCCGCGCCTTCAAAGCAGAGGAACAAGCCGCCAAGTAGCAACAGCGGCATAATCAGCCACGGAGCAATCGAACTGATGATCAGCGCCGCCGGAACCAGAATTAATTTATTGCGGAACGAGCCTTTCGCGACCGCCCAGACAACCGGGATCTCTCGTTCCGCAGCCACACCGGAAACCTGCTGCGCATTCAGAGCCAAGTCATCCCCCAGCACGCCTGCGGTTTTCTTCGCCGCCACTTTCGACATCACTGCAACATCATCAAGCACCGTCGCTATATCATCTAACAGAGTCAGTAAACTCGCACCCGCCATGAATATTCTCTTTATTTCTTATCATCAGTTCATTGAGACAAAATGTAACACTAACCCGGTGATTCCGTTAGTCATCACGAAAAGAAAAACGGCCGGAGGGACGATTTATGCTCCTGTCGCCAGTTGCGCCGGCAGCGGAGTGAGATTACCCTGCTTACTCTCTTATGCTTAACAGGGAAAGTCATGAACTCTGCTTACACCTACCCAATCGGTACTCCAGGCCAAAAATGGGGTAACGCTGAGCGCCAGGCCTGGCGCGCGCAAACCACCATCAAACGTGAGTATCAACAAGAAGTGGTCCCGAAAATCCAGGCTCTTAGCCAGTCATTCAATGTCGAACAGTATGGCGCGCTCTCTTACGATGCAGCCCGTTATCCGCTGTTTTGTCTTAAAACACGCGACTGGCAAGACGATAAACCGACGATTTTGATCACTGGCGGCGTACACGGCTACGAAACCAGCGGTGTCCACGGCGCACTGAAGTTTCTTGCGACGGAAGCCAAACGCTACGAAACGCATTTCAATATCGTGGCGGCGCCATGCATCAGCCCGTGGGGTTACGAGACGATCAACCGCTGGAACCCAAATGCAATTGATCCGAATCGTTCGTTTTATGCCGATACTCCGGCTGAAGAATCCGCCAATCTGATGGCGTTAGTGGCGACACTGCCAAACGTATTGATGCACATTGACCTGCACGAAACCACTGACACTGACGAAAGTGAATTTCGTCCGGCGCTGGCAGCACGTGACGGGATTATCTTTGAAGAAGGCTCGATTCCGGACGGCTTTTATACCGTTGGTGACACAGCAAACCCACAACCAGAGTTTCAGGCGGCCATCATCGCTTCCGTGCGCAAAGTGACACACATTGCGCCTGCCGATGACAACGGTGAAATCATCGGTTCTGAAGTGGTTCAGGATGGCGTGATTCTTTATCCGATGAAAAAGCTCGGCCTGTGTGGCGGCGTAACGGATTGCGTTTACGGTTCAACCACCGAAGTCTACCCAGACAGCCCGAAAGTCACGGCTGAAGAGTGCAATGACGCGCAAGTTGCCGCCATCATCGGCGCGCTCGACTACGTACTCGAACAGATCTGATTGCCCCAAAGCTGAAGGCTTGAACTACAGCAATCGGTTCTTATACTGCTCCGGGGTCTGCCCGGAGTATTTTTTGAACATCGCAATGTAAGGACTGGCTTGGTTATAACCCAGCGTCAGCGCCACCTCTTTCACCGAATGACCATTGCGCAGCAGATCCATCGAATAAAGATAACGCACGCGCAGCCGCCACTCGGTAAAACTCATCCCCAGCTCCGCCTGACAATGTCTGGCTAACGTGCGTTCTGTGGTATGCACCCGCTCCGCCCACTGTTGCAAACTGGTGTCATCGGTCGGGTTCTCTTCCACTGCCGCAAGAATCGGTGCCAGATATTTGTTATTGCTGGATGGCAGAAAATGGTGCTGCGTTTCGCGCGTTGCCAGTTGATCGAGCAACACCTGCACCAAGCGCAGATCCTGCGGCGTTTCTGCCACACTGATTTCCCGTTGACGAAAATCATCAATGATCGCGGAGACGATCGGTGTCACCTTGATCAGGCTGGTTTTACTCGGAAACGCCGTGGTCATCGCCGCCGCGATATTGAGTGAACAATATTCGATCGGTTTGCGGTTATAGCTGCGGTGACGAATCCCCGCAGGCACCCAGATCGCCAGATGCGGCGGAGCCAGAAACCGGGTGTCTTCGGCTTCCATTTCCAGGATCCCGCCGGAAATCAGCTGTACCTGTCCCCAAGGATGGCTATGTTCGCGCGTTTCAGTATTGGAAAGAAACGCTTCGAAATTCATAAACACATCGGATGGTGCCTGCTCAATTGATAAGGATGGGTGAAGGTTTCTGGCGCGTTTTTTCAAACTTGTCTTCCTATCGCTCGCAATGTCGTTTTAGAGATATATGTAATTATATAGACCTGTCAAACTACTTTCCAACACGCAAATTGAGACGAGGCGCACATGATTTATCTCCTTCCACTGTTTACTGTGCTGATTTGGGGCGGTAACGCCATCGTCAATAAAATTGCATCGACCACCATCGAACCCAGCGCGATGAGCTTTTATCGCTGGTTTCTTGCCATGTTGCTGCTGACTCCGTTCTGCTTGCCTTCGGTCATTCGTCAGCGTCACATTATCAAACCCTATCTTGCCAAACTGGCCTTTCTGGCACTGCTGGGCATGGTGCTGAACCAGTCATTGGGTTACTACGCCGGGCTGACGACCACCGCGTCCAATATGTCGCTGATTTCTTCTCTGGTACCATTGATGAGCGTCTTCATCAGCGTGCCGCTGCTTAACAAACGTATTTCCGGTTTGAGTATCGTCGGTGGCGTGATTTCACTGTCGGGACTGACATTTATGCTCGGTCAGGGCGACGTGCTGTTCTTCCTGAATCAAGATGTCACGCAAGGCGATGGCCTGATGGTATTGGCGGCATTGGTTTACGCCCTGTACTGTGTGCTGCTCAAACGCTGGAAAATGCCATTGAGCAACTGGACGCTGATTTATCTGCAAGGGGTGTGCGCGGTGGTGATGCTGGTTCCGCTGTGGCTGACCAGTGAACATATTTTGCCAACCGATGGTTCGCTACCGCTGATCGCGTATGCGGGTATTGGCGCATCGCTGTTGGCGCCTTGGATGTGGGTTAAAGCGATCGACGCGATTGGGGCGGACTCGACCGCCATGTTCATGAACCTATTGCCTGTAGTGTCTGTCACTCTGGCGGCCTGGCTGCTCGATGAACGTATTCATGTTTATCATCTGATTGGTGGCTTGATGGTGATCAGCGGTGTCATATTGTCTCAGATGAAAAGCCGTCGTGTTCGAATCATGGAACCAATCGAAAAGGCACCTCAGGCGTAAGCATCGAAATGCGCATAAATGTAAACATTGGCATCCTTATATGTTCGTTTTATGTGAAACGAAGCTTAAAACGAGCAGTAATGCTGAAAAAGTCGCGCCAGTCGATTGAATTTAGTGCGCTAAACCGTACACTTGCACTACTTCAATGTATAAGGACATGCCAGTGAAAGCGGTAAAACGCCATCAAGAAATCATCGAATTAGTTCAGGCTCAGGGCTTTGTCAGCACCGATGAGTTGGTCGAACGATTCAATGTCAGTCCACAAACAATTCGACGTGATCTGAATGAACTTGCCGATGCGAACAAATTGCGCCGCAACCACGGCGGTGCGACCATCACCACCAGTTCAGAAAACTCTTCTTACCATACCCGTCAGGTCACCTCGCAAAGCGAAAAAGAGAAAGTCGCTGCCGCATTGGTGAAACACATTCCTGATGGGGCGACGCTGTTTATCGACATCGGCACCACACCAGAAGCCATCGCCCGTGCGCTGATGGACGAGCACCACAATCTGCGTATCGTCACCAACAACATTAACGTTGCAACCATTCTGATGGCGAAACCCGATTTCAGTATCATTCTTGCGGGTGGCGAAGTGCGCAATAAAGATGGCGGCGTAACCGGTGAAGCCACGCTGGATTTCATCTCTCAGTTCCGCCTCGATTTCGGCATTCTTGGTATCAGTGGCATCGATTACGATGGCTCGCTGCTTGATTTTGACTACCACGAAGTACGCGTAAAACGCGCGATCATCGAAAACAGCCGCTGTGTGTTCCTCGCTGTTGACCACAGCAAATTCGGCCGCAATGCCATGGTTAAACTGGGTACGCTTGCCGATGTGGATCTCATCATCACCGATCAACCGCCACCAAAAGAGATCGCCAGCTTTGCGAAAGAACACGAGGTGACCATTCAGGTGGCCTGATAAGAAAGCGCGAAACTCGCGCTTTCTTTCGTTTATCAGCGTTTACAGCAGGTAATCCGGACTGAAAACAAATGTCATCTTGCCTTTCACGCTTATCTGATATAAATATCACTATCTGATTGTTGTTATTAGATTATTGCCCTTTATGCAGAAAATTCTCCGTCTTATTCAAGAAAACCAACAAATTACCAGCTATGAAGGTTTGGAGAACACGCTGTCGGCGCTCAATAACATCATCGACCACGAATACTTCCTGTTTGGACTGTCGCTGCAGCCGACGCTGACCACCAACGAAACGCTCATCACCGATAACTATCCGGCCAGTTGGCGTCAGCAATACGATGAAGCTGGCTTCATGCACGTCGACCCTATTGTGCAGTACAGCATGACCAACTTTCTGCCGATTCAGTGGTCCCACCTTCCACGCCTGAGCGGCAAAGCGAATGAAATGTTTGAAGAGGCGCGGATCAATGGCCTCAAAGAAGGTTTTTCGATTCCGGTACACGGATTACGCGGTGAATTCGGAATGCTGAGCTTTGCCACCTCAGACATCCGTCACTATGAGCTGAACAGCGAAGCGATTCAGACCTCGCAGTTGATCATTCCGCTCCTGTCGCACAACATTCACAACATTGCCCGTTGCCATAAAGACGCCGCGCCGCGCGCGGAGCTGACGGCTCGTGAAACCCAATGCCTGACCTGGGCCGCAGAAGGGAAAAGTGCCTGGGAGATCGCCAAGATCATCGATACTTCAGAGCGTACAGTGAAATTCCATATTTCCAACGCATGTAAAAAGCTTGGCGCGACGAATCGCTACCAAGCTATCACTAAAGCCATTTTAGGTGGCTACATTAATCCTTACGTCTGAATCAGGCCCCCACGCTGTCTCGGTAACGTTCATTCATTGGAATAAGCAGTGCGACTGAGCGGGTATCACCCAACATGTGGACCTGCTGATCGCCGACCCGCTCACACGGAATACCCAAACGTTTGATCAGTTTTTCCACTCCGGTCGATGTCACCGTTACGTAGCGTTCAATCCCCTGACTCTGCGCATGGTGGTACAGCGACTGAAACATCTTCATCGTGACATTGCTGACCCCACCCGACTGAGCAGAAAACTCCTTATCGACCGCAAAGCGACTGAGTTCATAGATACGCTCACCTTGCGGTGCCTGAACGTCGCCCAGAAGCTCGGGAAAGGTATCTTTGAGCATGTAGCTCTGTGTGGTCGGCAGAATGCGCCAGCAGCCAATCAGGTGCCCTTCATCGCCTTTGGCATAGAGGTAGTGGGCTCTCGGGATATCGTACTCATCGCTCTCCAGCCCCTGATGGGTTTCAAGCTCCCAGTGCAAACGTTCCGAAAACACTTTGTAGCGCAGTTTCAGCAACGCTCGGTAATCCTGAGCAGGTACAGTGGTGAATTGATAACTATGGATTGAGATACTCATCGGACTTCTCCTTTTTGTTGAGGGAGAAATCACGCTAAACAATCTCTTAGGTGACGAAACCTGTCCGATCGAACAGTTACGCAGTGACTTTGATTACATTATTATCAAGCCAACTGAATTACTAGCAATCAGTTGGCTTAAAAAATCAGGTACGGCAGATTTATAAAATAATTCGTACCCTTCCGACATGACCCCTTTTGCATCACGCAAAAGGGGTTTTTTCTTGCCTGAAATACCGAATCAAAAACAAAATGAACAAAATATTGCGATTAAGTTATAGATTCGTTATTAGTACTGCTAATTCCCCTGTCCGTGTCAAACAATGAAGGAACAGCCAATGAGCAGTGGCAAACGTGATATTACTCTGCGCTTTTTAGCAGAGCCTGGTGATGTAAATTTTGGTGGTAAAGTTCATGGCGGCGCCGTGATGAAATGGATCGACCTGGCAGCCTACGCCTGTTCTGCCGCATGGAGTGGTAAATACTGCATTACGGCTTATGCTGGCGGTATTCGCTTTGTGGCGCCGATCCACGTTGGCAACCTGGTCGAAGTCAGCGCGAAGGTCATTTATACCGGTAAAACCTCAATGCACATTGCGATCGACGTGCAAGCATGCGACCCGAAAGAGCTGAAAAATCGTCTGACCACTCACTGCATCGTCATCATGGTGGCGGTGGATGAAAACGGCAAACCGACGGCCGTTCCTGAATGGATTCCGACCAGCGATGAAGACATTGCCCTGCGCAATTCTGCCATGCGGTTGATGAATATGCGCACCGAAATCGGTGAAGAGATGGAAGCGCACGTCAAATACCTCAAAGCGAAATAACCCCTTTGCGCCGCAGTCATTCACTGCGGCGTTTTCTCTCTCCTGTCATCTTTGTCATCGAACCTTCATTTTTCTCTGCTTTAATGCCCGATTAACAGGCAAACGTGTGCCTGAAAGGACAGAGAAAACACACCAATGGCATTAACCCTCAGCGATATCACGCTCAGTGAAACTACTTTAACCAACCCAAAAGCTGTCGAGTATCAGTGGGTACGAACCATGTATGTCGAAGGCTACCAGCCAACGGAGATTAACCATTACATCAAGGCATGCTTTGGCGGCGATGAGACGTTTGCTGATCTGTTTCGTAAAGTCGCGCTGCAACAAGAAAGCCTGTATGTACTGTTGCAATACATAGGTTGTGCGCCATCCAGTCGTGAGTTCTGATTTTTCTGTATTGATAGAACTCATTGCAACAACAATTCAGATCTCGCTCGCACTCCCATCAGCCACCCCTTTTGTCCCTGTTTGCCCGCTATATACTGGCTCGCGTTACCGAATGGTCTGCGAGTACACCTTAATTTCCATAAACGACAGACATAAAAAAACCTGAGCTATGCTCAGGTTTTGGTTACAAAAACTGTTAGTCGTTGATAGTAAGGAATAGAGCTAACAGCCAGCTATGCGTAACGCCAGAATTTGCACCCTTCTTAACTGATCGGCGGCCAAACCAAAAGTGTTAAGGGGATACAAAATGGGCGACCTCTCGGTCGCCCTTATCGTTGTTATCCTTTGACACCGCCAGCCGTCAGTCCTCCGACCAACCAGCGCTGCGCAAGCAGGAATACGATAGTGATAGGTAATGCAGACAAGACTGCCGCTGCCGCGAAGTCGCCCCACAAGTAGTTTTGAGGGTATAAATACTGCTGCATACCAACCGCAAGTGTGTACGAGTTTACATCAGAAAGTAGCAAAGATGCTACAGGAACTTCACCCACCACCATGATAAACGACAGGATAAATACCACCGCCAAAATTGGCACAGACAGCGGTAACAATACCAGTTTAAACGCCTGCCATGGGGTTGCGCCATCCAGCGCTGCCGCTTCTTCCAACGAATTATCGATGGTTTCGAAGTAACCTTTGATAGTCCATACATGCAGTGCGATACCGCCCAGGTAAGAGAAGATCAAACCGCCATGCGTGTTCAGCCCCAGGAACGGAATGTACTGCCCCAGTTTGTCAAACAGCGCATAGATAGCCACCAGTGCCAGAACCGCAGGGAACATCTGGAAAATCATCATCGCTTTCAGGATGGTCTCTTTGCCTTTGAAACGCATACGGGCGAAAGCATAAGCCGATGTGGTCGACAGCGACACAATCAGCACCGATGAGATCGCCGCGATCTTGACTGAGTTCCACAGCCAGGTCAGTACCGGGAACGGCGGTGGTGTTACACTGCCATCGGCGTTCGTGACCGAGAAGCCCAGCGCCAGTTTCCAGTGTTCCAGAGACGGATTATCCGGAATGATGCTGCCCGTTGCGAAGTTACCTTCACGGAATGAGATAGCGACAATCATCAGTAACGGGAAGATGATGAGCGCCAAAAATGTGCACAGTGCGATGTGTGATGCCCACACACGGTATTTGAGCGATTTGCCTTGAACCATTGCCATCGTCGTCGCTCCTCTTAATTCTGACTGACTTTAGTAAAACGTAGGTTGAGCAGCGCCAGAGCGCCCACCAACAAGAAGATCAGGGTTGCGATAGCACTTGCCAGACCAAAGTCCTGACCACCAGCACCTTCAAACGCGATACGGTAGGTGTAGCTCACCAATAGGTCGGTGTAACCCGCTGGCTCAGACGTACCAATCATGTTCGGACCACCCGCCGTCAACAACTGAATCATAACGAAGTTATTGAAGTTAAAGGCAAAGCTTGCAATCAACAGCGGTGTCAACGGTTTGATCATCAGTGGCAGAGTGATCTTAGTGAAGTTCTGCACGAAGTTGGCGCCGTCAATCGCGGAGGCTTCGTATAAGTCATCCGGAATGGCTTTCAGCAGACCCATACACAGAATCATCATGTAAGGGAAACCCAGCCAAGTGTTGACGATCATCACCATGCTTTTCGCCAGGAACGGATCCGAGAACCATGCCGGGCTGATACCAAACAACGCTTGCAGCACCATGTTGATTTCACCAAAGCTCTGGTTAAACAGACCTTTAAAGATCAGAATCGAGATAAATGCCGGTACCGCGTAAGGCAGAATCAGTAGCACACGGTACACAGAACGGCCTTTCAGCTCTTCCCACTGCACCACACTTGCCAACACCAGACCGATGATCAGAGTGAAGATCACCGTCAGTACCGAGAACACCACCGTCCAGATGAAGATGCTGATGAACGGTTCTTTGATACCATCGTCTTTCCACACACGTTCAAAGTTGTGCGTACCGATGGAAACGATAAAGCCCGGAGACACAGTGTTACCGACAAACTGACCATTCTCATCAATCGGTTGGTAGAAACCCACTTCCATGTTCGGACGCAGCGTCTCACCCGACTGGTTGTTGACCAGTGTTTCACCATCTTCCTGCAGCGTATACAGAGGAACCACCGCCGCAAATTTGCGCAGTCCGCTCATGCGAATGTCGTCACCCGACGGGAAGTGCAGATCCAGGCTGCCCAACGCATTGCGGTTACTGATGATGGTTTTGATTGGCTCTTTGTCACCGCTCATTGCGTCTACCGGAGCCAAGTCGAGATCCGAAGGCACACTGGTGATAGAGAAAGGCTGAGTCGCGTACAACGTCTCACCGTCTTCAATGGAGATACGGTAACCTTCATCGGTGCTGTAGAGATTGAATGGGTAGCTTTCCCCACTTTGGAACGTACGGTCCATAAGGACAGATTGAGCACGTTCAAAGGAAAGCTGGTTCTTCGCGCTGTAGTTGGTAAACGCCAGGTTCACCGTATAGGCTAAGGGAAACAGGATGAATAGGATCATCCCGGCGATACCTGGATAGATATAACGATGCGCGTAAGTTTTCTTACTGCCGAAAATGTAGAGAGCAAGAGCAGTAAGGATAAGGGTCAGCAAGGCAAACGCCAGCTCACCACGGGAATACATTAGAATCGTTGCATAGCCATTCACGATACCCACTGCGCCTAATACGGCCCATTTGATGAATGCGCGCTTGTTGGCCGGAAGTGTCGTTGCTGGTGCTGACATCGCCTCTGTACCTTGAATTGACTGCATAGAACAACCTGCTAGCGAAATAAAAACTTAGAAAGTAAGGAGAGGTTGCCCCCTCCTCAAAAGATAGACGAAAGTGTACTTACTTTGTCATTTGTTTTTCTGCATCTGCCAGAGCGGCATCTACAGTCTGGCGGCCATCAACGATGTTGATGATTGCGTTTTTCGCTGCACCCCAGAACGCGTTCATTTGTGGAATGTTCGGCATGATTTCGCCGTTCATTGCGTTGTCCATGGTCGCTGCGATACGAGCATCTGAATCCAGTTCACGTTGGAAAGAGTTCAGAGCAACCGCGCCCAGTGGTTTGTCGTTGTTCATCGCACGCAGACCATCGTTGGTCAGCAGGTAGTTTTCGATGAACTCTACAGCCAGATCTTTGTTTGGAGAAGCGGTGCTGATACCAGCAGTCAGTACGCCTACGAATGGTTTAGAAGACTGACCGTTGAATTTCGGCAGAGTGGTGACACCGTAGTTGATACCTGATTTATCAATGTTGCTCCAAGACCAAGGACCGTTGATGGTCATGGCTGTGTTGCCTTTGTTGAATTCAGCTTCAGACACTGAGTAGTCCATATCCGCAGAAATCACGCCTTTATCAACCAGGCCTTTCACGAAGTTCATCGCTTCTTTCACGCCTTTCTTGTCGATACCCGCGTCTTTCACGTCGTAACCGTCAGACGTGTATTTGAATGCGTAACCGCCATCAGCCGCCATCAGTGGCCAAGTGAAGTACGGTTCTTTCAGGTTCCACATGATCGCTGATTTGCCGTCTTTTTTCAGTTTTTCATTCAGAGCAGCCACTTCTTCCCAGCTTTTCGGTGGGTTTGGAACCAGGTCTTTGTTGTAAATCAGAGACAGAGATTCAACCGCGATTGGGTAACCGATCAGTTTGCCGTTGTATTTCACTGCATCCCAAGCGAAATCTACGATGCCGTCTTTTACTTTTTGCGATGGTTTGATTTCAGTCAGCAGACCCGCTTCTGCGTAACCACCAAAACGGTCATGAGCCCAGAACACGATATCAGGACCATCACCAGTGGCAGCTGTTTGAGGGAACTTGTCCTGAAGTGCATCAGGGTGAGCAACTGTCACTTTAATACCTGTGTCAGCTTCAAACTTTTTACCCACCTCAGCCAGACCGTTGTAACCTTTGTCACCGTTGATCCAGATAGTAAGTTGTCCTTCTTGAATAGCAGCGTGTGCACCAAACGAACCAAGAGCAACCAAAGTACTTAGCGCTACAGTGCTTAGGGCGTTTTTCATGTTCATATCCTTTTTATTAGTGTTGTAGGGCTCACCAGATGAGGTTTCGCCGTATTTCGCCATATATCATCAGAAAAAACGGGCACTTCCTCATCCTCCTACTCCCTACGCCCTTTGCATTATGGCGTATTTTCGTGATCTCTATCGTCCAGAGTTCGAGAGAACAGTCACAAAAAAAACATGGTTTGTGATCAACCTCAAGTTCATGGCAATCAATAATTTGAACTGGATCTAACTCGGCGTTTTTACCCCTCCTCCACCTCCTCCTTTTCTACTCCCCCTGCAAAAAAAGTGATTAGGAGGATGTATTGATAGTTCACTTTACGGAAACTAAGCACATCCAAGAGTGGATGGTAAGAACCCTTTCCAGTATGTCAGATTGTACTGGCTTGCATCGCCGAATTGGTTTGCTGTCACAGATCGTGCGTTCGTGGTAATTATTGTACGGGGGAGACGCGCATCTGTGCCGGGGGAAGCAAACCGATTCTTGGCTTTGATGGGTGATGCTTTCTTCAGACCCTTTGTCTGAAGACATCACCCTTTCTTTTCTTGCCTGCCAGCTCTTCGATAGACAAACATAAAACGGTGTGCGGCACGACCGCAGAAATCAGACACGCTCATCTGAGTGTGGATTCACCTAAAAACGTATTCCTACTGTTATTGCCTGTAAGTCATTTTTTTATAAGAAATTTCATATAATGAAGGGCAGTAATCATTAAAAAATCTTGATCCGAGGACGAGCTAGATGGCGAGTGTCACGTTAAAAAATGTATGTAAAGCTTACGGCGATGTGCTGATTTCCAAGAATGTCGATCTGGACATCAAAGAAGGCGAATTTGTGGTCTTCGTTGGCCCGTCAGGCTGTGGTAAATCAACCCTCCTGCGCTGCATTGCCGGCCTGGAAGATATCACCTCCGGCGATCTGTTCATCGGCGAAGAACGCATGAACGACATCGAGCCGTCCAAACGTGGCGTCGGCATGGTGTTCCAGTCTTACGCGCTTTACCCTCACCTCAATCTGTACGATAACATGTCGTTTGGCCTGAAACTGGCCAAAGCCGACAAGAGTGAAATCAGCAAACGTGTAGAACACGCTGCCGATATTCTTCAGCTCAGCCACCTGCTGGATCGTCAACCTAAAGCGCTATCCGGCGGTCAGCGTCAGCGTGTGGCTATCGGCCGTACTCTGGTTTCTCAACCGAATGTATTCCTGCTGGACGAACCGCTGTCTAACCTTGATGCGGCGCTGCGTGTGCAGATGCGTTCTGAAATCACCAAGCTGCAACGCAAACTGGGTTGCACCATGATCTACGTTACCCACGACCAGGTGGAAGCGATGACCATGGCAGACAAGATTGTGGTGCTGGATGCCGGTTTTGTTTCGCAAGTGGGTAAACCACTTGAACTGTACCACTACCCGCAAAACCGCTTTGTGGCGGGCTTTATCGGTTCACCGAAGATGAACTTCATGAGCGTGACTGTTGATGAAGCAGAGAAAGAGCGCGTGAAAGTGCGCCTGTCCAACGGCTTCTCGTTCTGGATTCCGGTGGATGGCACAACGGTCACTCCGGGATCTCGCATGTCGCTGGGTGTTCGTCCTGAGCATTTGGTGGAAGCAGACGAAGGTGATGCGCGCATCGAAGGCAAAGTGATGATCGTAGAGAAACTGGGGAACGAAACTCAGGTATACATGAACGTGAAAGGTTCGGACTCAGACATCATCTACCGCCAGCCAGATACTCTGGATATTGAAGTCAGTGATACCCTGACCATCGGTATTCCGGCGCACCGCTGCCATCTGTTCCACAGTGATGGCCGCGCATGTCAGCGCATGTTCAAAGAAAAAGGCGTTGAGTTTAGCGACGCGTAATCCGTCGCCAACCGCAAAATAACACAACGGCCTCTTAACTCAGTTAAGGGGCCGTTTTACATTGTTCGCCAAGCGCTATCGTTTCGCTTTCGCCTTTCTCATCACCCGCCGTCAGCTCGACTGGCAGTTGCTCTGCACTCAGTCCGAGATTAAGCGTGGCCCGCCCTTGCAATCGATGCAAAATGCGGCTGCCAGAGACCGACTCAACCCGCACCGAACCGGAGAAATCCGGCTGGCTGACCAACGTTAACCGCAGTTTCTGGTCATCCCCGTAGGCGCAGGCAATGTGAATTTTGCCATTCAACAGTGAGGTTTCCATTACCACCTCCTTCTTTGCGGCACTCAACGGCGACGCAAGAAAAAAAGCGGCGCAGAGCGCCGCTGTATACAAGGTTTTCATAGCCAAACCTGATGTTGTTAGTACTGTGCAATATTCACAGTATTTGAGTTGCTGCCAACCAGGCTCACGTTCGCAACGTCACCAGAAGTTTGCAGAACAGAGATACTGTTCGCGTTACTCCAGTTAACATAAACGTTCGCTTCTGAGTTGAAGCCAGTTTGAGTTACGTAGATATCGTTGTCAGAGCTGTGCATCACGTCGATGTCAGCATCGTTGGAAACGCCAGTTTGCGCCACACCAATGGTGTTGTCGTCCGCGTACATCACATCGACATCCAGATTGTTAGCCGAACCGTTTTGAGTAAAGGTCACATCATTGCCAAAACCGCTGTCGATCAGAACATCCGCCACGTTGTTGTCGCCAACCACAGTCCCTGTCACTGTGCTGCCGTCAGCCCAATCCAGCACAACATCAACATCGTTCGAATTGCCGTACGAAGCCAGCGTGACGGTGCTGTCGTCGGTGCCGTGTTTCAACGTGACATCCGTGGTGTTGTGCGCGCCATTCTGCACCACACTGACGGTGTCATTGTCGTAAGAATAAGCGTGATGGTTGAAGTTCTCAGTGCTGATGTTGGCTTCATTCGACACCCCAGACTGGTCGATAGAGAAGTCTGCGTTATCAGCACCCAGTGCCGTAATGGTGCCTTCGTTACCAAAACCACGCTGAGTCACCGCTAGCGTTGAATCTTCTACCACAGCCGCATCAATTTGCGCATCGTTCTGACCGCCAAACTGATAAATCGTCAGCGTGTTGTCTGAAGAGAAGCCAGAATTGATCACCGCATCGTTACCCTGGAAAGGAGAGACCTGAGTGATCGACACATCTGAGTCGTCAGTCAGGAAAAGGTTAGCGGTTGCATTATTGTTTGCCAGGGCGCTACCAGACGCCAACGCAGCTGCGATAAATAGAGCTAGTTTTGTTTTCATGACAATTTCCTTTATATCATATTGTTACATTTGAATAGACATGCATCGATATATCGTTCGCTATGATGATTAATATTGCGTAACAAATACATTGATACCTGAGCCCCCAATTATCGCAACGTAGTCATTACCATTTTGACTGATGCCATAATTAGAACCTCCATTATCGACAAGATAAGCCTGATTATTATTACCACGTTGATTAATACTCATGGAACTTCCGGAACCGTTTTGAATAATCGCGGCAATATTGTAATTACCGTTTTGATTTATCCACGCATTATTGGAATAACCATGTTGGCCAATAAATGCTTCATTTCCTGTTCCGGTTTGAGTAACCAACGCAATATTCTCAGAACCGCCTTGCCAGATTCTCGCCTCACTTCCTCGGCTGTTTTGCTGGACAACTTTGGCTTTGTTGCCTGTCAATCCACTCAACTGCTGAATTGACACTCGGCCTCCAATGGCATTTTCCATTTCCACTTCGGCATAATTATCGGCGGTCACAATGTCTTCCAATTCATTGAAAGTACTCAAATCACCAATACCGTTGCCAAAACCACCCATGGATGAATCACCATAACCGATAGCAATCAAATCATGACCCGAATGTTCTGGGCGTTGGGCCGACCAAGCGACACCAGCAGAGACGATTGCCAGAGCGATCAACATAAACAACTTCATGACGTAGGCAGTAATACGGTTGGACATATTTCCTCCCTGACGTAAAGAACTGTGTGTTCTCGAAGAAATAGATTAATAGGGATAAATGCTTTTCACCATCAACTTTAAATTAATATTGATAAGTAAATTTTTATTATTTAGTTGTCTTGTAAACAAGCATATATCCGCATTTAGTATTAGAGGAGTTTTATTCAAACTAACACTTTGGTTTATTTCAAAAACTTTTAATTAAAACTAACATTAATCCATTGTCAGACGCTTATTTACCTATGGTAATTTCAATGAAAAATATGAGTGTCGTATATGCATTCTCTTTAAGTTTCCTGCTTACTTCAGCAAGTGTGTCCGCCAGTCAGGAAGACTCAGGAAAGCTGGAAAATAACCAACAGCTGGAGAATAACGAGCCACTGAATCTGAACGATATCGATGGGCTGATCATCGACCGCACGATGACCCGCTTTGGCAATAATTTTTACACCGAGTTTTCCCGCTACATCAACGATCAACACGAGGACCTAAAAGAGAACCTCACCGTAAAAGAGCGGGCAACGGCCTCTCAGGGCAGCATTATCAGCGTTTGGCATGCGCAGAAGCTGGTGTATCGCACCACCTTATCGCCGGGCGCCCGTCAGGCGCAGGAGAAAGCCAAGGCCGCGGCGGACATAGTAAGAACTTACTTAACACGTTGGAAAATCCAACGTTTGTATTCGGATACTTTTGACCTTGCTCATGACGAGCTGTGAAAGTAGCGACAGAAAGGACACTGAGATGAATAAGCACACGAAACGAAACATCTGCTCCGCATTAAGCTTGGTCTTCGCCCTCAGCGGTGGGGGATTACTCGCCTCCCCCGCCTTGGGTTCGGCGCTGGTCTATGAACCCGTCAACCCGACCTTTGGCGGCAATCCGCTCAATACCACGCACCTGTTCAACCGCGCCGAAGCGATCAACGATTATGAAGCCGATGATGACAGCAGCAGCTCCTCTTCGCTGCTTTCCTCATTAACTTCAACCCTGCAATCCAGACTGATCAGCCAACTGCTGTCATCCGGTGAGGCGGGCAGTATTGAAACCGATGATTACTCCATCATCGTGACCGATAACGACGGTTCGATGACGATTTCCATCATCGACAAATCCACCGGCGAATCGACATCCATTGAAGTATCCGGGCTATAAGCAACCAACAGGGACAACAAAAAATGAAAAAATGGATGCTGCTGACACTGGTGCTCGCCATCGGTGGTTGCTCAAACTCTATGTCTATTCCTGATGCGGACGAGGCGCCGACCCTCACGCCACGTGGCCCTACCTACAACGATCTGACCAAACTGCCTCTGCCGAAAGGCAAGATTCAGGTGTCGGTGTACGATTTTCGTGACCAGACCGGGCAATACAAATCCTCACCCAACAGTAGCTTTTCAACGGCGGTCACTCAGGGCGGCACCTCGATGCTCACCACCGCGCTGATGGACTCGGGCTGGTTTTTACCACTGGAACGGGAAGGACTACAAAACCTGCTGACTGAACGCAAAATCATTCGCGCAGCGCAAAAAAAAGATGAATCGCCCAGCAACATCGGCGACGATTTGCCCGCGCTGAAAGCGGCCAATCTGGTGATTGAAGGCGGCATTATTGGTTATGAGTCAGACATGAAATCCGGCGGCAGCGGGATCGGCTATCTAGGCATCGCGACTTATGGCGAATACCGAATGGATCAGGTCACCGTCAACCTGCGTGCTGTCGATGTGCGTACCGGCCAAATTGTATTAAGCGTCACCACTAGCAAAACCATTTTTTCCCATGAAATTTCCGCGAGTGTGTTTCGCTATATCGCCTATCAGGACTTGTTAGAACTGGAATCGGGCTACACCAATAATGAACCGGTTAACGTGGCGATTATGTCCGCCATCGATTCCGCCGTCATCCATATGGTGGTTGATGGCATCAGGCGTGGCTTATGGCAACCCGCAGATAAAGCCCAGCTGAACAACCCAGTGCTTAAGCGCTATGCGGGACAGACGATTGAAATTCTGTAATCAAAAGCCCCGCACATTGGCGGGGCTGCTTTTAATATCAGGCTTTGTTCACACTTCGCGGCTTAGCGCCGCTGATAGCTTAGGGCGGAAGAGTACTGGCTTTTTCACCACCAGATACACCGCCATGGCTGCCATCACAAAACCCAACACACCAAGCATGTCAAACGATTCACCAAAGCAGATCCACGCCTGAATCGCTGTAGTCGGCGGCACCAGATAAAACACAGAGGCGACGCTCGACGAAGCACCGTGCTCCACCATATACAGTAGCAGCAGAATGGCGATGCACGACAACACAACCACAAGCCAAGCGAGCGTCATAATAAAGGTCGGCGTCCAATCCACCTGCATGGTTTCAAAGCTCACCGCCGCTGGCAGTAGCAACGCCGCTGCCGCCACATATTGCACGAGCGCACCACCAATCAGATCGACACCCTGACAGAATTTCTTCTGATACAGCGTTCCCAGCGTAATACCGGCGAGAGAAATCACACACATGCCGATCGCGGCCCATTTGTGCGCATCAGATTGCCATTCGATGTTACCCAGCAGTACACAACTGATACCAGCAAATCCCATTGCGAGCCCCAGCCACTGAGCTAAGTTAAAACGTTCGGTCGCCATACACACCAGCAGCAACGCAGTGAATATCGGCTGAATACCCACCAGAAGAGAAGTCAGGCCGGCTGGCATGCCCCAATAAATTGCCTGATAGGTGCCGCCCAGATAAAGACCATGAATCAATAAGCCAGACACACACGAATGCCAGAACTGTTTACCCGTAGGCAGGCGGCGCTTGAGCACAGCGATCAGCACCGCAAACAGCAGCACGTTGAACACCATACGCAAAGTTAAGAAAGTCATGGGCTCGGCATACGCCAGCCCAAAGCGAGCACCGACGAAGCCGGACGCCCAAAGTACAACAAACAGGAAAGGAATCATTTTGACGAGCATGGAAAAATCTCTGGCTTTCTGAGTCACGATGACGTTACTTTAATTGGGTACAGAAAAACTAAAAAGGCACAGTTTCTGCCATTTAAATGGGTACAGAATGAAGGACGATTGCAAATACAGTGAAGTCGAGGCGCAGTTGCGTCAGTCGATGGAAAATGGCTTGTTTCAGGCACACGACAAACTGCCGTCGATTCGCCAGTTGTGTGAAAGTCAGGCGGTGGGGAAAAACACCGTGATCCGCGCCTATCAGGAACTGGAAGCGCAGGGCTGGATCTATTCCGTCCCGCGCTCCGGTTATCTTGTGGCCGAGCGTCAACACAAAGCCGAAGCGCAGGCCCACTCTCCTTCACGGGTCGACCTGCTGTCGATGTCCAAATCAATTCTTATCCAGCCCGCTGTGAAGCATCATATGCCCGCAGGTTCGGCGCATCCGAGCACAGATTCTCCGGCCATTCGCAGTTTGTATGCCCAAATCGGTCGCCACAGCCGCATGCAAACCCACATTCCCAGCCACTACCAACTGCCACCGGGTAATGATCAATTGGTGCGCCAGCTGCGCAAGATCAGCCGCGATTTGGGTATCGAGGCCAAGCTCAGCGACATCGCCATCACCCACGGCGGCCAGCAGGCGATCAGCCTGGCTTTTCGCGCGCTGACCCAGCGGGGTGACATCGTGGCCGTCGAATCCCCCTGCTATTTCGGTACTTTACTGTTGCTGGAATCACTGGGGCTGAAGGTGGTGGAGATCCCCAGCCACACCGCCACCGGCATTGATATTGATGCGGTGAAAGAAGCCGTTGAACGCTGGCCGATTAAAGCTTTGCTGGTGACGCCCAATTTCAATAACCCTACTGGCGCGCAGATGCCGCTCAGCCATCGGCAGGCGTTGTTGGACGTCACCCACAACATTCCCATTATTGAAGACGATGTGTTCGGCAGCCTCGGTTTTAATGAGGCTCTGCCCAATCTGAAAGCGCTCGATACCGAGGAACGGGTCATTTACATCAACTCATTGTCAAAGACACTCGATTCACGATTGCGCATTGGCTGGATGGTCGCCGGGCGCTATATGGATCAAATCGAAAAAGTACTGCTGAGTGAAAACATGGGCAGTCTTAATCTGATGCAATCCGCCGTGGCGGAGTTTCTGACCTCAGGCAAATATCGCACGCATCTGGCCCGCATGCGCCGGGTCTATCAGCAGCATCAGCAACGCTTTGCCCGTCTGCTTAATCAGGCATTCAGCCACGAGCCTCAACTCGCCGGGCGTTATCACTTATCGCGACCAGAGGGCTCATTTCTGTGCTGGCTTACTTTGCCACTCGAAGTCGACACCTACCGGGTATATCAGGAGTGTCTGAAGCAAAAAATCAGTCTTCTGCCCGGCCACTTGTTCGCGACCCAAGGCCAGTTCAATCACTGCATTCGCTTCAGCGTTGCGACTCTCGACGATGAGCAGCAATGGCTGCGCAGCCTGCAAACATTGGCTGCGATCATCGTCAAGCAACTGCGCTCCTGACGCAGCGAAACTCGCCAAATCCGTTTGTGGAGCGTACAGTGAAAAGAGCAAAAGAATCAGAGAGCTGGGAAGAAATCGATGAAATTCAGTTTTAACTTGGAAGATGCGGGACAAGTTTGCGTCGGAGCATTTGCACTGGCGGTCCCCATTTCCTTTTCAGAAGAGGCGTGGCAGCTCGGCACATCTCTGCCGCTGCCCAACTTACTACTGTTGCTGACTCTCTCTCTGGGTTTTCTCGGCGTGTTCGCCTACGGCAGTGTGTTTCAGAGTAATATTCGTGCCCGTGTTCCGGTGTTTGTGTTCCGGATTCTGATTGCTTACGTCATCACTGCACTGGTGGTCGGGTTCGTGCTGCTGGCACTGGATAAACTGCCGCTGCTCGCCGAACCGATCGTGTCGCTCAAACGCATCATTGTGATTGCGATGCCGGCGTCGATGGGGGCGATTGTGGTGGACAGTTTCGATAAAGAATAATTGTCGGTAACGGCTTGTTTTGCAATAAATCCGCGATATATTCATCAGCAAAAGCCACACCAAGCTTAGTCAGGAATCGTTATGAAAAATCAGTTAAGCCTCAGAGCTCTAGAACGCGGAGACCTGCGTTTTATTCATAATCTGAACAACAACCGCAACATCATGTCGTACTGGTTTGAAGAGCCTTATGAATCGTTTGATGAGCTGGAAGAGCTGTACAACAAGCACATTCACGACAACGCCGAACGCCGTTTTGTGGTCGAGAACGACGACAAAGAACTGGTGGGTCTGGTCGAGCTGATTGAAATCAACTACATCCACCGCAGTGCAGAATTTCAAATCATCATCACGCCGGATCATCAGGGTAAAGGTTTTGCCCGCACTCTGATCAACAAGGCGCTCGACTACTCGTTCACCATTCTCAACCTGCACAAAATTTACCTCCATGTTGCGATTGACAACGAAAAAGCGGTCCATTTGTATGAATCGTGCGGCTTTGTCGAGGAAGGTCATCTGGTGCAGGAGTTCTTCATTAACGGCCGCTATCGCGACGTGAAACGCATGTACATTCTGCAAAATGACTACCTGAGCAAAAGTGAGTAAAGCATGATTTCCTGCAGCCAGTATGACTACATCGAGATTGCCTGCCTCTACCGTTTGCCCGTAGCACTGACACTGCAAGACGGTTCGGTCATTCAGGGTACAGCCAAAGACACCGGGCGCAATGCGGCGCGTCAGGAGTGCATGATTGTTGAGGACAACAGCCGCGAGCATTGGATTGAAACCGCTGCGCTCGTTCGCATGCAGGCACTGAGCGACAATCCGCACTTCAGCGATATTCACTTTCAGCAACAGTAAAAAAAGCCGCGCTTCTGGCTTCAGAATCGCGGCTTTTTCATCAAAAATATTTGTTCACACTCAGTTGGCGATATCGAGCTTATTCGCCGTCACGCCGTTGGTACGAAACCAACCTGCGATACTGACGCGATCCGCGTGCGTCGGCAGGACTTCGTGGGGAAATTTCTCTGACAAAAACACCACTAAGCGCCCGGCAACCGGAGCGACAGTATCAATCAATTGATCGTCAAGATCGTAGATTTTCAGCTCACCGCCATCAGCGGGTTGCCACGCTTCGTTCATGTAGAACACCGTCGTCAGCTTGCGGTTTTCCTGCCCGCGAAACGCATCAAGATGCTTCTTATAAAAGTCGCCCTGCTCATACTTAGCGAAATGCGCCTCGTACTCGAATAGCCCAAGGAAAAAGTCCCGGTTAACGGCCTGACGAATCTGCTCCATGCGCTCAAGATAATCCTGAACCGGCTGTGCCATATTCTGGCTGAGCCACTGAATCTTGTCGCTGCGAATCGTCGTTTCCCGCTGCAAATCGTCATTGCGGCCAATGCGAGCGCGCTTCCAGTTTTCCGGAGCACAATCTCTGAGAGACTGCACCTGCTCTGCGGTCAGGAAGTCATCCCAAATAAACCATCCCTGTTCGGCGATGGCGTCTAATAACGCGTCTAAAGCCATAATTTTCAATGCATGTTGACGAAAAAAGGCGTTATAACGGCAGGACGGCAAAGCAACAAATCGGATTATTTGTCCACAAGGTCAATAAAAATTGTTGATGGATGAGCGCGATGAATCAGGGCGCGATCAGCTTAGACAGCTTCGGCGGATGGTTCTTAAACAGCGATTTCATTTGCGCGGTAAAGAGTTCGGCCGTGGCAAGGGCATCAATCGCGGCAGAGTGCGCGGTGTATTGTGGCAGGGCGTAGCGCTGGCGTACATCATTGAGCTGAAAGCTGGTGCCCGGCGCTTTTTTACCGGCGTAGGTCATCTGCTTTTCGATGTGCAGCGTGTCTATCCACACGCAAGGAAAATGCTCGACACCGAAGCGCTCGTGCATGTACTGCGCCACAAACGCCCGTTCAATGCAGGCGCCGTGCACCAGTGCGATTTTTCCGGCCAGCTGACTGAACAACTGATCCATCGCGTCATCCAGCGTGACGCCCTGTGACAACACATCGGGTGTGATGTGATTGATGACCGCGGAATCCGCCGTCACAAACTCGGGATGACGAACAAACAGCTCTTCACTGGCGGCGACATCGATATGATCCATCGTCATTCCCACCCAGCCAATGCTCAGGATCTGATCCTGACTGGCGTTGACTCCTGACGTTTCAAAATCAAACGCCACCATATCCATCTGATACACCAAGGCTTCGGGGCTTGGCAGTGCCTGACTGAAATAGTGTTCAAGCCCTGTTGGCCAATCGCGGCGGGCGGCCAATAGCTGATGCTGTTTCACCATCTTGTGGTAGCCGCCGCCAAAGCGGCGTTTCAATGCATTAAGCATCGTTTATCCTTTTACAAACCTGAGTTTGGCTACGTCCTGTAGCTCACTGATGATTTTAAACGCGTCTTTCAGGTGTTTGCGCTCAAAGCTGCTGAAAGAGTCCGGTGAAATATGGTTGTTCGGCTCTTTGCCTTCACGCAGAGCCTGCAACTGATGCTGAAAACGAACCTGAGTAATGAATTTGTAGGCGCCGATAATGTTCTGACAGCTGTCTTCGGACATCGTGCCCTGCTGAGCCGCAAAGCGAAAACGCTCTTCGGTGCCGGTCATTGAACCGCCAGCCGCCAGACTGAAAATCCGCGCCAGATCGATAATCAGGTTCAGGGCATATTTTTTGATATTGAGCGTGTTGCTGTTGTCGCCGCCTTTCTCCAGCACCAGATTATTGAAAATCCCCAGCGGCGGCTGCGTATCAATCGCGTCGCGCACCAGAGCCGGCAAGAAATTCTGGCTGTTCTGAATACACTGATGCAGGTGCTGTTGCAGCTCTTCCACCAGTTCGCTGTTGCCGTAAATCGAACGCACCTCAAGAAACACACTGATACTGAGCAGTTTATTGTATTCCGGGCTGGCCACCCACTTGCGGTAATACTCTTTCCATACCTGAATCGGCTGACACCATTTCGGTGACGCGGCCATGTATTTGCCGTCACACAGCGGATAGCCACACGCTGCCAAGCCGTTGCATACGCGCATCGCCAGATGGGTGAAATAGAGCATATCTTCAGGCTTGGCATCCGCCGCCAATACCAGAGCGCTGTCTTGGTCGGACAACATATGCACTTCATTACGTGCATGCGAGCCCGCGACGACCCAGGCATAATCACACGGCGGCGGCCCAAGCAGTTCCTCGTTGATCTGCAACAGGCGGCGGGTAAACGCATCCATGATCATCGACATCACCCGTCCCTGAATTTCTGCGCTCACGCCGCTTTCAACCAGCGATTCAAAAATAGACTGCTTCTCCACATTAAGCGCCGCCAGCGCATTCACGGAACTGGCGTATTTGATTTTCTCAATCAGAAACAGGGCTTGTGTGCGATGGTTGTGGACCAGATGTGACGTGGTCAGTAAGCCGACCACCTCGTTCCCTTTCACCACCGGCAGGCAACGAATGTTGTATTGCAGCATGATGGAGATGGCCTGAATCACTTTGTCATCGGCCTGAATCAGTTGCGGATTTTGAGTCATCACCGTACTGATAGGCTCATGAATACCGATACCGGTCGCCACGACACTGCGGGTCATGTCCCGGTCGGTCACCACACCAACAATTTCACCATCGCGCATCACCACCGCGCACGAACTGCGGCTGCGCTCTTCACCACACATGGTTTGCGCCACATCCTGAATCGGCGTGTTGACATCGACAATCGCGATATTTTCGCTGGCAATTTCCCCGACGCGGCGGAAAAACAGCCCTTTGTCCTCTTCACGACCAGCGGCATCGTTGACTGCCGACGTTAAGCGCAACTGCGCATGGGATGCGAAGTAGTTGGCAAATTCCGGATGCTCCTGGCAAACGGTCTGCACATCGGTGTGCGGCACCAGATAAAGCAGTGAGTCCTGAATCGCTTCAGCCTGATAGCCATCTTCGGCATCTTTCAGCGGCGCGAGAAAAGTAAAACCAAACTGGTCCTCTTCTCCCAAGCGGGCACGCAACTGACCATCGCGCCTTCTCTGCTCAATCGCCCCGGTGCGAATGATGTAGAGATAACGTTCTTGGCACAATGCACTGAACTCTATTTTTTCGCCTTTTGCCAGATAGCGCACTTTGACGTGATTCGCGAGCGATTCAACAATCTCGGAGGGCAACTTATCAAACGGATCAAGCTTGATAAGAAAGTCATAAATATTAGGGGTTAATGATGAGCCCACACCGCCCTCCTCATTTCAAAACGCCGTTTCAATACAAAAAATGATACTAAAAAAAGCAGCCCGACGGCTGCTAATTTTTTTGCCTAAGCCGGGTAATTGTTATAACCAAGCTGAAGCGAGATATTGCGACCTGCCGTTTGCAGTAAGTCCACGTAGTAACCCATGCGTTGTTCATCAAAACGGATGGTTGGCAGCGACATCGACAAGCCCGCAATCACATGACCAAAGCGGTCATAGACAGGTGCAGCGATACAGCGCAGACCCGGTTCTTGTTCTTCATTGTCTTCCGCATAGTGTTGAGTGCGAACCAGCGCCAGCTCTTCCAGCAGTTGCTCAACATTTTCCAGCGTACGATCCGTGTGTTTGATGAACTCCACCCCTTCCAGAGTATCGCGTACAAACTGCTCGTCGCGTTCAGCCAGCAGCACTTTACCAATCGCGGTACTGTACAGCGGGTTGCGGCGACCAATGCGCGACTGCATGCGCAGGTTGTAGCCAGAATCGATTTTGTGGATGTAGATGATGGCGTTTTCATCCAGCGAACCTAAGTGCAACGCTTCGTTGGTCTGCTCAGAGATATAACGCATCTCTTTGTCCGCTAACTCAATCAGATCGACGTACTCAAGGGATTTTGCTCCCAGCTCAAACAGTTTCAGGGTCAGTTTGTATTTATCCGCTTCCCCTTCCTGAGCCACAAAGCCCATGGATTTCATGGTTTGCAGGAAACGATAGGTCGTGGCTTTAGACATCATGAGACGTTGAGACAGTTCCGAAACACCAATTTCTTTCTGCTCGCCCAGGGCCTGAAGAATGCTGAAGACTTTCAGAACCGAAGATACCGCTTCCGGTTGAGTTGACTTTTCCATTGTAGAACCTTTGTGTTTTCTTGTTAGCGCCTATTATAACCGCTCACTTTCTGTGTACCACAATTTTTAAAAAGCCTTTTCAAAAATTTGAAACCGCGCAAGTATTCCATCATCAAAAAAGAAGATCGCCATCAATATTTTTAAAACACCTTTTCAAAAATAATTGCCTTAGGTTTCTTTTTGATCCACGATACAGACATACGAACTGAGATGGCCAACTCGCCGCCACTCAAAAACCAGCTACCACTGAGGAAAACGTTATGATTCTTGATTCATTTAACCTGGAAGGCAAAGTCGCTATCGTCACGGGTTGTGACACTGGTCTTGGTCAGGGTATGGCACTTGGCCTGGCTAAAGCAGGTTGTGACATCGTGGGTGTAAACATTGTTGAACCGACTGAAACTATCGCAAAAATGGCAGAAACCGGACGTAAGTTCGTTGATATCCGAGCTAACCTGATGGTTCTGGACGACATCCCATCCATCATCGACCGCGCAGTGACTGAGCTGGGCCGCATCGATATTCTGGTCAACAACGCTGGCATCATCCGTCGTAATGACGCGATTGAATTCAGCGAAAAAGACTGGGATGACGTGATGAACATCAACATCAAGTCAGTGTTCTTCATGTCTCAAGCGGTGGCGAAACAGTTCATTGCACAAGGTGAAGGCGGCAAGATCATCAACGTAGCGTCCATGCTGTCTTATCAGGGTGGTATCCGCGTACCGTCTTACACCGCATCAAAGAGCGGCGTCATGGGCATCACTCGCCTGATGGCCAACGAGTGGGCGCAACACAACGTCAACGTGAACGCAATTGCACCGGGCTACATGGCAACCAACAACACTGCCGCGCTGCGTGCTGATGAAGATCGCAGCAAAGAGATTCTGGATCGCATCCCGGCGGGTCGTTGGGGTACACCGGAAGATCTGGCAGGCCCAGTGGTCTTCCTGGCGTCGAAAGCATCAGACTACATCAACGGTTACACCGTAGCGGTTGATGGCGGCTGGTTAGCCCGTTAATTACTAAGAAGCATACGAGAAGATGATTGCAGATTTATCACTGGCTCAGGCATTAGGGTTTGTCAGCTTTGGTTTAGGAATCTCCACTTTCTACCAGAAAAACGACAGGCGGCTGAAGATCGTAATGTTCGTCTTCAATCTCAATCATCTTCTCCACTTTATTTTGCTTGGTTCGGCAGTCTCAGCGCTCAGCGCTGCCCTGTCGGCCATGCGCACAGCCAGTTCCATCTACACCTCGTCGAAATATGTTGCGGCGATATTCCTGCTCGCCGGAGCGGGATTAGGCCTTTACATCGCCGACCATTGGTGGGATCTGTGGCCAGTGATTGGCACCATGATTGGTACATTTGCTATCTTCATGTTGCGCGGCATTCAAATGCGCATTGCCTTTCTGATTGGCGCCTGCTGTTGGCTGACCAACAATATTCTGGTTGGCTCCATTGGCGGCACATTGCTGGAGCTGACTGTCATTACCGTTAACAGCCTGACCATTTTCCGTATGCTGCGCGAACAAAAACGCGCGCTGGCCAGTCAGGCACTGTAAACAAAGAGGGCATCATGTTTGTCTATAACCAAGATGTAAAACTGGAAGATCTCGGCGCTGGCGTTTCTCGCAAAATCCTCGCCTACAGTGACAACATCATGAGCGTTGAAGTGCATTTTGAACAAGGCGCAATTGGCCCGATGCACAGCCACCCGCATGAACAGCTGACGTACGTGCTGTCGGGTGAATTCGAATTTACCATTGGCGATGAAACCAAAATCGTCAAAGCTGGCGACGCGCTATACAAAGAGCCGAACGTGATGCACGGCTGCGTTTGCCTTAAAGCGGGGGTGCTGCTCGATAACTTCACCCCAATGCGCAAAGATTTCATTCAATAACGAATTCGCTTTTTAACTGATTTGTTGCGGACAAACCGCAGGAGAAACTCTATGAAAATTGCACTGATGATGGAAAACAGCCAGGCTGGCAAAAACGCGATGGTTCTGAACGAACTGAACACCGTAGCGGCGCCGCTGGGTCACGATGTTTTCAACGTTGGTATGTCTGATGAAAACGACCATCACCTGACTTACATCCACTTAGGGATTATGGCCAGCATTCTGCTGAACTCAAAAGCGGCCGATTTCGTTGTCGCAGGTTGTGGTACCGGCCAGGGCGCAATGATGTCTCTGAACCTGCATCCGGGTGTTATCTGTGGTTACTGCCTGGAGCCTTCAGATGCGTTCCTGTTTAACCAAATCAACAACGGCAACGCGTTGTCTCTGGCTTTTGCGAAAGGCTTTGGCTGGGCAGGTGAACTGAACGTTCGTTACATTTTTGAAAAAGCGTTCACTGGCGAACGTGGTCAGGGTTACCCAATCGAGCGTGCGGAACCTCAGCAGCGCAACGCTGGCATTCTGTCTCAGGTGAAATTCGCGGTCGCGAAAGACGTCGTTGAGGCACTGCGCTCTATCGATCAGGAACTGGTGAAAACAGCTGTGGGCGGCGCTCGCTTCCAAGAGTGTTTCTTCAGCCACTGTCAGGTGCCGGAAATCGCAGAATACGTACAGTCTCTGCTCGACTAAGCACTGCATTACTTATTTATCGGGAACTCATCAAAAAGCCAGCCTTCGCGCTGGCTTTTTTTATTCCATCAATAGCACAATGGTTCCACCTCTTCGCTTCAAGGATTTGATATGACTGATGTTTCGTTTACTTCTCTCACGCAGTGGTTCCCCGGCCACACAGTCATTCCGCTCTGGCCATCGACTCGGCGCGTCCCCGACCTTGCGCCTCGTTTCAGCGACCGCAGCAGTGATGAAGTGGTGCGCGACCGCGAAGTTTCTCATATTACCCGGCCAGAGATGGTGGTGGTTGAACCTGAGCACCCCAACGGCATCGGTCTTTTGGTCCTACCCGGTGGCAGCTATCAGCGCGTAGCCTTTGACAAAGAAGGTATGGACACCGCCATCGCGATGAGCGAGAAAGGTTATACCGTGTTTGTCATGACCTATCGTATGCCGGGCGATGGCCATGCGGAGCGCGTGCACGCCCCGCTGGCGGATGCTCAGCGCGCGATTCGGCTCATTCGCGCCCACGTAACCCGTTGGGGATTACGCCATGTGGGCATCGTCGGTTTTTCGGCCGGCGGACACGCGGCGGGCACACTGGTGGTGCATCATCATCAAGCGGTTTACCCTTTGCAGGATTCTGCCGATTTACTTTCACCACGCCCGGATTTTGCAGCGCTGATGTATCCGGTGATCAGCATGGATGAAGAGATCGGCCACGACGGTTCCCGTTATGAACTGATGGGCGACGATCCGGATACAACGACTCGTCAGCACTATTCGCTGCACACCCAGGTGCGCCCAGATACCCCCCCTGCTTTCTGATGCACGCCAGCGATGATAACGCCGTCAAAGCCGACAACAGCCTGCTCTTCTGGCAGGCGCTCAAAGCACACCATGTCCCGACCGAACTGCACATTTTTGCCCGCGGCGGCCACGGCTTTGGCCTGCGCGGTGTCCAGCACCTGCCCGCCAAACACTGGCCACAGCTACTCGACAGTTGGGTGCAGAGTTTGTACGCCCCGGCTTCCGCTAGTTAACTCCGGCATCAAGTGGCACGCAGAGTGCGTGCCGATTTTGGCTCTTTCACTTCACACGCAAAAACTCAAATAAAGACCCAATTCACAATTTAAATGAACCATCGTTTTAAATTTATTGTTTCATGTTTTTTTTATTGCCATAATGGCGTCAGATTATTTTGAGGAGTACTCCTATGAAGGTGAATCGAGTCGCGGTCATCGGCGAATGCATGGTGGAATTGCAAAAAGCCGACGATCAGCTCAAGCAGAGTTTTGGTGGCGATACACTGAATACTGCGCTCTATCTGTCTCGCCTGACGCAGCAACACGGCATCACCACCTCTTATGTGACCGGATTGGGGAAAGATCCGTTCAGCAAACAGATGTTGACCAGTTGGCAGCAGGAAGGGATCAACACCGATCTGGTTCAGATCTCCGACAGCAAACTGCCGGGCATCTACGCGATTGAAACCGCGCCGGATGGTGAACGTAGTTTCTACTACTGGCGTAACGACTCGGCGGCGAAGTACTGGCTGCGCGAAAGCCCGCTGTTGAGCCTGGCAGAAAAGCTCAGCCAACATCAGGTGGTTTACCTCAGCGGCATCAGCCTGGCGATTTTACCCGCTGATTGCCGTAAAAAATTGGTTGAGCTGCTCACACTGTGTCGCAAAGATGGCGTGACCATCGCCTTCGACAACAACTACCGTCCAGCCCTGTGGGAATCTACCCAGGCAGCGCGCGACATGTACGCCAGTATTCTGCGCTTAACGGATATCGCATTTCTGACATTTGACGATGAAGTGATGCTTTATGGCGACAGCGCGGAACAGCAGGCGATCGAACGCACGCAAGGTTTTGGCGTCAAAGAGATCGTGGTGAAGCGTGGCGCGGACGAATGCTTTGTCGTGACGTCTGATGATTTTATCGCCGTACCGGCCATCAAAGTGAGCAAAGTGGTAGACACCACCGCCGCTGGTGACTCATTCAGCGCTGGTTATCTGGCCAAACGCCTCACCGGTGGCAGTACCGTCGACTCCGCGGTTTCTGGTCACGCTCTGGCGGGCACCGTTATTCAACATCGTGGGGCAATTATTCCACACGATGTCATGCCTCTAATTTAAGGATGGAAAAATGAAAACTCTTAACGAGCAACTGCGCGACATTAAAGTCGTTCCGGTGATTGCAATCAAAGACGCAAACAAAGCCGTCAAACTGGCCGAAGTGCTGATTGAAAACGGCCTGCCTTGTGCGGAAGTGACCTTCCGTACTGAACAAGCAGCGCTGGCCATGAAAAACATGCGCGAAGCATTCCCGGACATGCTGATTGGCGCAGGCACCGTACTGACTACAGCTCAGGTTGATCAGGCGATTGAAGCGGGTGTCGACTTTGTGGTCAGCCCGGGCTTTAACCCGACCACAGTGAAATACTGTCAGCAGCGCGGTGTGACCATCGTCCCGGGCGTCAACAATCCAAGCCTGGTGGAACAAGCGATGGAAATGGGTCTGGATACGCTGAAATTCTTCCCGGCTGAGCCTTCAGGCGGTGTTGCTATGCTTAAAGCCCTGACGGCCGTTTACCCGGTCAGCTTTATGCCAACCGGCGGCGTGAGCCCGAGCAACGTGAAGAACTACCTCGCTATCCCAGCGGTGCTGGCGTGTGGCGGAACCTGGATGGTGCCCAACGATCTTATCGACAATGAAAAATGGGACGAACTGGCTGTGTTGGTCAAAGAAGTCGCTGGCATTATCGCTTAACGATTACCGATCCTTTTTCGAGATCAAACCTCTCGACCTTAATTTGTTATCCTGCAACAAAGACTGGTTTTGAGCCGGCAGTCCGTCCATGCCTGCCGGCCCATTGTCAGAACGCATAGGTGTTTGCCCATACTTCGGTATGGGCCTTTTTTTTATCCGCGCGCTACGCGAGTAAAGTCCCAGCCATCCAGTATGCTGATGTCCTCATAACAAGCCGACTCTGCCTCGCTCAATTGCGGCCGCGCCGGAGTGATGCCAGCGCCGCAACCCTGATTGGCGTATTCCCAAAAGCGTGAGTCTTGGGGGTGAAACCAAATCAGTTGCTGACGAACATCCCGGCCACTCATCCTGTCCCAGCCATAGATATGATCGCCAATTTGGCAATGCAGAAACGCCGCGTGGCCAATGGCATTAGGATCGGCATACCGTCCATCGGCAAATGTGGTCGTCGGGTGCCAGGGGCGGCCGAGCGCGTAACTGCCCGCGGGAACACCGGGCTCTTTCTCCAGACGGCACGCTTTAAACACCAGTCCGAAGCGCTGGGTTATCGGCGTTGATGGCGCGGTGATATATCCCCATTCGCCTTCGGCGACATCGTCCCGGCGACGAGCCAATATCTGACACTGTTTGAACAGGCCGATGCCCTGGCCGAAGATAAAATCCACCGTTCCGCTGATATGGCAGTGTTCAAATACGCTGCGGCCACCGCGCAGATACAGGGTGTCCTGAAAACTGCTCAGCGCCACATCCCGAAAATAGGCGCGATCGGCTGCTCGGCCAACCATCAAGGCGACCGCCTGAGTATTGATGATGCGGCTGGGATCGCCCTCGTGTTTGGCCTGATTGGCACGAAAATCAAAACTGTTTTCGATCGTCAAAGCGTGCGCGCTAAAGTCCGGCGCATCCACATACACGGTGCGGCTGCCCGCGGTACTGATGCGAACGCCATTCGCGTCCAACATGCCATTGGCGGTGGCGGCGCGAATTACAGTACTGTCGCGCCCTTCTCCGATCAGAGTGAGATGTGGCCGACGGATCGTCAGCCGTTCGTGATACACCCCTCGGCGTACAAAGATAGTGTGCGGCGTTTTGCCGTAAGGCACCGCGTCTATCGCTTGTTGAATGGCCCCAAAGTCGCCACTGCCATCCAAGGCGACCACCGCATCATAGTGTCGGCTCAACATGATTCTCTCCTTGGCATCAGTGGAAATAGGCCACTTGCTGATCCAGCGCGCGCGCTGATATTGCCATCTGTTAAATCGCCGCCTCGCCTGCGACACTGACAAAATGCGCACTGATTCGCCGACTGGTTTCACAAATCTGCCCCACCAGCGGATTGAGAGCCCGGGCCGTCTGCCAGCACCTTGAGTCAATGGCATCATTTCGTTGGTGGGAATGTCTCACCGCTCAGATGAACCTGAGCATGAGAGCTGAAATAAAGAGTAAATGGGAAAAGAAAAAGGGGGCTTACCCCGACAGAAGTAAGCCCCAAAAGGACAGTTAGTCCATGTTTAAGGTTTCCCGAATATGTACGACCTGAGCTTGACTCGGCGGTGCGTCTTTCTCTGCGAGTTGTACCGCTGATTTCAAAGCCTCAAGTGTTTGCAGATCCACCGCTTGTCCCTGCTCGTCCGTAGTGACACCATTGACGATGAAGCGGTTTCCGCTCAGCGTTTCACCGTTGACCACGTCACTGTACTGACTGGCAACAGAAAAACGGTATGACTGGTTATTGATGAATGAACCTTGTTTTCCTGCCGCTTCGTAAGGGCTCTTACGGAACAGGTAGTTAAAGCGCACGTTATCAATCGCCACGTTGTTTTCCAGCGTCAGCGAGCCCGGGTTAAAGTTGTCGGTAAACCCATCCATATTGTTGCGAAACGCCAGGTTATTTTTCACGATGTGCGCAACTGGCAAGCCTTCTCCTCCCAGTTTGAAACCGTTACCGCGCGTTCCGCCTTTGGCCGCCACGTCCATTGTCTGGCCGTTCATGTAAGAAATCGAATCCAGAATGGTGACCACGCCGTTGGCGCCATCTTCCACTTTGTTGAACAAATCCCAGCCATCATCAATGTTGTGATGCGAGATACAGCGAATGAAGGTGTTGCCATCACCAATCCGCATTTTGGCGGCGAAACCGTCAGCGTTGATCTGCGACTTATCCATGTTGTTGAAGCTTTCACTGTCCGTCACGGTGTTGTAACTCGCCCACAGTGCACGGCCAATTTTCTCCGGTGACGAGATTTGGAAGCCCGTATCCGGTGCGCTATGCGTCACCATGTGTGAGAACTGGTTGTGGCTGCCGTGCACGATGACGCGGGCACCGGCGACTTCAATGTTCGACACATTCCAGTAGCTGGCTTCATGCAGGTAATCGCCCGTAAAACGCACCTTATCGCCTGCCGTTTTCAGCGTTTTCATCGCCTCTGGCGTACCGCTGGCAGAAACGGGCAGAGTCAGACCTGGGTAATCGCCATCTTCCAACACAATGGTACCACCCGGAGGAAGCAGTTCGACTGCCGCGTCCAGTGTCATACGCCCGTTGCTGCCGTTCGGGTTAACACGAATTTCCATCGGATTGGCGAGCGCCACTTTCTCTACCTGATATTGGTAGCTCAGCGGTTGTAGGCTCGGCCCTTCAATCGGCGTGAAGGTGACGTCAAATTGCGTGTTGGCTTGAGTCAGTGTGGTTGGAAAACCAAACATCTCGCCGGCTGATACCGCCTGTTTGTCCGCTAACCACTGACCATTTTGTGCCACACTGAATGTGCCGCTGTAGTTAGCACGCGCCTGAACGGTGTAATTCTCGATTGGCGAGCGATCCGCCGAAGCTTGCTGTAGAACTGGGTTGTCGAGTTTTGCGTGATAACGCGGAGCCTCAACCGTGTTGGCTTTAGACAGCGTCAGCTCGACATCGCTCACGGTCATTTTGGCATTGCGTGAGGCAAAAAAGCCGACGTACTGATGTTTGCCATCCTGCATTTGCACCAGGTTGGCATTGGCGCCGCTGACTTCCTGAGTTTGTTTCACCACACCATCGTCGTAGCTGACCCAATATCCGCTGTCGGTGCGGGTCAGCGTCATGTGATACGTTTTGCCCGGGCCAAACTCGACGCCTTTGACAAATTCGTCGTGACTCATGCGGTTGCCCGCCGTTCCCCACGGCTGATAAATGCCTTCGCGGTACGTCGCATCGACATTGACCAGCCCATTGTGTTCTTTCTTATTGGCACGGATCAGGTTCATCACCATGTTCGAGGCAGCCGGAAACTCTTCCAGCCCTTGTGGCTGAGGGTCGAGGCGCGCTTCGCCAACAATATCACGCACCATCAGACCCGCCCCTTCCTGACGGTTAGGCGAAGATCCGGTTTCCGGGCCAAGCTGATCAATCGTCACATTGGCCGATAAAGTGAAGTTCACGTTCGTCGGTAATTGGGTGTAATAGAAAGTACCGCCTTCATGAGAGTTGGCGATCTTGCCGCCACGGCTTTCAATGGTGAACTGCGAGGCGACCAATCCCGGTTGTACTGCTTGCCCGTTGGCCACCACGTGATTGAGGCCGACTTTTTCCGGCAGGATGGTTGAGCCGAAGTTAAGATCGGTAGACTGGCCAAATGTGATCGCCTGCCATACCGCCTGACTGCCGTCGAGATGATTAACCTGAGAAGAGCAGGCGGTCAGCGCAAACGCGGACGCCAGACACAAAGCAATGGGTGTTTTTTTCATGACAATACCTTCGAAAAGCAAAAGGCTGACTCGGATCCTTCCGGGTCAGCCTTGGAATACAGTGGACAGTGAGGACGTTGAATTTAGAAGCTGTATTTCAGACCGACACGGTAACGAGGCGCGTAATCGTCTTTACCTTCCGCGCTGCCCGCATCAACCGATACCATTGCGAACTCGGCAAATGGACGCCAACCGCTTTCCAGACCGCTGTATTCGGTCGATACACTCACCAGGTTGAGGTAGTTTTCATCGCCTTTGTAGCCAGAGCTTGAGGATTGCTCGAACTTGTATTCCACATCCAGACCGAATTTGAAGTCGCCCGCTTTGTAGCCACTGGTCAGGTTCAGCTGATGGTAATGGCTGTCTGCTTTGCCTGAATCTTCCGTTTTGTTGGCATCGCCATAACGGTAACGCAACGCCACATCCCAGTCGTCAGAGAGTTTTTGCGTCCCTTTCAGGTTGAATTTGTGAGTAATACCGTTGGTATTGGAATCAGCGCCGTAAGCAGGTTGTAGCGTAAAGGTGTCGGTCACTTTGTAGTTGTAGCTCACCACGACTTCATGTCCGGCATCGTGCAGTTCACCCAGATCAAAACCTTCGCCTTTCGGGTTTGCCCACTTCACTTCAGCGCTCAGGCCAATACCGTTCTCAAAGCGATGGTCGAGCAGCAAACGATCTTTGTGCTGAGATTCGGCTTTGCCCTTGCCATCTTGAAATTCATGACGAAGGTTAAGGCTGGTCGCCTGAGCCGCAGTGGCAGTCAGTCCGATGAGGATGGCAGAAGTTATAATTTTCACTTTCATAATTGAAACACCGTTTTGTTTTATTGGATTTACAGTTTCATTTTATGAATCAAGTTCCGATAGAAAAGCCAGAAAGAGACAAAATGTGATCAATGAAACCACGCTCCATCTAAAATAAAGAATATATGTGATCAAAGTTGAAATAGCGGTTTATTTTTATAAGTAAATAAAATACCGCTCAATTAACAACTCATAAAAAGAGAAAAAATCCGAATGCGATAAAATAATAAAATCTCAAAAACTGAAGATTATATTGATTTCAATCAACGCATTTAAACTCACTTCAGGCAGAAAAAACCACCCCAAGAAAACACACTAAGTACTTGATATTTATTGAACACTAACAACAAGCAATCATATTTATCCTTTTAAATCAGACAGTTAAACAAAGAACAAACAAACCATTCTATACAAGGATTGAACGATAACTCTGAAGTGCGCATCTGAACACCCATGCATTAACAACAAAACAAAACGTTGTTTCACATTTTTATTTTAATTTATTTAAAAATATTATCTTTTGATCACACTTATAGATTCATCGAGTGGAAGTTAACTAGTTATCTGCGTTTAATAAACTCAGAAACCGAGAAGTGACTTCGGAGCGATGCTTTCTACTTTTCGGTGAATAAAAACTAACGAGGACGAGAAAATGTATGAAAGTCGTAAGCTAGGATTGGCGTACCTGTCTCCCTACATCATAGGGTTGATTGTGTTTACCGCCTTTCCTTTTGTTTCGTCATTTTTGATGAGCTTTACCGATTATGACTTGATGAGCGCACCCAAATTTGTCGGCATCGAGAACTATCGTTACATGCTCACAGAAGACGATTTATTCTGGAAATCAATGAGCGTCACCTTCGCGTACGTTTTCTTGACCATTCCAGTCAAACTGGCGTTTGCGCTGTTTATTGCCTTTATCCTGAACTTTAAGCTCAAGGGCATCGGCTTTTTCCGCACCGCTTATTATATTCCGTCAATACTCGGCAGCAGCATTGCGATCGCCGTTCTGTGGCGCGCTCTGTTTGCCATTGATGGTGTGTTAAACGGCATGCTGGGCTTTATTGGCATCGACCCGGTCAACTGGCTCGGCGAACCCTCTTTTGCTCTGTTCTCGATCACGCTGCTGCGAGCATGGCAGTTCGGATCAGCGATGGTGATCTTCCTCGCGGCGCTGCAGAACGTGCCGCAATCTCAGTATGAAGCGGCGTTGATTGACGGCGCCAGCAAGTGGCAAATGTTCATGAAAGTGACCGTGCCATTGATCACGCCGGTCATTTTCTTCAACTTCATCATGCAAACCACGCAGGCCTTCCAGGAGTTCACGGCGCCTTACGTCGTTACTGGCGGCGGCCCGATGAAGTCGACGTATCTGATCTCACTCTATATCTACGAAACCGCGTTTAAGTTCTTCGACATGGGCTACGGCAGCGCGCTGGCTTGGTCGCTGTTTATTGTCGTGGCGATTTTCACTGCCATCACATTCCGTTCATCAAAATACTGGGTGTTTTATTCCGGTGACAAGGGAGGCAAATAACCATGTCTACAACCATCACTGCTCAAAACGAGGCCAGCGAAGTCCGCGCCAGTAACGTCGAGAACGAACGCACACTGCGCCGTGAAAAGATCAACGCCACCATTCGCTACACCGTGTTGATCATCGTCGGCATTATGATGCTCTATCCCTTGCTGTGGATGTTCTCCGCCGCGATGAAACCCAACCATGAAATCTTCTCTTCCATGAGTCTGATTCCCAGCGAATGGAGCCTGGAAGGATTCATCAACGGTTGGAAAACCGGTACCGAGTTCACCTTCGGCCACTACATCATGAACACCTTCTTGTATGTGCTGCCTAAAGTGTTCTTTACCGTGGTCTCCTCCACCATCGTCGCCTACGCCTTTGCCCGCTTTGATATTCCGTGGAAGAAGTTCTGGTTCGCGACCTTGATCGCCACCATTTTGCTGCCTCAGTCGGTACTGCTGATTCCTCAATATCTGATGTTCCGTGAAATGGGTCTGCTTGACAGCTATCTGCCGCTCTATCTGCCACTGGCTTTCGCCACTCAAGGTTTCTTCGTCTTTATGTTGGTGCAGTTCCTGCGCGGCGTTCCAACGGACATGGAAGAAGCGGCGATGATTGACGGCTGTAACTCTTTCCAGGTGTTGTGGTACGTCGTGGTTCCGGTGATCCGCCCGGCCATCATCTCGGTGGCGCTGTTCCAGTTCATGTGGTCGGTGAACGACTTCCTTGGCCCATTGATCTACGTATCGAGCGTCGAGAAGTATCCGATTGCCCTGGCTCTGAAAATGTCTATCGACGTCACTGAAGGCGCGCGATGGAACGAGATTCTGGCCATGGCATCGATCGCCATCATCCCATCGATCATCGTGTTCTTCATGTCTCAGAAATATTTCGTGGAAGGCGTGACCAGCAGCGGCATTAAAGGCTGATTTTGGAATTAAACAAGTTTTGGAGTTAAAACAATGGCTGAAGTCAAATTCAACAAACTGGAAAAAGTCTATTCCAACGGATTCAAAGCCGTGCACGGCATCGATCTGACCATTCGTGACGGAGAGTTTCTGGTGATCGTCGGCCCGTCGGGCTGTGCCAAGTCGACCACGCTGCGCATGCTGGCCGGTTTAGAGAACATCACCGGTGGCGAAGTCACCATCGGCAACAAGATCGTCAACAACCTGCCACCGAAAGATCGTGGCATCGCGATGGTGTTTCAGAACTACGCGCTGTACCCGCACATGACGGTGCGCGAAAACCTCGGCTTTGGCCTCAAGCTGCAAAAGCTGCCGAAGACAGAAATCGACCAACGTGTGAATGAAGCCGCCAAGATCCTTGAAATAGAAGAGCTGCTTGAACGTTTGCCGCGCCAGTTGTCTGGTGGTCAGGCACAACGTGTGGCGGTGGGCCGCGCTATCGTGAAAAAGCCGGACGTCTTCCTGTTCGACGAACCGCTTTCTAACCTCGATGCCAAACTTCGTGCTTCCATGCGTGTGCGTATTTCGGATCTGCACAAACACCTGAAAGCAGAAAACCGTCCGGCGACCGCGGTGTACGTCACGCATGACCAAACCGAAGCCATGACCATGGGCGATCGCATCTGCGTGATGAAACTCGGTGAGATCATGCAAGTCGACACGCCGGAAGAGCTGTACAACAACCCGGTCAATATGTTCGTCGCTGGCTTCATCGGCGCACCAGAAATGAACCTGCGCGACGTCACGCTGGATGACATCGACGGCGAATTAGTGGTGTCGCTGGAAGGCCAACACCTCACTCTGCCTGCGGACAAAGCCGCCAGCATCAAAGCCACTGGTTATCACAAAACCGTACTCGGCATTCGCCCGGACAACATCACATTGGCGCTAACCGACGATATTCCCGAAGGCGTGCAGGCGCTGACCGGTGATGTGATTCGCATGGAAAACATGGGCCACGAAGTGTTTGTCTACTTCCGTGTCGGCAAAGAAGAGTTCACCGCTCGTGTGCCGATCGACGATGTGAAGGCCAAGCTCAACATGGAATTGAAACGCGGTGTGACCTTCATGGTAGACATGAACAAAGCACACATTTTCGATAAAGAAACCGAAAAGAACATCTCGCTAAAAAAATAAAATAGCTTGGAGGCTAACCCTATGAACATGAAGAGAACACTGCTATCAACGCTGACTGCGCTCGCGCTCGGTGGCATGGCTGCCAATGCCTACGCGCAAACTGAACTGCGTATGTCCTGGTGGGGTGGCAATGCTCGCCACCAAGCAACCTTGAAAGCACTGGAAAAATTCCACGAGAAATACCCGGACATCGTCGTCAAAGGGGAATACACCGGTTGGGACGGTCACTTGTCGCGTCTGACCACGCAAATTGCAGGTAATACTGAGCCGGATGTGATGCAAACCAACTGGAACTGGCTGCCCATCTTCTCCCGCGATGGCGGTGGCTTTTACGACATGAACCAGAATAAAGATGCGTTGCAGGTGGGCCAGTTCCCGCAGCAAGCCATCAACATGACCACCGTCGACGGCAAGATCAACGGTCTGCCGGTGAGCATGACCTCTCGCGTGTTCTACTACAACAAAGACATCTGGGCGAAAGCGGGTGTGGGCTATCCGAAAACCTGGGATGACCTGATGAAGGCGGGTCAGGCGTTCCAACAAAACCTCGGCGACGGCTACTACCCACTGGTGATTGAAGCGCGCGATGTGTTCGCGATGAACCGTTCGCTGTTCATTCAGAAACATGGCAAAGACATCATCAGCCACGACACCAACCTGCTTGCGTTCAGCGACAAAGAGATGACCGAGTTTTTCCAGTTGTATGTGGATCAGGTTAAAAACCACGTGTTCCCATCAACCAAAGAGTTCGCTTCTTACGGCAAGGGCAACCTGTACGAAATGCGTCCTTGGATTGACGGCCGTTTTGGCGGCCTCTACATGTGGGATACCGCGGTTGAGAAATACGCCGACAACCTACAGCCACCGATGTCGCTGGAGTTAGGTCCCTACCCAATGGAAAACAATGCGGTAGAAGCCGGTCTGCTGGCTCGCCCATCGATGATGTTCTCTATCGGCCGTAACACTAAACACCCGCAAGAAGCGGCGAAACTGGTGAACTTCCTGCTCAACGATCCTGACGGTATCGAAGCACTAGGGCTGACACGCGGCATTCCAATGAGTCAGTCGGGCCTATCGACGCTGCAACAAAGTGGCCACATCGACCCAAGCAGCCTGTCGTTTCTTGGCTATGAGCAGGCGAAAGCGCTGCCTCAGAAAATCATGCCAACCACCTACACCGACAACGCGCAGTTGATGGAACTGTTCAGCGAGGAGATGCAGCATCTTGACTATGGCCAGTCCAGCGTCGAAGAAGCCGCGAAAAACTTCCTACGTCGCGGTAACCGTGTATTGAAGCGCATGAACTAAGCGTTCACGTGATATCAGCACCCCTTTTCAGGGGTGCTTTTGCAGTTTGTGGCGCAGACGTTTTGAGTCGCCATGGGTACGTCGCTCGCATTGCACAAGCCGCTTACCCCTGTTCGATTCGCTCGAATTCATCATCCGTGGCGACAACGCGGATTCTCTTATTTCCGAACACTAAAATGGAGTGGCACTATGGCTTTCACCCGACATTCGCATCTCCCGTTACTGATGGATTACTATCAGCGCCTGTTGCAACTGGCGACCTCTCCGACCTCGCCGCTGCTGGCCGATGGACTGGATATCCACACCTTGCAGCCAGTGCACTGGACATACCCGGATAGCCAGCGCGTGCCGATGAGCAATTTCGCCAGCCAGCAGAATTTTCTGCGTGGCCTGACCGCGCTCAGCATCCTCACTCAAGACCCAGGCTTTGATCAGCAGGCACGCCATATCACCGCGTATTTTCTCGATCATTATGTCGATGAGGCCAGCGGCCTGTTTCACTGGGGCGGCCATCGGTTTATTCATTGGCAGAACGGCAATATTGAAGGCCCGGCCAGCAAAGAGTGCGTGCACGAACTCAAACACCATTTTCCGTTCTATGCCTTTTTACATCAGGTCAATCCGGCGAAAACCGAAACTTTTCTCAAAGGGTTCTGGGCTGCACACGTCTCCGATTGGGAAAAGCTCGACCTCAGCCGTCACGGCGAGTACGGCCAGCCTTTTGCTCCCGATCTGTTTGCCCGCCACCAGCCCCAGTCGGTGGTTGACCCAGCGCTCTGGCCTACCCTGCCCGAAACGGTTGGCCTGACATTTGTTAACGCCGCCACCGATCTGATTTACGCCGCCAGTCATTATTTCCACTACACGCAGGATGAACATGCCAAGCGTTGGGCAAAGCATCTTTATCAGCAGTTTGTTCTGGCGCGTCACCCGCAAACGGGCATGCCGGTGTATCAGTTCTCTTCACCATTGCAACGCCAACCGATCCCGGACGACGACACCCTGACCTACTCCTGGTTTGGCGATCGGGCGAAACGTCAGTTCGGCCCGGAATTTGGCGAGATTGCCCGTGAAGCCAATGTGCTGTTTCGCGACAGCTGGCCCGTGGTGGTCGATAATCCGCTGGCCATCCTCGAATGCGCCAAGCTGCTGGATGAGCCACAGATGCGTCAGTGGGCGATTGACGGCATCACGGCATACTTTGCCCATGCCTGGGATGAAACCCACAACCGAATGATTCCGATGTGGAACAGCGGCGAAGACATGACTGGCTATACGTTTGTGCGCGACGGTTACTATGGTGATAAAGGCACGACGTTGACCAGACAGCCGACCGATCCCGCCTATCTGCTGACGCTGATCCGCGCCAGCCTACAAAGTGAAGACGCCACGCTGCGTGATCTCACCGTGCGCATGTGGCAACGCTTTGGTTTGGGAGAGCTCGATGGCGCCACTTTGCATGCAAAGCATGTGGCTGAGCAGACCACGCTGGCATCGGCTTATCTGCTCATGGCAATCCTTGAGCTGCACGCCGTCAGTCACGATGAAAGATTGCTGTGTTTAGCCGACGATGTCGCAGAAAATCTGCTGCGCCAGCACTATCATGCCGGCTTCTTCTTACCCGGACCGCTGCACCGTTATGTTCGACTTGATGATCCGCTGCCTTACGCGTTGTTGGCTCTTGAAGCGGCGCATCAGGGTAGGTACGCCGACATTCCTGTGATGATTTCCAAAGGTGGTTACCTGCACGGTGAGCGCCTGGTTGGTGATGCCATCAAAACGGTGTACGACTACGACGTCATTTACAATCAGACCTCAGCGGCCTGAATGCTGTTCTCTTTTATTGATGGAAGTGAATTTTGTCTGACCGTTTTTCTTCAGAAACCGAGCTGGTTGCCAGGCCTGACTCCGAACCGCCTTGCTCCCAAACGCCAGTGCCACGCTGGCGTATACGCTATCGTCACCGCGTATTAATTCAGCGTAGTATTCTGCCTTTTACCTGGCCGATTCTGGTTGAGTTGGTCTGCGTGGTGTTGATGGGGATCGTCAGCACCATTCTGGTCAGCCGGATTGGTAAAGATGCCACCGCCGCGGTGGGGATCACCGACAGCGTGACCTACATTATTCTGTCACTGCTCACGGCAATCGCACTCGGCGGCTCGGTATTGATTGCTCAGGCCTTTGGTCGCCGGGATCGGCAAAAAGCGCTGTTTGGTGCCAGTCAAGTGATGAACCTCGGCGTGTTGATCAGTGTGGTCTGCTGCGTGGCGATGTTTCTGTTTGCCGAGCCTATTCTGGCTGTGGTGGCCTACGGCGCTGAGCCAGAGGTGATAGCGCTTGCCGATCAATACCTCAAGATGATAGCGCTGAGCTATCCGGCACTGGCGATCACGCTCTCAGGCAGTGGCATTTTGCGCGCCGTGGGCAATTCACGCTCGCCCGCAACGACCAATATACTGATGAACATCCTCAATATCGTCATCAGCTACCCGTTGATTTACGGCATTGAAGCGCTGCACTGGAATGGCTTGGGGATGCTGGGCGCCGGGATTGGCATCAGTGCGGCTCGCTGGATTGGGGCGGCAATGATTCTGTTTGTGCTCACTCACAACAGTTCGCTGCGCGTGCCAGCCAATGAATTTCTCAAACCGTTCAGCCGTTCAATCCTCAAAGAAATCTTGGTCATCGGCGTGCCTGCCAGCGTCGAGTCGCTGATGTTTAACATTGGCAAACTCATTACCCAAATCATGGTCGCAGGCATGGGCACGATCGTCATGGCGGGAAACGTGGTCACGTTTTCCGTCCTGCTGTTTGTCAATATTCCCGGGAATGCGCTGGCTATGGCTGCGACGGTGCTGATTGGCAAACGCCTTGGTCAGAACCAGACCCGCACCGCGCGGCTGGAAATGCAACTGATCCTCTGGCTGGCGACCGCAGCGTTGATCGCGCTGGGCATTGTCACCGTGCCATTTGCCCATCAAATTGGTGCGATTTACACCGATGACCCGGCGGTGATTGATGTCGTAGTTAACCTTATCTATCTCAATGCGTTGATGATGCCGATTTGGGCGGCTTCCTTTGTGTTGCCTGCTGCGTTTAAAGGCGCCAAAGACGTGAAGTACAGCATGTGGACGGCAATCCTCAGCATGTGGGGATGCCGAATTGTGCTCGGCTATCTGTTGGGTATCTATGCGCAGTTGGGCATCTACGGGATCTGGCTCGGTATGTTTGCCGACTGGTGGCTGCGCGGTGCCCTCTATTTATATCGTATGCTCAGTCGTCGTTGGCTCAACGTCTATCTCACCAGCCGGGATAACTGAACCCGTTCTGAGCTGACGGCGCCTCGGGACGCCGTCAGTTTTTAATCACTTTCGCACACCAAAGCACACGACTTCGCGTATTCTTAACAAAGAGCTGATGATACCGAAGCCGCTGTGACTCACTCTCATTTCACTCGAACTGCCTTGTTTTTATCACTTCTGATTATCGTAGAACGGTTAGTTTTTCAGTCAGTTAATCACGCTAAAGCGTTGCGGTACAAGCTCTCAGTCAATATGGAGGCGCGCTGACTATGGCAAGAAACTGGAAAGGTCTGTTTATGATTCAGATCACTAAATCATTAAAAATATAAAAATTGAACCATTGTTTCGATTTTTATCACATACCATTTCAAGTTCTTCTCATATAATCATCGAAAATTAAAACAGCGTTTCGAGGTTTAACATGCAATACGATTATCTTGTCATTGCAGGCTATTTTGCCCTGATGGTGGCAATCAGCTTGCTGTTCAAAAAGATGGCCAGCAACAGTACCAGTGATTACTTCCGCGGGGGCGGCAAAATGCTCTGGTGGATGGTGGGTGCGACCGCCTTTATGACTCAATTTTCTGCCTGGACATTCACCGGTGCTGCCGGTAAAGCGTTCAGCGATGGTTTCGCCGTCCTCGCCGTCTTTATCGGTAACATGGTGGCGTATGTGTTCGCTTACTTCTACTTTGCTCGCCGCTTCCGTCAGATGCGTGTCGATACCCCAACCGAAGGCGTGAAGCGTCGTTTTGGCGGCGTCAACGAGCAGTTCTTCACTTGGGTGATCATTCCTCTGAGCGTGATCAACGCCGGGGTATGGCTCAACGGCCTGGGTGTGTTTGCCTCTGCGGTATTTGATGCCGACATCGTGACGACCATTTGGGTTACCGGCCTGGCTGTACTGGCAATTTCATTGCTGAGTGGCGCCTGGGGTGTAGTGGCTTCTGACTTTATTCAGACTCTGGTGGTTGCGGTTATCTCTGTCGCATGTGCACTGGTTGCGCTCTACGTGGTGGGTGGCCCGAGCGAAATCGTCAATAACTTCCCTGGCGGCTTCATCATGGGTCCGGATATGAACTATCCGCTACTGCTGGTGTGTACCTTTATCTTCTTTGTGGTGAAACAGCTGCAAAGTATCAACAACATGCAGGAATCTTACCGCTTCCTGAACGCAAAAGACTCGAAAAACGCCAGCAAAGCTGCCCTGCTGGCGCTGGGTTTGATGGTGGTTGGCGCGGTGATTTGGTTCATTCCACCTTGGGCTTCTGCCATCCTTTACCCCGATGCGGCAACTCAGTATTCGCAACTGGGCGCGAAAGCGGGTGATGCGGTTTACCTGGTGTTTGCACGTGAAACCATGCCTCTTGGCACCGTGGGTTTGCTGATGGCCGGTCTGTTCGCCGCCACCATGTCTTCGATGGATTCAGCACTGAACCGCAACTCAGGCATCTTCGTTCGCAGCTTCTACGCACCTATCATGCGTAAGGGTCAGGCAACGGATAAAGAGCAGCTGCGCGCAGGGCAAATCGCGTGTCTGGTGAACGGTCTGCTGGTTATTTTCATGGCACAGTTCTTCAACTCTCTGAAACACCTGAGCCTGTTTGACCTGATGATGCAAGTTGCGACGCTGCTGCAATCTCCGATTCTGGTGCCGCTGTTCCTGGGTATCCTGATTCGCAAAACGCCAAAATGGGCACCATGGGCAACGGTTGTATTCGGTATGCTGGTTTCTTGGTCTGTGGTGGAATTCTTCACCCCGGCAAACGTGGCAAGCTGGTTTGGTATCGATGAACTGACTCGTCGTGAAGCGGGCGAAATGCGCACCATCATCACGATTGCGGCGCACCTGTTCCTGACCGCAGGTTTCTTCTGCCTGACCACACTGTTCTACAAAGAAGAGAACGACTCATACAAAGCGCAAACGGCCGAATTCTTCAAAGATGTGGACACAGAATGTGTTGCCGAAGAAGGTCAGGACATCGTTGACCGTATGCAGCGCAACAAGCTGGGCAGTTTGGTGATGTACATGGCGGCGGGTCTGTCACTGATGATTCTGATCCCGAACCCAATGTGGGGACGACTACTGTTCCTGGGTTGTGCGGCGGTGATTGCTTTCGTCGGCTACGCTCTCAAACGCAGCGCCGGGCTGGACACCGTAGTAAAAAAAAGTGTGATTTCTTCTAACTGATTCAATTGAACGTTCACTGCCAATCCTCGTCGGTTGGCAGTGCCATTTGCGGAGATTATTTATGGCTAAAGGTGATGTAATTCAGCTGGCATTCGAATCATTCATCGACAGCGACACCCAAGTAAAAGTGACTCGTCTGACTCCAACGGATGTGATTTGTCATCGTAACTACTTCTATCAAAAGTGTTTTACCAAAGACGGCAGCAAACTGCTGTTTGCCGGTGACTTTGATGGAACCCGTAACTACTACCTGGTCGATCTGAACACACAACAGGCCAAGCAGCTTACGGAAGGCAAAGGTGACAATACCTTCGGCGGCTTCATCTCTGACGATGATCGTTCTTTCTTCTACGTCAAAAATGAACTGAACCTGATGAAAGTGGACCTCGAAACACTCGAAGAACAGGTCATTTACACCGTCGATGAAGAGTGGAAAGGTTACGGCACCTGGGTGGCGAACTCCGAATGCACGAAACTGGTCGGTATTGAAATCCTCAAGCGTGACTGGCAGCCACTGACCTCGTGGGAAAAGTTTGCTGAGTTTTACCACACCAAACCCACCTGCCGCCTGATCAAAGTCGATATTCAAACTGGTGAACTGGATGTAGTCCATCAGGACAACGCGTGGCTGGGCCATCCGATTTACCGTCCGTTTGACGATTCCACCATTGGCTTCTGCCATGAAGGTCCGCACGATTTGGTCGACGCGCGCATGTGGCTGGTGAACGAAGACGGCAGCAATGTTCGCAAGATCAAAGAACACGCACCGGGCGAATCGTGCACTCATGAGTTCTGGATTCCGGATGGCAGCGCCATGGCTTATGTTTCTTACTTTAAAGGCATGACCGAGCGCGTGATTTACAAAGCCAACCCGGACACGCTGGAAAACGAAGAGGTAATGGTGATGCCGCCATGTTCACACCTGATGAGTAACTTCGACGGCTCTCTGATGGTGGGTGACGGCTGTGATGCCCCAGTGGATGTGGCTGACGCGGAAAGTTACGACATCGAAAATGATCCGTTCCTCTACATCCTCAACACCAAAACCAAGCACTACGCCAAGCTGGCCAAACACAGTACATCGTGGGATGTGCTCGATGGTGACCGTCAAATCACTCACCCTCACCCATCTTTCACACCGGGTGATACGGGCGTGCTGTTTACCAGTGATTTTGAAGGCGTGCCAGCCATTTATATCGCCGACATTCCGGCTGAATTGCGTTAAATCCCCCTATGCTCCGATAAGCCTTCGCTCACTGCGAAGGCTTTTTTTGTCCGCCCCGATTGCTGCACGGAACTCTCGGCTGGTTTACACTTCTAACTCGCGTAAACCTTAAAACATAACGGAGTCAGGAATGATCGTCACCACCACCCCTCAGGTTGAAGGCAAACGTATCGTGCGCTATTGCGGCGTCATCGCCGGAGAAGCCATTTTAGGCGCCAATATTTTCAAAGATCTGTTTGCTGGCATTCGCGATATCGTGGGTGGCCGTTCAGCAACGTATGAGCATGAATTACAAAAAGCACGCACCATTGCCCTACAAGAGTTGCAAGCGCGCGCCACAGAGCTTGGGGCGAACGCCGTTGTCGGGATTGATCTGGACTACGAGACATTCGGAAAAACCAACGGCATGTTAATGGTGTCCGTCAGTGGTACAGCGGTAATAGTCGAATAAAGTAAAAAGGCAGCCTTAGCTGCCTTTTCTGTAATAAATAAACCTTCGTTGACTCATAAATATAAATCTAAACTTTAGTATGGCATCGGACCTTCATATTTATCTAAGATCTGTTTTTATTATTAGCTGACTTCTTCCATGCCAATATTACTCTTCGCCCAGATTAACGCCTGCAGACGGTTCTTCGCATTTATTTTCTTAAATACATTGTGCAGGTGAGTCTTCACGGTGTTTTCACTCACATAAAGTTTATCGGCGATTTCAATATTTGAAGCACCACTGCCAAGCAGTTTAATAATTTGTTGTTCACGGCGAGTCAAACGAGTGTAGACCTGTGACGTCACAGCCGGAGCACCTGCGCGATAGTGCATGATGTACTCCTGAGCCAACTTACGGGTCAGCCACATTTCGTCTTCCAGAATCTTGTTCATGCCTTTGACTAACGCTTCAATATCGTCGTCAGCGAAGAACACACCAGAGAGTTTTTACCACTTAAACAAAGACTTAGATTCAGCCTCCGGCGGGCAATTGATCACCACCTCTTTGGCCTCCGGGCACGTCATCTGTTTAAACGTGTAGTAATCGCCGAGGGTCTCGCTCTCAATGCATGAATAATCGATGATGATAATTTTGACGTCGTGACACGCAGGATCATTCTCGTACTGCCACACTTCACTAAACGGTGAAACATCGATCCGAACCGGCAATTTGGATTCTAATGCGTCTTTTAATAATCTCGATTGCATGCATACATCGGAAAGTAATCGTACGTTTAGTCTTTTTCCTTCACTCATTACAAATACTCCTAAGCCCTATGACTGACATAAGTAAAAACTAACCCGAAGGAGGGGGAAGTCAATGCGCCAAATTCGCGAGGAACTATTTATATACGAATAATGCTTATTTTAGTTGAACTAATTCATTAACTTAATTCATTGTCTTATTTATGAGAAGCATTGATAGATTTAATTATATCCATGTATTAGTGAAGCTTAAATAACGACACGCATCACACTTAAATAGCCAAATATTAATAATTCAGACAATTAATATCCTGTTCGATCCAGCTTCTTTGCCCCAACAACCTAAGGCAAGTTACAGTACATCCAACGTCGCCTTCACTCGATCCAGCGCCACCATGGTTCTGAACCATTTCACGTTGGGGTTACTGTGAAACAGCTTGTCGCAAATCTCCTGAAAACGTTGCATGTTGGGCACCACCAGCACTAAGACAAAGTCAGCATCGCCGGTGACGTAGTAGCACTGCTGAACTTCTGGGCCGGAGAAACTTTGCTTGAGGACATCCAGATCGAGCGCATACGTTTTCTCTGCCTGTACTTCCACCACAATCGTGATGACCTGATTGAGTTTGTCAGGGTCCAAAACCGCAACATTGGCTTGAATGTAACCATTGTCTTTGAGTTTTTGGATACGCCGCTGCACAGAAGCCGTCGACAAATAAACCGCATCCGCCAACTCGCGCAGCGGGGTTTGGCAGTTACGCTGCAACAATTCCAACAATGCATAATCGTATTTATCTAACGTCATCAGACTCTTCCGGTGAGAAATTTTCTCACTCACGTTATGAATTTCGAGCGCCTTTATCAAGCCTGACGCAATAAAATATCTTCACTTTATTCATAACCCTTTTGTGACCATGCAAAAAACCATGCACACCCCATTAGGCGTCACCCTCAATGTGATTGCCTCTGCCCTCTTTGCGCTGATGTTCGCCTATACCGCTTTATTACAACAGCTGAAAGGCGAAGAAATTTATGGCTGGCGAATTCTGCTTACGTTTCCATTGCTCACGCTGTTCATCCTGCTAAGAGGCTATTGGTCTCAGGTCGCCACGTTGTTTCAGCGCCTGCGGACCGAGCGCTTTTTTTGGTTGTCACGCATCGTATCGTCGTTTCTGATTGGCATTCAGTTGTGGCTGTTTATGTGGGCGCCCGTCAATGGTTACGGGCTTTCGGTGTCGCTGGGTTACTTCATTATGCCAATCACCATGGTGGTGGTCGGGCGCTTTGCGTTTAAAGATCGCATGTCGCGCTTTCAGCAGTTAGCCTGTTTGTTTGCATTGGTTGGCGTTATAAACCAACTGGCCATCTCTCAAACATTGTCATGGCCGACGCTCATGGTTTGTTTAGGTTATCCGATCTATTTTTGGCTGCGCTACAAAACCGACACCAACCACATTGGCGGCCTGTGGTTTGACATGATGCTCAGCCTGCCTTTCAGCTTGTACTTCATTTTTCACGGCGGCGATGTGTTGCAAGCATTGAGCGTCAATCTGGATTTGTTGTGGCTTATCTTAGGGTTGGGCGCAATCAGTGCGCTGGCGCTGGCCTTTCAATCGCTGTCGGCACCGCATCTGAATCTAACACTGTTTGGCTTGCTGGTTTATGTCGAACCCGTGTTATTGCTGCTGGTTGCACTGTTGCTCGGCGAAAGCATTTACGCTGGCGAATGGCCAACTTACATCGCCATCTGGCTTGCCGTCGTCGTATTGATGATGGAAGGCGGGCTGAGTCTGCGTAAGTCCAGGACGGTAAAACGCACACCAAGCGACAAACCCATTCGTTCAACTGAGTAAGCTTTGGTATTTGCTTTCTAATGTTTGAAGCGCGAGTTCAAGATTGGGCTCTGGCTTGCTCAGATGAGTTATCAGAGTCATGAAGTAGCAATCAAGCAACACCGGCATTTTTTCGGCTAACGCCGCCGGAAGATTGGCCGTATCAAAAATCGCCTGATTGAAAGATTGGTAGTAGTCCATGTCCCACACCACTTCTTTAAGCAGGGCTCGACTCAAATTCACGTTAGCAAAATAGTAGCCATAATAGGTGCGAGCAAACTGCATCGCCAGCTCGCACACATCTTGCGAAGGTTGATTGAATCCTTGTTGCGACAACCGCTCCAGTTGATTCATAACGCCTTCGCGCAGTATGGCCAATTTAGTCTCAAAGTGACTGAAAACCGTTCCATCCGCCACGCCAGCCTGACGCGCTATCTGGCGAGTCGAGGTTTCTTGATATCCTTGAGTTTCAAACAGTTGCCACGCAGCTGCCAGTATTCGCTCTCTCGTTTGCTCTCGCTTACCCATAATCCACTCATCATCATTTCATGCCGTTGCATCATACCTTTCCCTACTCACATTGACAAACTGAGCGTGCTCATTTATAAATTGAGCACGCTCAATAAAACGATAATTTGGAGGAAATAATGATAACGATGCTCAAGACCGTGATGCTGACACTCTGCCAATGGTTTGTATTTTTGCCAGGCTTGTTTTGCTTTTCGTACCTGCTAAGGCCGCTGCTGATTGTGGTGTTGGTGCCGGGTGGCCTGCTGCTTTTGGCCGTGATTGGCGGACAAGAAGTCAGAGCGGAAATGAAACAGATGCTTAAAGGAATGATGACGTCGCTTTGACTCAAGCAAACAGCCAGTTTCAATATCGATTGCGCGTAATGAGAGCCCGACTTAGCTGATTTGAATGTCGCACTTTGTCCAATTCACGACGATGCCTGTCCAGTTCTGCGCAGATATCCTGGCGGCGCTTATTTAGCATGAATGTCCGATTTACTTACCCACGGACAAATTCATCATGTTAGATAACCCTGCAGACAAATACCGACCGGCTGCGATCATTCCGTTTCCGCAGCGAACCTGGCCTTCAAAAGTTCTGACACAAGCGCCGCGTTGGTGCTCCACGGATCTGCGTGACGGCAATCAGGCTCTCGCCAACCCGATGAATAAAGAGAGAAAACTGAAGTTCTTTCACCACTTGGTCGAATGCGGATTCAAAGAGATCGAAGTCGCTTTCCCTTCTGCATCACAAACCGATTTCGATTTTGTGCGCAGCCTGATTGAAGAGCGCCTGATTCCAGACGACGTCACCATTCAGGTCATCACCCAATCGAGAACGGATTTAATTGAGCGCACCGTCGCCGCGCTCAACGGAGCGCCAAAAGCCATCATCCATTTATACAATGCCACCGCGCCGCTCTTTCGTGAGCTGGTGTTCGAGCAAGGCAAGCAAGCCACATTAGAACTGGCCGTCAAGGGGGTGAGGCAGATTAAGGCCTTGTGCGACTCACATCCACAAACGCAGTGGACACTGGAATATTCGCCAGAAACGTTCAACTTCACCGAGCCAGAATTTGCGCTGGAAATTTGCGAAGCCGTTGCCGCTGTCTGGCAGCCAAGCCAACAGCGCCCGCTCATTCTTAACTTGCCCACCACGGTGGAGTGCAACACGCCGAATGTATTCGCCGATCAAATCGAGCACTTCATTCGTACCTTCTCTTGCTTGCAGTTTGTCACCATCAGCGTACATCCGCACAATGACCGCGGCACCGGAGTCGCCAGTGCTGAGCTTGCGATGCTGGCAGGCGCCACTCGTATTGAAGGCTGTCTGTTCGGCAACGGCGAGCGGACCGGCAACGCCGATTTGGTGACAATTGCGCTCAATCTGTACTCACAAGGCATCGATCCGCAACTGCGCTTTTCAGACATTCGACGCACGGTGGAAGTCGTCGAAGAGTGCAATGAGCTGCCCGTTCACCCGCGCCACCCGTATGGCGGGCGACTGGTGTTTACCGCATTCTCCGGCTCGCATCAGGACGCGATCAAAAAAGGCTTTGCCCGCCATCACCAAGCGCCACAACCAGTTTGGTCGATTCCTTATTTGCCACTCGACCCCATGGATCTGGGTTGCAACTACGAAGAGGTGATTCGGGTCAACAGCCAGTCGGGGAAAAGCGGCGCAGCGTGGTTGCTGCAAGAGAACCACGGCTTGTCGCTCCCCAAAATGCTGCAAGTGGATTTAAGCCAACGCGTGAAACGCCATACCGACCAAACCGGACGCGAAATCTCGCTTGCCGAATTGTGGCAGCTTTTCAGACAAGCCTATGGATTAACGCCATCGCCAGAGATGTGCCTGATGAGTTATCAGAGCCAACCCACACTGGCGGGCCAGAGTATTGAAAGCCGCCTGCGTTTCAATGAGGAAGAGATATTGTGCTCTGGCGTTGGCAACGGTTTACTCTCAGCCATGTTAAACGCACTCACTAAGCAGTTTGGTGTGGCGAGCAACATCGTCGATTACCACGAACACACGCTCGGCTCGCACACGCAGAGCAAGGCGGTGACCTACGTTCAGCTTCAGTCTCAATCGTCGAATGTGAATCACTTTGGCGTGGCGATTGAAGAGGATGCGACCAAGGCATCGCTGCAAGCCTTGATGAATGCCTACGCCAATCTGCTCAAAACACAGAATAGTTAGAGCGCCATTGAGGCCGTATATTCGCTCGGAGACAGCCCGATACGGCTTTTAAACATGGCGCTGAACGCACTCGGGCTGTCGTACCCAATGGCCAGCGCGCTGTCGAGCACACTGTGGCCGCTGGCTAACAGTTCGAGAGCGTGAATCAAGCGTTTCTGGCGCAGCCATTCAGTAAACGTGAGCCCCAGCTCTTGTTGAAATTTGCGCGAAACGGTGCGTTCACTTTGGCTCAAATATTTCGCCGCGTCAGACGCGGTCCAAGGGTGAGCAATGCGTTCAGACACGTGATCACACAGCGTGATTAACCCATCTGAACTTGGATTTGGCAGATAAAAGTCGACTGGTTTAAGTCGGCGCAACTCATCCAGAATCAGCTCAAAAATGCGCTCTTCCCGCGTTCCGGCAATCCGTTCTTCGGGCAGCGACACCGCTTCAACAATCAGATGTTTCAGTAAAGACGGCACTTCCGACAACACGCAAGTGTTAGGCAAATCAGCCCGTGCCATCGAATCGACAAACAGCGTACGCACTTTGACATTGCCCGTAATTCTGAGGCTGTGGGAAACGCCAGCCGGAATCCACATGCCTTTATTCGCCGTCACCACCCAAGTTCCGGCGGCTGTATCCACCCGAATCACGCCATTTAACGCGTGCAGAAACTGTGCACACTGATGCTCGTGTGCAGCTTCTGTATCACCATGAGTGTAATCGTGAGCGTAAGCCAAAACAGGTGGCCCCAACATTTCGTCGCAGAATTTCATTGTGTGTTCGCTAAAGCTAGCCTCATTAAACGCGGCGGAGAATCACCAGAAAAATCATACTAGCGGTCACACCGTGAGATGCAACTGTTTGGAACATCTGGCTATTCGGAAAGCAGAGTTTGGTGTTCCACACCCTATCTATCATGGCTAAACAAATCGTCAAACATTAGAAAAGGTAAAAGCGCAACCAAGGGGAAACGCAGTTTAAAGCGCGTAATTAAAATTCGATGAATTAACGCCTCGTTACTGTGAGACAAACGTAAGCCATACTTGAGCGCAGTGAAACTGTC
>ERZ1673961.46-NODE-46-length-63533-cov-30.475692_pt1 | contig 63533 bp, 74 predicted proteins | sample MGYA00580189_ERZ1673961 | MGnify/ENA primary metagenome ERZ1673961 (study PRJEB41334, sample SAMN05608105) | rock metagenome | biome: terrestrial subsurface; feature: shale formation; material: shale | place: USA: Pennsylvania ... | reverse complement strand
CCACCTGAAAGAATTCAGCAAAAACCCTAATAAAGGTTACTATAAACACGCCCTCTCTGACCGAAAGATTTATAAATAGTCTCCAATCCTTATTGGATTGGGCGTGGGCCGGTAGCTTAGCATGGTTAGAGCGGCGGACTCTTAATCCGCAGGTCGGGGGTTCGAATCCCCCCCGGCCCGCCAAATAGATTCCATATGCTTTTCTGGAGTGTTCCAAAAGATTTATGTATAGTGTTGCGTATAATATTATGCATGAATGAATGTTAGTTTGTTAATTAAAACTAACAACTTGGAGGGAATGTTCAATGCAACCTCATGAATTCAAGCTAAATGAAGACGGCCTAAAGGCCGTTCTTCCCCCAATGGAAGCCGAGATAATGGAGTATATGTGGAAAGTGAAGGTTGCAACGGCTGGAGATGTTTATGAATATCTAAAAGAGAAACATGAAACCTTAAGACGTTCTACAGTTAGCATATTAATGAACAGGCTCTGTGAGAGAGGGCTGTTAAAGAGAAGCATAGAGACGGGAAGAGGCGGAATGAGATACGTTTACAGCGTGGCTACAAGCAAAGAAGAGTTTGAGAAGAAAGTTGTTGAGAACATTTTAAACGCTCTTATGAGCAATTTCAAGGAGGCAACCGTTGCATATCTTTCAAAAATAAAGAAGTGATAGCAGATGCTCAGGCTTATATTTCTCGCTCAATTGGCGATTACACTGGTGTATTTGAGAAGGCTTGGCCTGCTATTTGTACTAGGGATACTCCTCGTTCTTTTTGGGTTATATTTGTGGACTATTACGAGGATCTTAAGGGGAGAGCATAGAAAGCTTTCCCCTGATGATATGCCATGGCTTTATGAAGGGATAGTAAGAATGGCAAACAAAGCAGGGATAACAACGCCCGAAATTTATATATTGGACGACTACATACCAAATGCCTATTCTTTCAGAAATTCAATTGTGCTTTCTATGGGGCTGTTTGAAGTTCTTGATGAAGAAGAAATTCTCGCGGTTGCTGCTCATGAAATAGGCCATATAAAAAATAAAGATACCATCCTCTTTCCACTTGTTTCTTATGGGAGGTACTTCATGTTTGCGTTAGCCCTTTTGAATTCCCTGATCTCCCAGGAAGCATTAGTTTCACTGGTATCTTTCACGTTTTACCTTCTCTACGAGGTGCTCAGGTCTGATTATTTAAAGCAGAGGGAGTTTAAAGCCGATGAAGCGGCACTACGTATAATATCCACCCCTCTAGCCCTAAAGAGGGCCCTCGAAGAACTCAAGTACTATGAGGATCTGAGAATTGAAGTTAAGGAGTCCGCATTTCCGTCTATAGAGCCTGAGATAGAAAGGCCCCATCAGAGATCGATCTTTGATACGCACCCAAGTTATGAAGAGAGAATATGGAGAATTATTGCAGAAGTTGAAGCGATGAATCTCAGGGAGAGAATTCTCAACTGATGAAAAACTCTTTTAACCTTATTGTTTCTTTTTTATTTGGTGGTGCCATGCAAGTGGAAATAGTTCTGAATAAAGAGAGAGCAGAGCACATCAAGAGAATACGCCCCACGAAAGATGAGTACTTCATGCTCATTGCAAAGCTTGTAAGTCTAAGGGCTACATGTCCAAGGCTTAGAGTGGGAGCAGTTGCCGTAAAAGACGGCTACATTCTAGCAACGGGTTATAACGGGGCTCCGAGGAATATGGATCACTGTATAGATGTGGGTTGCCTGATAGTCGATGGTCACTGTCATAGAGCGGTTCATGCAGAACAGAACGTCATAGCGATGGCAGCCAGAAAGGGGATAAGCCTTGAAGGGGCCACACTTTATGTTACCCACTTTCCATGCGATGTCTGCTTTAAGTTACTGGTAAATGCGGGAGTTAGGGAGATAGTTTACGAGGAGATGTATCCAAACAAGGCAACTGAGATTTTGCTGAAAGAAGCCCAAGAGAAAGGGATTGTGAAAATAAGACAGTTTAAAGTCCCCAAGGAGAGGGTTAAAGTATTCCTGGAAGAGCTTTTTGGAGATGACTAATCCCTTTCTAGTTTTTCTAGCATTTCCTTGATTTCCTGGAATTCTATTGCGATCTGACGTGTTAGCTCGGTTATTTCCCTTTCAGCTTTGTCTATTGCGATGTAAAGCCTAAACAACAGCAGGTAGCTGAGGCCTATAGAGACCACAAACAATGCATCTAGACCCCTTCCAAGCCCGAGTATGTTTTTTATTGTTAAGGAAATCTCCACCGGTTTCAGGGAAACTATCAGCATTATGAGGAGCAAAGCTTCCCAGAACACCAGATCCTGCCATTCAAGCTCTTTTCTCCCGTATTTTCCAAGTACGTATACCATAAGTGCCAGGATAATAATAACGGCGATGTATTGCACGGCATACATTTTTATCACCTCATCTTATCTAACAACAAATTAAAGGCTATCTTCACTCCCTCTAAAACGTTGGTTCCTTTCTTTTTGGAGTATTCGGTGTAAACCGCTTTTATCGGGACTTCAACTATTCTGCAACCGTTTCTTGAAGCCTCGATTATTATTTCACTTGAAACAGCATATCTATCGCACGTTATTCTTATTTTGGATGCGCATTCCTTATTAAAGCACCGCAAGCCACTCTGGGAATCGGAAACGTATTTTCTGGCAAATACTGCCGTTATAAAATCAAGAACAAAATTTCCAAAGCGCTTTACGAAGGGCATTTCACTTATGTCACCTTTTAACCTCGAGCCCACAGCAAAATCTGCTCTCCCCTCCGCAACCGGTTTCATTACCCTTAAAGCGTCATCAACGAGATGTTGGCCGTCTGCATCGAAGGTGAGTATTAACTCGGCCCCTTTGAGAAGGGCATATTTTATTCCCGTCCCCAGTGCTCCCCCCAGTCCACGGTTTACAAGGTGCGTCAAGACAACAACGCCTTTTTCTCGAGCTACTTCCCTCGTTCCGTCATTACTCCCATCGTTTACGACAACAATTTCATCTCTCCTGAAATATTGAAGCAAGCTTTCCAGAACGTTGCTTATTGTCTTCTCTTCGTTGTATGCAGGTACAACAACATAGGTCTTAAGCAAACGCTTGAAAAGCTCGAGAGCTTCTTTGATAGTCGCAACTTCAAAGTTCGCATCCCCATCAACTTTAAAGCTCATTCTTCCACTTTCGTTGGATGTTATGAGCACGCTTAAACACCCTAACTCTCTTGCTGGAAGTAAATCGTACCCATGGTCTCCAACTACAATAGTTTTCGTTGGCGAAACGTCAAAATGATCCAGTATCACCTTTAAATGTCCTGAATTTGGTTTAACATCTTCAGGGGACACGTCATCCCTGGTAACAATGAGGTCAAAAAACTTCTCTATGCCGTGTTTTTTTAACACATACTCCGTGGCTTTTCTGGAGCTTCTAGTCATGAGGGCGATTTTTACCCCATTTTCTTTTAAAAGCTCCAGCAACTCTCTGGAACCTTCAAACAAGTAGCTGTCTTTAGCTCTCTCAGCTTCCAGCTCAACAAGAAACGAGTGCAGATACTCAAAATCTATGCCAGTAGCTCGGGATATCTCAATCAATGTTTCGTACATAGGAGTCAAATCGCCAATGAGCTCTGCAGATATCCCTTCCTTTTCTAGCCTCCCCCTTAGCCTCTCCTTTACTTCGTCAAAGCCCATTGAGGCACCCACGAGAGTTCCATCGAGGTCGAAGACAACTAACTGGATGTCCATGCTTTTCACCCTGAGATATTCTTTCCAGCGGCGGAAGAGTTATTAAGCCTTTGCTTAATCTAGCCTAGGTGGTTATAATGATAACGCCTGTTATAGGGTTTATCTTTTCCATTTTCCTCACTCCGTATATAGGTTCATTAATGAAAAAGGCCGGCATAGTCGGAAAAGACATCCACAAACCAGATAAACCCGAAGTTCCGGAAATGGGAGGCATTGTTTTTCTGCTTGTACTGCCATTAAGCCTTACCGTTCTCTTAAATGAAACTCTCGCAAAGGCTCTTCTTGTGTTTCTCCTCTTTGGAGTTGTGGGCATAATAGATGACACAACCCAGCTTAAACAGTCCCACAAAGTTTTGTTATCTTTGCTGGTCTCGTCAACGATAATTTCGATGTCCCTAGATACAGATTTGAATATTTTGCTGGCTTCTTTTGAACTTGGATTACTCTACTATCTCTTTGCAGTGCTCTTCGTAACGGGCTCTGCTAACCTGGTAAACCTCCTTGCAGGATTCAACGGGCTGGAAGTTGGGACTTCTGCTATAGTCCTCTTCTTTTTGGGGTTAATAACTTCTGGGGATGCTCAAATTTTAGCATTTACGGGAAGTGCCATAGCCCTCGGATTTTTATGGTGGAACCGGTATCCAGCTAAAATCTTTCCAGGGGACACAGGAACTTTATCTCTTGGAGCTTTAATAGGGCTCATTGGCATTTTGGGTAAAGTTGAAATCTTTGCGGCGTTTTTGCTGTTACCCCATTTTGTGGATTTCCTCCTCAAATCGAAAATACGATTCAAGGGCAGGCCGTTGGGGCGAACAGAAGTTTTGGAAGATGGAACCCTAAAAGCGCCCCCTTACCTGAGCTTTCTGGGCTTGCTGATGAGGATAAAAAGAGTAAAAGAGCCCCAGCTCGTTGCCATGGTTTGGGGGATAGAAACAGTCTTAGGCATTATTGTCCTTCTTCTTCATCAATTACTTTGACCATCCCGAAACCATAGCTGGTTTTGTCTCCAAAGCCGTTTTCATATCCAAACTTTGCTATCTCCTTCGACCCATAATACCGGAAAACCATCAGAGAGCCTCTGTAATACGTCTTACCCACCTTTATCCTCACGGGTTTGAACTTTATGACATCAAGGTGAAACTCTGTATTCTCTGGGAGCCTGCCATTTATCTCTGAAAACTTCGTAAGCATTATCTTTCTTAGTTTGTCTTGAAATCCTTCGTTGTTCGGATAAAGATCCCATGTCTTTACTTTGTTATCTTCAAACTTGGCCGTCCTCACGACTATAGGGCTTAACGTCGAAAAAAGTGTCCCGTCTCTTATCTTTGGCTCCCGGAGTATTTTTATGTCCGCCATAGAGAAGGATGCTTCCCCAACCTTTAGGTTAGGATTTGAGATAAATCCCTCTGCAATTGCCTTTATGATTTCGGTGAGGGAAGATGAAACATAAAGTGAGATATCATCTGAAAGGACTTTAATTCCTCTGTCCGGGATAATTTCTCTTTCCCTAATCATTATTCTGGAAAAAGTGAAATAGTCTTTATACTCTGTTTGAAGTAACTCGGCTAAGTCTGGCGCAGCAAGAAAAATCTTCTCAAGCAATTGATCATGAATTTCATCGTTGTAATTAAATGGCACTATAGCATTCTTATTTTCAGGCTTGAGTTTGATTTCAATTCTCATTAACAGACCCTCCCTCTTCAAAACATATTTTTGTTTTTGGTGTTAATAAGAATTTCGAATACTGATTGTCTTCTCACTTATTTTTTAAAAACGTAAACCACCACAGGGGCAAACTTTTTAAAGCACCTCTTGCCACCCAATATTGGCAATCTTATAAGGGGCGGCTGGCAGTAGCTGGCCGTCACCGGGAGGTGTTGGAAATGGCAAGGTTGCATGCAAGAAAAAGAGGAAAGTCTGGATCAAAGAAGCCACCGAGGACTGCTCCACCTACATGGGTGGAATATACAGCCGAGGAAGTCGAGAACCTTGTTGTTAAGCTCAGAAAGGAAGGTTATAGTGCCGCTATGATAGGCACTATTTTGAGAGACCAATATGGAATTCCGAGTGTTAAACTCATTACTGGAAAGAAAATAACCAAGATACTCGAAGAGAACGGTCTTGCTCCTGAGATTCCGGAAGATTTAATGTTCCTCATTAGAAAGGCAGTCAAACTCAGGAAGCACCTCGAGCAGCACCCCAAAGATCTCCATTCAATGAGGGGTCTTCAGCTTACTGAGAGCAAGATCAGAAGGCTTGTGAAGTATTACAGAAAGACAGGAAAGCTACCAGCCAAGTGGAGATACGATCCAGAGCAGGCAAAGCTTCTCGTCCGCTGATTTTCACCTTTTTCCTTATTTAAGGTGGTATAATGGATAAGAGCGCATTTTTAGAGAAGGTTAGGGAAGGTGCCGAACTAATAAAGATGCACATTGAGTTAGGTCATACTATCCGTATTGTCTCACATAGGGATGCTGATGGCATAACTGCCGGTGCAATTTTGGCAAAAGCGCTTGCTAGGGAGGGGGCAGATTTTCATCTCAGCATAGTGAAGCAACTGGGAGAAGACGTACTAAAAGAGCTTGCAGAAGAAAAGCAGAAAATTTATGTTTTCAGCGATCTCGGAAGCGGGTCTATAAAGCTGATTGAGAAATATCTAAAAGATGCCAGTGTTGTTATAGCAGACCATCATCCTCCAGAAGACGGTAAGATTGAGCAGGAAAACCACATACTTGTAAACCCCACACAATTTGGGGCGGATAGCGTTAGAGACCTGAGCGGTTCTGGCGTGGCCTACTTCGTAGCAAAGGCAATAAACGAAAGAAACAAGGATCTGAGCTACTTGGCTCTTGTTGGTGCAGTCGGCGACATGCAGGAAATCGATGGACAGTTTCACGGAATGAATCTTGATATAATAGAAGATGCTAAGGAATTAGACCTGATAGAACTCCGCAAAGAGCTGAGGCTTTTTGGAAGAGAGACCCGGACTTTGGCTCAGATGCTCGCTTATGCATCAAATCCAGAACTTCCGGGTATAACAGGAGACCTCAGAAATGCAATAGAATTCCTGCGCAGTAAGGGCTTTGATCCTGATATGAAATACTGGCAACTCAGAGAAGAGGAAAAAAGAAAGCTCCATGATGCCCTTGTTATTCATTTGATTAAGAACAATGCTTCCAAAGAAGACGTTGACAGACTTATCGGTGACGTCGTGTTGATTAAGCTCTATCCAGAAGGAGACCCAAGGCACGAGGCAAGAGAATTTGCCACCCTCCTAAACGCTACAGGAAGGCTTAACATGGGCACTTTAGGAGTTGCAATATGCTTGGGGGACGAAAAAGCATTCAAAGAAGCATTAAAGCTCGTAGAGGAGTACAAGCGGGAGCAGATAGAGATGAGGAGATACCTCATACAAAACTGGAGCAATGCAATTGAGAAAGAACATGCTTACATATTCTACGCAGGCAAAAACATTAAAGACACGATGGTGGGGATAGCAGCAACAATGGCGATAAACGCTCAGCTTGCAAAGTCTGAAAAGCCGGTGATTGTTTTAGCAGACAGTGAGGAGGACGGGCTTGTAAAAGGTTCCGCCAGAACAACAAAGAAGGGACTTGAAAAGGGCTACGACTTAGGAGAAGCCCTAAGAAAAGCTGCAGAGATTCTTGGAGGAGAAGGAGGAGGGCATGCGATAGCAGCGGGCATAAGGATTCCCAAGGACAAAATAGATGAGTTCACTGAACTAATAGACAAACTCCTTGGAGAGCAGAACTCAAGCGGTGAGACAAATGAAAATTAAGGCCAATGCCGAGATAATCTGGGAGTATGGGGATGAAAGTACGGCCAAGGCTATTGCCGAAGCCGTTGAAATTGACAATCTAAATCTACCAGAAAACTTTAAATTTAGAACTTACTGGGAAGATGGTAGAGTCATAACAAAAGTTAAATACCTTGGTGAGATTGAAAGCTTGATAGTAGCTTTAGATGATTTGGTGTTTTCAATCAAGATCGCTGAAGATGTCATAAAGAAATGAAACTGGAGGTGTTAAGATGGCAAGAGCTAACCCAAGGAAAGTTGCTGCCGCTGCAAGGGATAAGTGGAAGCTTAAGAATTGGTATATAGTCTACGCTCCAGAATTTTTCGGAAGCAAGGAGATCGGTCTAACCCCTGCAGATGACCCCGAAAAGGTGAAGGGAAGAGTTATTGAGACTACCCTAAAGGACTTAACAGGAGACTTCACAAAGGGCCACGTGAAGCTTTACTTCCAGATTTACGACGTTAAGGGTCAAAATGCATACACAAAGTTTAAGGGCCACAAGCTTGCAAGAAGCTACATAAGAAGCCTCGTAAGGAGAAGAACCACAAGAATTGACGGTATCTTTAACATAACAACAAAAGACGGCTACAAGCTCAGAGTTATGGGTATGGTCATAGCAATAAGAAGAATCCAGACAAGCCAGGAGAGAGCCATTAGAGAAATAATGGAGAACATAATCCGCAAGAAGGCAGAAGAGCTCAACTTCACGGACTTTGTGCTGGAAGCAGTTAACGGAAAGATGGCCGCTGAGATAGCAAAGGAAGCCAGAAAGATATACCCACTTAAGAAGGCTGAGATAAGGAAGATAAAGGTTCTTGCAGAACCAGAGGCCTGATTATTTCTCTTTTCTCTTAGCTTTTGGTGGTTTTTATGAAGTTTTTAATTAAAACTCAACGGGGAATGGAAGCCGTTGCTGCCAATTACATTAAGGATGTTCTTGATGATGCTAAAGTTTGGATAGCTCCTCATGGGTATTCCGGTCTTGTTCTTGTGGAAACCGAAGATAAAGATGCAGAACAAAAGTTTTTTGAGATTCCTGAGATAGAGAGAGCCATTCCCGTGCTCTTCGAAGTGCCCGCCACGATTGAAGACATCTTAAGTGTTTCGGAACAAATAGCAGCACACATAAAAGAAGGAGAGAGCTTTGCCGTAAAAACTAAGAGACGAGGAAGCCACAAGTTCTCAAGTGTCGACGTCAACGTAGCCCTCGGGGGGAAAATAAAAGAGCTTACAAACGCCGAAGTCGACTTAACTTTTCCCGATAAAACTGTTTTAGTTGAAATCATTGGGGATAGAGCTTACATCTCCATCACCGGAAAAGAGGAGTGGAAAAAATTTACTCCTAACAAAATAGACGCAAGAAAGCTCTTTAAAAAAGTTACAATAGTTCAGATGCCATACTGGGGCGATTACACAGCTTGCAGGAATTTTGGTGAGAAAATTGGTAGAGCTGCCCAGGCTTTTGAAGTTAGAGAGCTTATCATAGCACCCAAAGAGAAAATGAACGCTTATGAGTTAATGGAATTCATAAAGGGGGTAAAAGTCGGCCAAGAGTCCAGATACCAGATTCAGCGGGAGGCGTACCCCTGGAAGGTAGAAAAAGTTCCAGTTAGCGTGTGGGACCTTTATCAGGTCATAAGGGACAAAAGGAGGAACAAAAGGTTGCTCATAATCACCGACCCAAAAGGGCACAGTGTTTCTGAAGTAAAAGAAAACCTTGCAAAAGACATCCACTATGCAAAAGAAGTGGTTGTTTTTATAGGATCAAGAGAAGGTATCCCTAGAGGGCTTTTTAGATACGCAGACTATGTCATTGATCTCGCACCTTACATGACCTTTGCAACAGAACACGGAATTCCAGCCGCTTTAATTGCCCTCTGGACTGTCTACGAAGAAGAATTAAGGAAAAAGGAAGAGCAAGGGTAGCTCAGATCCTAAGGTCGTCATCACGACTCAGCAATCCGCCATCTCATCACAGCAGGGCGAGGAAAATACCTGCCCCAATTATTCCCCCTATGAGGGTAGCTAAAAAGTTTGTGTGGTGGTTGTTTATAACTCCCCGGTTTTCAAGCGTTGCACCGAGCAGGCTATCAAGGTTACAACCCACAAACCCGGCAAGTGTTACCGCAAGAAGCATTTCAATTTTTTGGGATGTCAAAAAGACAGCGAAAATGCTTATGATAAATGCCCCGATTAGGGCTATGATTTCACCTTGCCATGATACAGCCCCATTTTCCCCCACATTTGCGGGCTTTAAGGTTGTTATCATCTTTGGAGCTTTACCAAATATCTTCCCCAGCTCACTGGCGAGAGTGTCCGCATTTGCAGTCGCTATTGCGGAAAACGTAGCGGCCCAGAAGACATCTTGCTTGGTGTAGTATTCAACTAGTAAAAATATTACAGCAGCAAGACCATTTCCAAGAACGTTTTGCCAGCTTCTTGTTCCTTTTCCTTCTTGGGCAACTCCTTTTTTGGCCTTTTCTGCAAAACGATACTTCGTAGCAAGAACCCCAAGTATGACAAAGGTAAGTAGCGCTAAAAATGGGAACATTCCTCCAAGTACGATGGTTGCTGCTCCAACAAGCACCGCAGCCATGACACCTTTGCCGTCGAGGGCCTTCAGCTTATATGCCAAAGCGCCTAATAGTGCAATTGCTGCAATAATTGGGATATTCATGAACGCTCACCGCTTATGGTTGTTTTGCTTGCTTCTTTTGTCCATGCGTTTATTAGCTTTTCTTTCAGTTATTGTCGAAAAAAAGAGAGATTTTAGACTAACTCAAATTTGACAACTTCTGTCACAAATGTTACGTCAACTTTCTCCACGTTTTTAAGTTTCCCTGTTATTTCCGTTATTTTTTTCTCAACTTCCTTCATGTCTTTGGGCACCAAAATGTGAACTACCAGATTATGGGCCCCAATGGCTCTCTCTATCACCTTAACATCTTCATCATTTTTCAGAATTTCTATCTGCTCCTCCAAGGGAGTTCCTGGGGTTAGGGTAATTCCTAGTATCACATATATGTATCCAAGTCTGTCAAAATCCGGAATTATTGTGTACTTCTTTATTATCCCCTCTTTTTCTAATCTCTCCAAGCGCCTTGAGACTCTTTGACGGGTTGTGTTTAAATATTCAGCTAGCTGTCTGTAATTTAGTCTTGCATTTTTTGAAAGCAGTTTTATTATCTGTAAATCAAACTTGTCAATTTTTTTCCTCATGTACAACCACCTTAATATATTTTCGTTGTTCATTTATATAAACATTTTCGAAAAATCCGTACCAGAGTGATGGCGAATAGGGATTTTATCGACTAATAAGTAGCAGGGATTCAGCTCTTGTCACTCCATCTATTTTTGTCTCTTGTGGAATACTTGGAGATGCTCTCAAGGAGGGCTTCTTCTGCATCTATCTCATAGTAGTTCGCTATGCACAAAAGGGCAAACAACACATCACCAAGTTCTTCCTTGACCTTCTGCTTTTCCCCTTTTTCTTTAATACCCTCAAATTTCAGCATTTCTCTCGACAGCTCTCCGAGCTCTTCAACAACTGCACCCAGCATTTCAAAAGGCTCCCAGTATCCACCAAAGCTTTTTATCACGTTATCTACCTCTCTCTGGAGCCGCTCCATAATCCTCACCCACTAAAAATTAAAGTTTTAGAGGAGCTCTTTTTCCAGCATCTCAACGTATTTCTTAAGCTCCTCAAGGTTTGTTCTGTAGAATCTAAGCTTTCCTTCTCTCCTCTCATGCAGAAGGTTCATTTCTTTAAGTGTTCTAATGTGGTGGCTTATGAGAGTCTGGTCTTGGTTCAGTGCCTTTGCTATCAAGCAAACGCACATCCACCTGTTCTTGAGCATTTTTATTATTCCTGCCCTTATTGGATTTGATAAAACCTTCAAGAAATCCACTAGGTCCCTGGAAAGCTCTGTTTCAACTTCCTCATCCAAATCAAGTATCTCACATGAAGCCAAGCATTTTTGTACAGTTGCTCTCTGCTTTTCGTTTAGAGATTCAATGAGTTCTCTAACTTTCATGGATACTCACCGGAAGGTCTAAGAAAATTAGCATTTATAAAAATTTTCATATGAATTCTAATGTCACCCAACTATCTCTATCTCGATTCCTCTTCCTTCACTATCATAGGCTTTTACACTCTCTTCATCAAAAGGATATGCAATTATTATATGGACTCCTCCGAATTTGGAGAAAAAGCCCACATCTGCTAGAGAAGGCCTTGAAGAAGGGACTGGATGAGAATGAACCGTTCCCTTTATGTGTTTATCGTGCGGCAACAGCCAAGTGTCAAAATAAACAGAGCTCTTCCCAAAGTGGCCCTTTGGGATTATCAAGACTTCTTCAAAGATTCCGTCCTTTTCTCTTAGAAATCCTCCGAATTCGTTGGGATAAAAATCTCTTGCCAGCTGTAAAAGATACTCCAAAAGTTCCTTCCTAATTTTTACCTTCATCTTTTCTTTCCTCCTGCATATAAATTTCTCAAGAAGGTTTTTAAAACCCCTGTTCTATCTCCACCCATGCAGGCATATATACTTGCCTTTCCGGAAAGAAAGTGGGAAAACTATTTGACTCCAATACTTGAAGAACCTATGATAAGGATAGTTGAGAGGAGACTTTTAAGCGCAAAAAGAATTGATGAAGTCATCACAATAGTCAGAAAAGACCAGTTGAGAAAGTTTTCACTCCATATTTCAAATCCCGTTGGTGTAAGTGCAAGAAACAAGCTCGAAGCCCTTTACAAAGCGTTGCCATTTTCGGGGGACGTCTTCCTTGTAGAAGGCAACATGCCCCTGGTGATGCCATTCTTAGTGAATTACCTTTCGACGTTATTTTATGAGTCCGATGCAGATGCTTTAATCCCGGTTTGGGCCGATGGGAGCCCTGAAGTTACCCACGCGTTTTTACAATGCAAGAGCCCTAAGAAAGGCCGTTGAGACATGCTTAAGCGAGAATGAGAGAAGGCTAAGCTGCATTTCAAAATACCTCGATTATGAAAAGGTCAGCATAGAGGAGCTTATCAAAAGAAATCCAAAAGTTTCGCTGAGTTTCTTTAAAGTAAGGACTGCCTTTGACGTTAAATTTGCGGAAGAAAATATTGAAAAGGGGTTCTAAATTTTAATGCTCTTGTGAATCCGGTCTGCAATTACAACTGCTATGGCCCCTTTTACAGCATCTATTGGGATAAAAGGAACAACCCCTACCATAAAGGCCTTTTCAAAATCTCCCCCCATAAAAAGCCCTAATCTCAACCAACCCAGAAGATAAATTACCAAAATGCCTATTGCAGAGCCTACAGCATAGTCAGTTATTCTTTTCCGTTTTTCACTCACCAACCCCGCTAAAAACGCCGCAAGGGGGAACGATATAAGGTATCCTCCAGTAGGGCCGTAAATGTAAGCGAGACCTCCGCTGAAGTTCGCAAAAACAGGAAGCCCGATAGCACCCATGAAGAGATACACTATCTGACTTAAGAAGCCCAATTTCGCCCCCAAGATCAGACCGCTTAGCAAAACGAACAAGACTTGAAGCGTTATTGGCACAGTGCCGAGTGGAATCGCTATTTGAGCACCAACTGCAGTTAAGGCTGCAAAGAGTGCTGCATAGGTTATTTCCCTAGCCTCCATTTTATCACCTGCCTATGGAACTTTTGTTAGCTTTAAAATTTTTTGCCAGCAGGGGCAATTTTTTAAAGCATTACATCAAACTCTTGGAAGATGATAGAGGTAAGGAATCTGTGGCATGTCTATGAAGGGAGAAAAGAAGCTCTCAAGGGGGTTAGTTTAACTTTTGGAAACGAGATTATAGCTCTGGTTGGCCCCAACGGTTCTGGGAAAACAACCCTTGCAAAGCACTTGAACGGACTTTTAAAGCCAACAAAAGGCGAAGTTATAGTGGACGGAATGGACACTAGGAAATATAGTGTCGCCGAGCTTGCGAGGGTTGTTGGTTACGTTTTCCAGAATCCAGAGCATATGTTCTTTGAGGAGAACGTCTTTAAGGAAGTTGCCTTTGGCCCTAAAAATCTCGGTCTCTCAGAGAAAGAGGTTGAAGAGAGAGTTAAGTGGGCATTGAGAGAGGTCAACCTTGAGGGTTATGAGGATCGTTCCCCTTATTCCCTCAGCGGTGGGGAAAAGCAACGTTTAGCAATAGCATGTATATTGGCCATGAAGCCCAAATATCTAATCCTCGACGAGCCAACTACAGGACTCGATGAAAAAAATGCCGAAAGCGTGAAGAAAATAATTAGAAACCTTCACAGAGAAGGGCACGGGATACTCTTAATAACCCACGAAATGGATTTGGTTCTCGAGCTGGCAGAGAGAGTTGTGCTCCTGTATCAAGGACAGAAGGTTTTTGATGGAGATGTTGAGGAATTTTTTGAGCTCGATTTAAGAAAATACGACTTGGATAAGCCGAAACTTCTCAAAATAAGCGAAAAAGCAGGTTTAGGATTTGTTAGAGACGTTGAGGAGTTTGTAAAGGCTTTGGAGATGAGAACATGATGTACACGCTGTACCTTGAAAGGGACTCCCTCATCCACCGGCTTGATCCAAGGGTGAAGATAATCGGTTCGTTCTTTGGCATAGTAGCTTTAATTCTCTTTAACTCTCCCCTTTTGCTCTTCTCTATTTTCCTCCTGATAGTTTCCACCCTTGTTCTCTTGGGAAAGATAACGATTAAGGAAATCTTCAAAGCCCTCAAACCTATCATCCCAATCTCCATAGTTGCGATGGTCATATGGCCGTTTATTCTAAAACCATGGTATTTTGGCCTCTTTATAGGATTTGGTTATGGAATAAGGCTTCTTTCGGTTGCCCTGCTCACTCTGGGCCTGATAATGACAACGCCCCAAAGGGATCTTATCCTTGGGTTCATTAAAATGGGAATGCCCTACGGGATTGGCCTTACATTAACAATAGCCCTCAGGTACATCCCAACCCTCTACATACTGGCCCAGACCATAATGGACGCCCAAAAGTCAAGAGGGCTTGAGCTTGAAAAGGGCAACTTTATCCAGAGGGCTAAAAATACAGTCCCCATTTTAATCCCTCTGATAGTTGCATCAATAAAAACTGCCCATGAGCTCAGCATAGCTCTGGAAAGCAGAGCATTCGGAGCAAGCAAAAGGAGGACTTTTCTCTATAACATCAAGATGAAAGCAAGGGATTACATAGCACTCGGAATAGTCTCCGCCCTGTTTTTCCTTGCAGTTTATGCAAGGTACTTTCTAGGTATTGGATACATCGAGCTATTCTAAAATCATCTTTACCTTCGAGTCTATGGGTATGCTGTGTTCGCCAGTATTCTTTACAAATTCTGAGGGAGCTTTAAGAACGGTTAGATTTAGCCTGTAGTGCCCTCTATAGCCGCTGACTCTCATGACCAGAAGATATTCAAAAAGCTCCGGGACGAAGAAAAGTCTCCTAAACTCGGAGATTAGGTTGAGTTCGTTTATCTCAAGGGCATTGTGAGAAAGCACCAGAAAGATGCCCTTCCTATCAACGATTTTTCTCAGCTCCAGCATGCCCTTTTTGTCTATTTCCTCGAGGACCCCAAAGTTTGATACAAAAACAAAGGAGTCATCACGAACCATCCCAAGTGCATCTAGGAGCTCTCCCAGGGTGTAAACCTTGCCCATTAAGATGTTCTCGCTTTTCTCCGAGAACTTGCTAAGCAGCTTTGTGGAAAACCCATTTGTGGGTTCGAGGTAGTAGGTCGGAATCTCCGAATTCAAAGCATTTGCAATCGATGAGTATTGAATCAGGTTTTGAGCGAGAGCATCGGTGGTTATAACCCCCGCTATGCTGCTGTTCTCTAATCCACCAACTAACGGGGTAAGCTCTTCAAGTAGCTCAATGGCATTTTTTGGAGCATCACTTGGCTTGAAGAACATTGACATCAATAAAATTTTGACATCTTCATATTTATATTTTTTGTAGTGCTATCGATTAAGCGTCGCCTTCTGAAGCCATCTAGGAAAATATCTCTGAGAACATGGTAAGCCTTTTATAATTTTCAATTCCACTGGATTTTGGTGGTAAGTGTGGCGAATAAGAAAGTCTTCATGCTAATAGCTGTAATAGCTCTTCTTGGCTTTGTAGCCAATTATTATACTGACCACTATCTAGGGGGAGAAATCTACGAAGCTGCGAATGAAGGCTTCGATTTGGTCACAAAAGGGTTTAACGTCACTGTTTTCGTGGAAACTGTGGACGGAAAAACTTTGGAAGGTGAGCTTTTTTCGGTTAGCGGATCAACAATTTACATTGTTAAGGACGGGAAAAGGCTCACCATAGGGGGCCCCTCTGCCACAAAGGAAGACATAATGGCGAAGCATATTGAAATTGAAGTAAAGGGAAACGTTTATGTTTACGAGCTCCCACCCATAACCGGAAAGTGCAGTGAAGTTATTGAGCAGCTCAAAGTAGATTCCTACTCCGAGCGCTTTTCCGGGATGATCTTTGTAAAGGGGCTTACCAACCCAATAGAGATAGGGAAGCTCAAATATGCCGTGGATTACCTTACTTACGGGTCACTTGATGTAAAGCAGTCCCTCCAGGATGGTGTGATTTTAACAGCCGGGATGGTACCAATTGGGATGTTGGAGGAATACATTGGAGATAAGGAGATTTACCTGTACGGAACACTTTACGTGAACTCAGAAGAACGCAACTTGCCCTTCAAGCTATTAGAGGTGAAAACCCCATGAGACCAGGGCTCCCTCTCCTAATTCCCATCCTCTTCGTGACTTTCATAACTTTGGGAATTGCTTCATATAAGACTCTCTTAGTAGGCACACTTTTTGCAGCAGCTTTTTCTTATGGGGTTTTTAAAGGCGAAAAGATACCTTGGAAAGAGAGAGAATTCAAATTCATAAAAGAGGAACACTTAGTCTGGGCATTTTTAATCTCGCTACTTTTGATCGTGCTTCAGATATTTATGATTAGAAGGGTGCCCCTTCTGGATTCGTCAGCCAGGCACTTATTAAATCCTCGCCTAACGGCTTTGACGTACTTTTTGGGTGTTCCATCCAGTGTATATCTTTTTTCAAAAGGGAAGAAATACTCGCTTGCTTACCCGCTTCTCGTGGCATTATACGGGTACAGAACTCCAGTTTTGGTTAGTTTCTTGGCATTAGGAGCCGCTTATTCCGAGAGGAGAAGCTTTGATTTAAAGTATTTAGTATCTTTTTCGCTCCTAATTTTGGTCGGGCTTATTGGGATTGCTCTCTTGAGGGGAGATGCGATAAGCAGTCAGCTCATTAGAATCCAAGCTACGACATCTGTTTTAGACGTTATAATCGACAGAGCCCCCTGGCATGGCTTCTATCACGGCCACCTCCAGTGGGCGGGAATTAGGTCGTATTTCTTGGGCGGATATTCTCCAAGGTACTTAGTGGCTCGCTTTTTGTACGTCGAGACAGGTGTTTCAATAACCCCAACGCTTTTGGGGGGCATGTACCTGGATTTTGGGGTATTTTCAATTTTGGAGGGCTTTTTGCTCGGGATATATTATGGCATGATAAGCAAAGCTGAGAGCCTCCTTTTGAAGGTAGTTTACTACACCACTCTTGCCTATGGCATCGTGGGCGTTGAAACGGGGGTTCTGGATTTACCGGTTTATGTCTTCTTTTTCATAGGCTTCTACGCCCTGATACGGGGTAAATACTCCATAAGGGTGACGAGAGTTGGATAGTGGCAGGATATTTGCCCTCTTTTTAGCCACTTACCTATCGCTTGCACTGCTTGGAAAGTTCATTTTTAGGGGTTACCTCGGTGAGTTTAGTTCAGGTGCGTTTTTCTATGCTCTAACATTTTCTCTGGCAGTATTTTCGGGATACAGCATCGAAAATAGGTTTAACCTCCCATTCGAGAGGGCTTATGTTTACCTAATCCTTGGCATTATAGCCAGTTCAGCCGCGGGAATTTTTGGAGTTCTGGTCGCTTTAATCGTCCTCTTGGGAGGGGTGCATGTTCTAAGAGGGAGTACCGGCAGATATCACAAACACGCTTACTATGTTGGGATAGCTTTGTTAGTTATACCCCCTCTTTTAGCGATGTGGAAGGGTGTGATTCCCATTCTAAACCCTCAGACGAGATACAGCAATTTAAAAGAACTTTACATCGCGTCTGCCCTTTTTGCGTCTTTGCTCATTGCATACCGGCCAAGCCTTATTGTTTTCCTCGTGGGGGAAGTTTTTGCAGTAATTTCAACATCCAGAACCAATGCCCTCATGATTTTTTTAGCCTACTTATTTAGGGCTGAAAAAAAGGAGCTCAAACGGCTCTTGGTAGTTGGTATCCCCCTGGTCGCTTTAGCATTTTTGGCACGCTTCTACGCAACGAAGAGCGTATACATCATTTGGAAGCTCGGCTTTGTCCAGAGCTTACTCTATAGAGCTGGATTCTCTTACATGGTTTATGAGAAGCTTTTTTCACTGGGGATGCCATTTGGAAAATTTGAACTTCTTCTCCTCAATCCAAGTGCCCGAGAATACGTCGCAGCGCTTTTTGGCAAGGTGAACAACTACACGTATACAATTTTTGGACAACCTGCATATGATTTTGGCATTTTTGGGCTTTTTGAAGCCTTCCTTGTTGGGTTGGCATTGAAAGATTCGGAAAAGATGCCTATGTTTAGAGCTCTCAGCTTGACCTTTTTAATCCTAGCAATTGAAAATGGCTTTGACGCTTTGAACTTTGGTATTTTAATGGGCTCAGCTTACTTTGCTACTGTTGGAGGGATGAGAAATGCAGGTCAATAAAATAAAGGATATCGCTGGAAGCAGGGTGATTTTGGCTTCTATATTTCTACTGGCGTTGTGTTTGGGCTTACTTCTCAAGCCCCCCAAGTTGAGTATAACCTACGATGAGGGCCTATACATTAACGTTGCAAGAAACCTCGCAAAAAGCCCCTCAAACTTTACGTACCAGGGAGTTTACATGATGTACCGCCCTCCTCTGTACCCCTATACGCTCTCCATATTCTATCGCATTTTTGGTTACGAATATCATTTAGAGATAGCAAGAACAGTTTCTGCAGTTTTCTACGCCTTAACCGCCGCGCTAGTGTATATATTTACAGTGGAGCTTTTTAAGGACCAGAAAAAGGGTGTGGTTGCAAGCCTATTTTATATCCTGAATCCATTGAGCTTCACAATGTCAAATAGAGCTTTAGTTCACAGCGAATTTTCGTTCTTCTATACCTTGGCAGTATTTTTGTTATACAAAGGGTATAGAGATGGAAACGCCAAAATGCTCTACGCATCATTTGTATCCGCGGGCCTGGCGATTTTAACCCGCTATACAGGGCTTTCAATAATCGGGGTCTTTATAGCGTATCTGTACTTGGTCTCCCACTGGGACTGGCTCAAGAAAAAAGAAACTTACGTAGGATTTGCACTCTTAGCTTTAACTCTCGCACCTTGGCTGTATTTGGGCCATCTCTACTATGGAGGGGCCCTTAGGCCATTTTCAATTGCAACGAGGGTCATTACACTGGATACACCGGTTTCAGCATTTGAATACCTCAGCTGGGTTCTAGAAACCCTTGGAATTCCACTTGCAATACTAATCCTTTTAGGGTTTGGAAGCCTTGAAAAAGACAATGTAGGATGGTTAGTAATTAGCTGGGGAGCCGTTGGTCTTGCGGGAATATTGACCGTTACACACAAAGAAGTGAGATTTTTGACTTTCTTAATGCCTCTTGCGGGAATACTCTGTGCACAGGGAGCTTTCTTAGTTAGCGAGCTATTTTCCAAATATGTCCCATCTCAAAATAGATTCAAAAAGGTCTTTTTAGTCATTGTTATAGGGATCACCCTTGCGTCATCTACCTATCACTCGCTTCAATATAAACAAGCATGGGACGGTCAGTACCTTGAGGAAGGAAGGACTTTTCAATATGCCAGCGAGAACTTCAGTCCAAGAGTCATTGGAGTAAGTCCGAGGCTTTACATGCTGGCTGGTTATTACTTCCCTGAAGCAAAGGTCTATCAGCTGCTCCCAACGGACCACATAAAAACCAGCATTAGGGAGGGCAAGTTTGATTTGATTGTGTGGCAGTATAAAACTAACATAGACAAGATCATGCTGGAAGACATAGAGGAGTCTGGCAAATACAAACTCGTCAAAGAATTTAGCAACGGGAGAATAAAAGTTTTTGCAGCATATGGCTTTCTCCAATGAGCAAGACATTAAAATCTTTACTTTTTAATTTTTCTGTCCTTCCAAAAGGGCAAATGACAACCCGCAAATTATAAATTTCCATAATAAGACAACTCGGGATGAGGGAGGTCAATGATGAAGAACAAGCTAATTGTGGTCACCGGAGGGGCAGGGTTCATAGGCTCTCACATAGCTGAAGAACTCAGCAAAGAAAACGAGGTAATAGTGATAGACAACCTTTATTCCGGTAAAGTTGAGAATGTTCCGCCAAATGTGAAGTTCATTCAAGCGGATATAAGGGACTATCATAGCATAGCGGAGCTAATCTCCCAAGCTGATTACGTTTTTCATGAAGCAGCTTTAGTCAGCGTTGTTGAGAGCGTAGAGAAGCCAATTCTCACAGAGGAGATAAACGTTCTTGGCACTTTAAACATTTTAAAAGCCCTGAGTGAGGGGCATGGAAAGCTGATATTTGCTTCATCTGCCGCAGTTTATGGAGACAACCAGAACCTTCCACTCAAAGAGAGCGAAAACCCTAAACCCTTGTCCCCATACGGTGTGACGAAGATAACCGGAGAATACTACTGTAAGGTCTTTTACGAGCTTTATGGAATCCCAATCGTAAGCCTGAGGTACTTCAATGTCTTTGGAGAGAGGCAGGGTTACAATCAATATGCCGGTGTAATAAGCATCTTCATAAACAGGGCCCTTAGAGGGGAACCATTAATAGTCTACGGCGATGGAAAGCAGACAAGAGACTTTATTTACGTGAAAGATGTTGTAAAAGCAAACATCCTTGCTGCCGAAAGCAGTAAGGCAAATGGAAAGGTCTTCAACGTTGCTAGAGGAGAGCGAACCACAATACTTGAACTTGCGCTCAAAATTATCGATGCCACGAATTCTTCAAGCTCAATTGTCTTTGATAAGCCAAGACCCGGCGATATAAGACACAGCCAGGCAGATATAAGCGAAATCAGAAAACTTGGTTTCAAGCCGGAGTATTCACTTGAAGACGGGCTATCGAGAACAATTGAGTGGTATAGGGGAAAAGTCAATGAGGAAAGTAGTCCTCACCTCTGATTCCAGGCTTTCATTTTTGAAGAGAAAAACAAAAAGCTCGTACGGCCTTTTTCTGAAATTTTGCAGATAGCTAGCACTTGATATTCCATTCTGACCGGATATAAAAGAAGAAATTGAGTTTGAGGCCACTCCAATGGAAGAAGCTACTCCTTGGGGACTTTGAAGCTCATTGCCTGCTTTTGCTGCAACTCTTGGGCTTTTTGAGCAAGATCCTGGAGCTTGTGCTGTATCTGATGCAGTGCCTCCTGAGTCTTGGCGATGGCACTTTCGTATTCTTTAATTCTTTCATCAAGGTAAGTTATGGCTTCATCCAAGCTCTTCTCAATCGCATAACCGGAACCAACGCTAACTATGGCATTGTGCTTGTCTTCTATCCTTCCCTTTAAGAACGAACCAGCCCCTATTGGAACTAAGATTTCAGGATTCTCTTCTTCAACGTTCTTTAAGCTCTCAAGGGTTTCCTTCACTGCCTGAAACTCGTTCCTCCCAAGGGTTAAAAGTTCAAGGTTCTGAGCTAAAAGCTCTGCCTGGGCCTGTAAAAGCTGATACTCATAAGCCAGCCTCTCAAGTTGTTCCCTGTTTTCCATTCCCATCACCAAAAAAGAGTAACTGAAGAAGTTTTTAAGGGTGTTGGTTAAAAAAGATAAAATATCAAGCGAGTTCCAGGCTGAGTCTTCTAACCACTATGTCCTCAGCTTCTTCCGGCTTTATCTCTTCAATGCCCTGTATGTATATTTTTGACCTCTTAACGCGGTGCTTGCTTCCGATTTCTGAAAGGACGAGCTCTTTGACGTCTTCTGGCTTTAGAGCCCTGTACTCCTTGGTAAACTTGAACTTCTTTCCGTTCTTTTCGAAGATTCCATTAACTCTGAACACCTTAACTTCCATTGTCCCTCACCCCAAAAACCCTAACGCTTCTTCAATCTTAACAATCTCAGGACCCGTTGTAAGGTGGCCAACTACAACACCAAAGGAGTTTGCAATCATGCATGAGCCCACAAAGGGGACACCCATGTTAGCGGTTCCAACATAAATATCAACCTTAAATAGGTCTCTAAGCCATTCAAGTTCTTCGTCAGTTGCCTCGGGGTGAACAAGACCTCCTTTGTTTGTAACAACCCCGACGCTCCCAACGGCGTGGTAGCTAGCTATTATGCCCCTCTCAACTTCGACATCAAAGATATCTTCAAACTGCTTTGCTTCTTCCCTCGTAAACTTCGAGCTTATCAAAGCAGCTTTATCGTTCACAAGTATAAGGTTTCCAAAGGCAGTAAGCTTGCTTAAAACGGGTTCAACTCTAACATCCAGCCCGTTCTCTTCTAGGGAAGTTTTAATGTGCTCAAGTTCGGAGTCCCAGATGTAATAGGGGACTACAATAGCATTTGAGTTTGCGGCAGCGAAAATTCCAACTATCCTGGACTTCATTATGCTGGTTTCAATAACAGGAACCTTTAAAACTTCCCTGAGGACATCAAGCTTCTTCTCTGGAAGCCCTTCCCTAACTAGGGCAAACTTATCAGTAGCCAAGCCGAATACCCCAAGATATGGTGAGTTTTCAAAGTCAAGTCTTTCAATGTGCATTTCCACACCTCGGTTTTCCCTCATTGGAAAAAATTAGGAATCAGGCAAGGTGAACTTCAGCCACCTTGACGCCTTCCCTCTCTTCGATGGTTACCTTGACGCGGAGCTTGCTTGGTGGCTTCTCAATGCCTCTTTCCCAGATCTTTTCGTTAACGTCTGTACCTATTATGACCTCATCTGCCTTTGTGTGCCTGGCTATGAACTCTCTAACAAAGCGAGCGGCTCTTGGAGCTCTCTTCCATCTTGGAACAAGCTTCTTGACCTTTCTAATAGGAACAACGTAAATTCTCTCTTCCGCCATCTCACATCACTCCTTAAGCTTGGTTCTTCTCCAGTATCTTCTCTTGGGGTGAGTCAAAACCTTCCTGTTGGTTTTCACAATAACCCAAACAGGAACTCTCCTATTTTGCTTAGCTGCCTTTGCCAAACGGAGCTTCTTTGCCAACGGTTTGTTTCTTGCCATTCTTAACCCCTCCCTAATTTGTGAACGTGAAAAGCCCAACTAATGGCCGATTAGTAAAGCATTATTTAAATTTTTGCTTTCACTCACATTCAAAGATTAGGGGTTAAAAAGCTTTTCATTAGAATAGGCAGAGAAAAGAAGAAAAGGTCACCCTATCTGGAAAGCTGTGCTTCTGAGCTCTCCCCTCTCAAAGCGGTGTGGGTCATACCATTCCCAGTCAAGCGGTACATGAGTTTTTCCTTTGACAATCAGCTCTGCTATTGCTTCTCCAACTCCCGGAGCCATCATGAAGCCGTGTCCGCTGAAACCAGCCGCAATATAAAACCCATCTATGTAGTTGATCTTCCCAATTGCGGGGTTGCTGTCTGGAGTCTTTGCATAGAAACCAGCCCACTGCCTTAGTACGTGGACGTATTTCAGTGCCGGGATTATTCTCGTTGCCCATTTGAGCACTTCCCTCAAGAAATCATAAGTGGGCGTCATGTCGTAAGTTGGCCCGTATTCTAAGCCCGTTCCGCAAAGGATTCCCCCATCTTCTCCGTCCTGAATTACGTAGGAATCGTTCCATGCCGGCGGACAAACAAGGGGCTCTATCTGTCCCTCCTTAATAGGCTCGGTTTTGACAAGCTGGTGCTTATAAGGCTTTATTGGGATAAACTCCCTATCCAACCCAGCCATCTCGTTTATTATCGGTGCCCAAGCGTTTGCAGCGTTAACAACAACGTCAGTTTTTATGGTCCCCCTGTTTGTTTTCACCCCTTTGACTTCGTTGTTTTCCACTATAATGTCGGTTACCTCAGTATATTCATAAATCTCCGCTCCAAGCTCTTTGGCTTTCCTTGCGAAGGCAAAGACCGTTTTGAAGGGATTTGCCTTCCCATCCGTTGGGTTCCACTGACCAGCTAAGAACTCATCCGCATTCAAAAGAGGTACTATCTCCTTAGCTTCTTCCGGTGTTATAAGCCTTGTTGGAGCACCAAACTTGTTGTGGAGCTTGATGTTTTGCTTAAACGCTTCAACTTCCTCCTCAGTTGTTGCGAGGAAAAGATAGCCGGTCTGCTTGAAGTTTATATCGTATCCAAGCTCTTCGCTGAGCTTTTTCCATCTTTCAATGTTATACTTCATGAGCTTTATGTTTGCTTCATCGGTAAATTGCTGTCTGATTCCAGTGGCGCACCTAAAAGTTGAGCCATTTCCAAGATAGCCCTTCTCAACGAGAACAACATCTGCACCGAGCTTTGCCAGATGGTATGCTATAGAAGTCCCCGTACTTCCTCCGCCTATGACAACTACATCCGCTTTACTCTTCATCCATCTCACCTACCAGAACTCCTATTGGGACTGGTCTAACCGGAATCCTCGTTGCGGGAAGTTTTATCTCGTCCGGGCTCTTTCCGGTTTTCCTTGCTATTATGCTTATCACCATTGGAATGCATGTTCTTCCCTGACAAGGCCCCATACCAATCCTCAAAAGGCGCTTTATCATCTCTATATCCGTAATTCCCTGCTCAATAAGTGCCTCAATTTCCTCAACGGTTACCTCGTTGCATCTGCATATTATCTTCTCGCCTCTTTCACTCATTCTCTCACCACCTTAACGGCTCTAACCTCCCATGCTAATTCAACTGGCATCTCCACGGTTATTATCGGCGTATCACCCTTGCTCTTTTCCCTTGGAATTACCGTGACCACTTTGCCCGTTCCAACCTCTTCACCAACCCTATTGAGCAGAATTACCTCTTCACCAACCTCTGGAACCGGAAGAACTTCGTGGGGCATTGTCACTCTAGCTTTATCTCCGATGTAGTGCACCATGAAGAATGCCAGTCCGGGACAAATCTGCACGCAGAGAGAACAGCCAATGCACTTTTCATAGTCCACAAGGGGGACAGCATTTGGATGCTCCATAAGAACAGCATTGGTGGGGCATACCTCCTTACACGGCGTACACGGGATTTCCTGAGGGCACTCTGGAACAGCCACCGGTCTTTGTCTCAGCCTTTCTTCGCTTGGCAGACCAATATACTTCTTCAGCTCTTCAACAGTCAGGTAACCTTCCCTTAAGTAGTGGGGAATCTCGTTCATTCTACCACCACCTTCTTAAGCCCTTCAAGAACCTTTCTTCCGAAGGGCCCGCTCCTGAATTCTTCAAGCTCCCTCTGGGTTTTTTCTACTTCCTTAAGCCATCCTGGAGAAGCCACTCCAGCAGCTAAAGCAGCTCCAATTCCGGCTATCTTTCCTTCAAGCATAGCTGTGGTAGCCTCCTCAATTTCTGCAGAATCACCTGCAACAAAAATTCCCTTTATCGTCGTCTCCATCCTTGAGTCCCTGATCACAACGTGACCACCAAGCTCTGGAACGTACTTTATCTGGCATCCAACTTGGTGGAGAAGCTCTATACTTGGTCTCAATCCAACGGCCAAAGCTATCACGTCAACTTCGAAAACTTTTTCACTTCCCGGAACAACGTTCCAGTTCTCATCGAGCTGGGCAACAACTGCTCTTTCAACTTTTTCTTTGCCCTCTGCCCGTAAAATTGTGTGTCTAGTCAGTATAGGAATACCGAGCCTTCTAACCTTAGCTGCATGAACGAAATAGCCCCCTATCTTCGGCATTGCCTCCACTATTGCTTCAACTTTCACTCCTGCTTGATACAGCTGGTAAGCCAGAATTAGCCCGACGTTGCCAGCCCCCACTATTAAAACCCTATCTCCCGGTTTTACCCCATAGGTGTTCATTAGTGTTTGAATCGCCCCAGCTCCATAAACTCCGGGCAAATCGTTGTTCTCAAAGGGGATCATCCTTTCCATTGCTCCTGTTGCGACAACAACGGTCTTTCCTTTGAATTCTACCAGCTCTTTGTTCTTTCTAACTCCAACCACGAGCTTCTCGTCTCCATCTTGGAGGAGCATTATCGCAGAAGTCTCCAAGAAAACCTCTATATCCCTCTTTTTGAGCTCTTCGCTCAATATTTCAGCTATCTTTATTCCTCTAACTCCAGCAAACTGCTCTCTCTTTCCGAAGAACTTGTGAGTCTGCTTAACCAGCTGTCCTCCAAGCATTGGATTTTCATCCAAAAGAACAACCTTTGCCCCAGCATCGCTTGCGTTTATAGCGGCCATCATTCCTGCTGGTCCTCCTCCTATGACGACAACATCCGCTTCAATCCTCGGAGGCTCCTTCCATTTAGGCGGCTTGGACGTCTTGGGTAAAACCGGCTTTTCATCCTGCCTCTCTATCTGCATGCCCTCTTCAACAAGTGTTATACAGGTTCTTACGTTTGGGATGCCGTTTACCTTCATTAAGCAAGAGGAGCACTTTCCAATTGCACAGAAAAGTCCTCTCGGCCTGTGTTTCTTTGTGGAATGCTGAAAAATCCTTATGCCTGCAGCATGAAGTGCCGTTGCAATCGTTTCGCCCTCATATACCTTTATTGGCTTTCCTTCGAAATAAATTGTGACTTCTCTTCCGCGGACTCTTTCGAAATCCAGAATAGGATGTTCAGTAAATCGCATAAAGTTTCACCGATGTAAACTAAAGTACAGCAATTTATGAAGATTTTTTCATAAAAAAGTTATACACCTTTGGTTAAAGAAAACAAAAATAAAAACATAGAGTAGAGAAATCAACCCATTTGCAAAGCTTTTTGTCTAAGCTCTCCACGTTCAAAGCGGTAAGGGTCATACCATTCAATCGGAAGCTTGCTCTTTCCTTTTGTTATCAAATCCGAGAGCATTTCCGCAACTGCTGGAGCCATCATGAAGCCGTGTCCACTGAAACCAGCCGCAATGTAATATTCATCTATTTCATTTATCCTGCCAATTGCGGGGTTGCTGTCAGGAGTTTTTGCGTAATAGCCTGCCCAAGTTCTCAAAATAAGCAGTTCCCTAATTGCAGGAACTATCTTTGAGAGGTAAGCTGTGACCTCGCGCAAGAAAGTATAAGATGGGCTTAAATCGTAAGTTGGACCCACCTCGTAGCCCACTCCTCCAATTATTCCACCGTGGTCAGTTTGAGTTAAGTAGGAGTCTTCATACTTGAAAGAAATCACCATCGGGTTTATTGTATCCCTCTTTATCGGCTGAGTTATTATCGCCTGGTGTTTGTAGGGCTCTATGGGAATACGTATGGGCACCTTGGCCATTGCATTGATGAGCTTGGCCCACGCATTGGTCGCGTTGACGACTATTCCCGTTTTTATAGTCCCTTTGTTGGTCTTTACTCCCTTAATTTCGCCTTTCTCTATAATTATGTCTTTGACTTCGGTGTATTCGTATATTCTCGCTCCCATTTCCTGGGCATGTAAGGCAAAAGCTGTCGTTGCATGGAACGGGTCGGCTTTTCCATCAGTTGGGTTCCATGAAGCCGCCATGACTTCACTTACATCCAAAAGAGGTACTATCTCTTTTGCTTCTTCGGGGGTTATGAGTTTCGTAGGGACGCCAAAGCGGTTTTGAATTGAGATGTTCTCTTTGAATTGGCTTATTTCCTCTTCACTATATAACAGGAAAAGATAACCCGTCTGCTTAAATGGGAACCCATACTCTTCACTGTACTTTTTCCACAGCTCCACAGAGCGTTTCATAACTTGGACGTTTGCCTCATCACCAAACTGCTGTCTGATTCCAGTTCCACACCTAAAGGTAGATCCTGAACCTATGAACCTCTTTTCGAGAACCACTACGTCTTCTCCTCTTCTGGCCAGCTCATGAGCCAAAGCAATGCCTGTTATTCCCCCACCGATAATAACAATATCACCCTTCATAATATCACTCCCTTCTGGCAAGAGATTTCACTCTAACATTCTTAAGCGGAGGTCTTGCAACTGGAAGGTCTATCTTTGCCATGTCAACTCCAGTTCTCTGGCTAACAAGAAGTGCACCGTTGAACAGGCAAAACCTTCCCTGACAGAAGCCCATTGCCAGGTGAGTGAGGCGCTTCACAATCTGCAGATCCGTTATTCCCTTCTTTACCACGTCATCAACTTTCTTTAAATTAACGTCACAGCCACATATCTGCACGTCCTCTAGATTCATGTCCTTGAACTCTATTCTCTGCATGGGCATTGATTCGGGCTCATACTCCTCAAGCTTTTCTCTGTAAACGGCGGGGGTGACATCATGGCCAAACTCCTTCAGGATGTACGCCCCTACAAGTCTGCCCTCCAGATAGTTTGCGTAGTGAGGTTTTATTCCCGTTGCACTTCCAGCTACATATATTCCCTCCCTTATGCAGTTCTGTTCATCAAGAACCGGAACATAGTAACCCCATTTGAACCTGAGCTTCCCCCCCGCTTGAGTGATTGGGTTTATGTCAGGCAAGCGGTAATCGCTCACAATAACAGCGTCAACCTCATACACATTGCCGTTAGTGTCTATAAGCCTCTCAACTTTCTCTTCTCCCTCAACGCGCTTTGGGTTCGGCACTACGATGTATTCAATGCCCCATTTTTCGAGCTCCGGTATTATTCTTTCGGGCTTTCTTCCAACGAGGGCAACCCTCTTGCCCGGTGCAACTCCCCACTTGTTGATGACCTCAAGGGCGAAGTCAAGTCTAAAGACACCCGGGAACTCGTTGTTCTCAAAGAGAAGTATGTTCTCCACAGCCCCTGTAGCCAGCACAACCCTTTTTGCCATGATCTCTATTAGCTGGTCTTTCTTAACTGCAGGAACTAAGAAGTACTCCCCCTCATCAAAAACCCCAAGAGCTATTGTGCCGGTAAAGACTTTAACGTTCTCGTTGAATTGGGAAGTCAGCTCCTTGATGACTTTCTTAGGTTCTTTCTCAAACCCTTCCTGCTGGATGCTCTTTAGGAACATTAAGCCCCCAAGCCATCCCCTCTCTTCGATTAGGGCCACTGTCAGATGCTCCTGGAGCTCTAAAGTAGCACCGATTCCAGCTGGCCCGCCACCGATTATAACAACGTCAACTACTTCCCTAAGAACCTCTTTACTCCCATCTATCTCCACAGCCTCTTGAAATTCGCCGTAGTTCTGCCGCTCTATTCTCATACCGTCCTTAACGAGGGTTTTTCTTCCATCCATGTTTTTGATGCCATTTATAACAACCGGCAGCGGCCCAAAGGTAAATGCACCTCTTTTTCTTCCCTGAAGGCTGGTCGTTATCCAGTAAATACCGTTTGCAAGCAGTGCCACCGGAAGTTTTTCCCCTTCATAAGCTTCCAGAGCTTTGCCCTCAAAATATATAGTAACTTTCTTAGAAGCGTCTTTCTCATATAGATCCAATGGACGCATTTTATCACCCATGAGCATTTTTTGAGCATAAAAGTTTACACATGTAAACTATTTAAACATTTTGTTTAAATACAAAAATGCTGAACCCATGGTTATAAAGGGGACTTTATTGATATTTTGTGATCAAAACGAATATTTATAAAAAAGAAGAGAAAACGACCACGAAATAACTCTTTTGCGTCGGTTTGACTATAGAAGACGCAGTAACATCCAAAGTAGCCTACGAAAAAGCCCTTAAGCATAGTGGTGCGCCAGGGCTTTGCATCAAAAAAAGGAAGTTGGCTGATTATCTAGCATGAATCTCAACTATATCTCCATCTTCAAGAACATGATCTGGCCCAACTCTCTGCCCCGGGAACTTTGCGCTCTTTCCCCACACCCTTGCGTACTTAAAGTTCTTTGCGAAGTCTTTATGGATTCTCTCTGCCACATCAAGAACGGTTGCACCTTTTTTGAGGGCTATGGGTGGATAAGCTGGCTCTTCACCCGGCGACTTTGTGAAGACTCTAATTATGCCAGCGAGATCATAAAGAGCTTCTTTAAGGGCTTCAAGGTTTGCCTTCTTTTCTGCCGAAACGGGCACTATTTTAAACCTATCCCCATAAGCCCCAACGAGCTTTTCATAGTTCTCTTTGCTTCCCGGCGCATCGCCTTTGTTGGCAATAATTATGGCCTTCCTCCATACAATGCTCTCATCGAGGGCATCTGAGAATTCTTCAAGAGTGACAGGTTCTTTTACTGTAATCTCAGCACTGTGAATGCCTTCCTCCCTAAGCATTTTCATGACTTCACTTATATCCCCCTGAATCAAGTCCTGCCCGTTGATTACAATTCCGCCCATTGGCATTCTCTTTACTTCAACTTTTGGCTTCCTTTTGTTTATTTTTATTCCAGCACGCTCAAATTCTTTCAATATTATCTCCATCTGCTTTATTGGGTCTTGGGAAAGATCAACGACAATGGCTATTGCATCGGCATTTCTTATAACGCTCAAAAGCTGTGTTCCCATACCTTTGCCCAATGCAGCCCCCTCTACTAACCCCGGTACCTCCACGAGTTGAATCTGGACGTCCTTATACTTCATCATGCCCGGAATTGGTTCAACAGTCGTGAAAGCGTAATCAGCGACGTCAACATCAACGTCCGTGAGGACTTTAAGAAGTGAGGATTTCCCAACATTTGGCAAACCCGCAAGAACTATCTGGGCAGCTCCTTCTTTTTTAACGCTAAATGAGTAACCCCCACCTTTTCGTTGGCTCTGTTGCTTTTCTAGTTCTTTTCTCAGCTCTGATATCTTTCTCTTTATTTGGAGCCTGAGCTTCTCTGTTCCCTTGTGCTTCGGTACTGTAGCATACATTTTTTCCAAGGCCCTTATTTTTTCGGGTATCGTTTTAGCCTGTCTGTATTCCTCTTCCGCCGCTAGATATTCTGCTGTTACGTTTGTTGGCATCTCTACTCACCTCTCCTTCTCCAGCCCATTAGAGGTATATAGAGAGTTTTTATAAATCTATGGTGTGGATGCATCATCAACTTTATATATTATCCCGAAAAATTTTAGGGCGGTGAGAGTATGAAAGGATTTTTGGATGAAATTGACAAGGAAATCTTAAAGGTACTCCAAAAAAATAGCCGTACTCCCTTAAGAGAGATATCCAAACAGGTAGGACTTGCAGAGTCAACTGTCTATGAGAGGATTAAAAAGCTTAAGGAAAGGGGAATAATAAAGAAATTCACGATTATCCTTGATCCAGAGTCCCTTGGCTTTCATCTACTGGCTTTCATATTGATAAAGGCAAAAGCTGGAAAATATAGTGACGTTGCCGAGAAGCTCATCGCCTATCCAGAGATAGTGGAAATTTATGAAACTACGGGCGACTACGATATGATACTCAAGATAAGAACGAGGAGCAGCGAAGAGCTCAACGACTTTCTCGATAGAATTGGAGAGATAGAGGGCGTTGTCGCGACGCATACAATGGTTGTGTTGAAGATACACAAAGAGACAACCGAGCTTCCTCTTTAAATCTTTCCGTCTGCATAAAGTTTATGATATGCCTTCAAAAGGGCATCTCTTACTCTTTTTGGCCCATACCTTCTTACGGCCTCTTTTAACCCCTCGGAATAAACTTTCCTAATTATCAAATCCACGTCGGGAGAATCTTTTAAGTTGTTTTCTATGTAAAGTTTTGCTATCTCCTCTGGATTTCTGTAGTTCAGCCCTTTGAGCCACTTCAGAGGAATTCCGCTCTCGAACTTCTCCACAACCTCAAACTCAATTACTGTCACTTCATCCTCTCCGTGGAGCTCTCCGTATATTTTGTTCAACGCTTTTACCAGTTCTTTGACGTCTTTGAAGCCATCTTTTTTTGCGTCTTGGTTTGTGAGCTCCTTAACTTTTTTCCTCTCCACATTTGTTATCCTTACCTTTGCAACGGCGGTGTCGCTTGGTGTTATTACGAGATAGACCTCGCTTCCCGGTTTGGCTTCGTACTCTCCAAATCTGATTGTGGTGGTCTTTTCCCCGCGGAGTATTCTTGATTTGTATGCCTCATCTATCAGCATGAACTTCCTTATTTGAACCATCCTTAAGCCCCTCCAAAATTTCCGGAAGTTCTAAGATGTCATTGATTTTGAAGTCTGCGTACTCCTCATATTCGAGATCCCTATCTGCATATTTCCCATACCGGAACCATACCGTGTGCATCCCTACTCTCTTCGCCCCATAGATGTCCGAATAAAGTCTATCTCCAACCATTACAGCCTCTTCCGGAGCCACTTTAAATATCTTTAAGGCTTTCTGGTATATCTTCGGGTGCGGCTTTTTCACGCCCTCAAAGTCCGAAACCACTACATGCTCAAAGAAGTCATCTAAATCAAGCCTTAGAACCTTCTCCCACTGCTTTATTGGATTGCCATCGGTTATGATGCCCAATCGGTAGCCCATCTCTCTGAGTTTGATGAGGGTTTTTCTTGCGTGTTTAACTTCCCTTATGTGGGCAAATTTGGTGTTGTGATATGCTATAACCCCGGCAGCCACCCATTTTGGGTTGTATCCCAAATCAAGCCTCCTGAGAAGGTAATCAAAGTGATGAGGAAAATTGCTCCCGTATTCATTTATGAGCTCCAAAAGTTCGTTATAAGCAGTATCAAAATCAACGGGCATTCCGTGCTGGATCATGTTCTCTATGGCATTTTTTCTAGCAAGCTCGGCTAAACGAGAGGTATCCACAAGAGTATCATCAAGGTCAAAAAACACAACGCTTACCATCCCAATCCCCAAACTTAAATAAAAAGACAAAGGTATTTAACTTTTCCCTATATCGAGATAGAAGGACTTCATCTTTTGTTTTTCTTCTCTCAACTTTCTAAAGTACTCATCCTCCCTAATGAGCTCATTGAGAAGGTCTTCAAGCTTCCACGTTAGGGAGGTAGGCGTTGTGGTTGCGAAAATTGGACTGATTCCCTGAGAGCGAACCACCTTAATGACCCTCGTTACCTCCTCATTTGAGAGGTCGTGCATTATGAGGAACTTTCTCCAGTGCCAGTTGCCGCTTCCCTCAAAGGTAGGTGCCTTTGCCACAACTTCCTCAACTATCCAGTCCCTGCAGTATTCTGGGACTTCATAAACATCGAACTCGCTGAGAGCATTTTTTACTCTAGAGACCTCCTCCTGCTCAAAGCCTATTAGGAGTATCATAACACCACCCTTAACACCCTTTGTCTTTCAGGCATCTCTTAACCTTTGCCAAAAGAGTCTCCATAACTTCTCCGGCAGGCCCCTTTAGGAATATGTCCGCTATTGGGGTTATACCGCTCTCCTTTACGTTTATCTCTATCACATATCCTCCGTTCTCTTTTACAATGTAAGGAACATACGCCGCAGGAAACACTTGACCGCTCGTCCCAATAACCAGACAGACGTCAGCCCTTTCGGCAAGCTTAAAGGCTTTTTGAAGGGCTTCTTGAGGAAGAGGCTCCCCAAACCAGACAACATCTGGCCTCAAGAGAGAACCGCATTCCGGGCATTTGGGTAAGTCCTCCTCTTTCAAGAACTCCTCAATCCTTCCCGATTCAAGAAGGTTCTCAGTATAAGCACAGCCGGTGCATTTAACTCGATAAATATTCCCATGGAGCTCTATAACATTTTTGTTTCCAGCTTCTCTGTGGAGATTGTCAATGTTTTGGGTTATGACCGCTTTTAAAAGCCCCATTCTCTCAAGCTCTGCCAGCGCCAGATGGGCCTTGTTGGGCTTTGCTTCCTTCATACGCTTCATCCTCATCTTGTAGAATTCCCACACCAGTCGCGGATTCCGTTTAAAAGCCTCCGGGGTTGCTACTTCCTCCACTCTGTAGTTTTCCCATAGGCCGCCCCTGTCTCTAAAAGTTGGTATTCCGCTTTCGGCACTTATTCCAGCGCCTGTGAAAGCTATCAAAAAGCGGGAATGAGCTATTAATTTTGCTGCCTCCTCTATCATAGGGCATCGGTTTTTACTTCTCCTTTGAAACTTTTAAAGATATTCTAACGGCAAGATTTAAATTACATGGATGTAAAATATCACATGCAACAAAGTACTGGGGTGATACAATGAGCTACCAGATGTATAGGGACAAGGTTTTAGAGTTTATTGAGATGCATGAAAAGTGGAGGTCATCAACGATAAACTTGATTGCAAGTGAAAACGTAACCTCCCCAAGCGTTACGAGAGCTGTGGCAAGCGGGTTTATGCACAAATATGCCGAAGGATGGCCAAGACAAAGGTACTACCAAGGATGTAAGTACGTCGATGAAGTTGAACTCATAGGGGTTGACCTCTTCTGTAAGCTCTTCGGTAGCGATTTTGCCGACCTTAGACCAATATCCGGAACTAACGCAAACCAGGCAGTGTTCTTTGGCCTAACAAATCCCGGAGATAAGGCTATCGTTCTTCACACATCTCACGGCGGACACATAAGCCACATGCCCTTTGGAGCTGCCGGTATGAGAGGGTTAGAAGTTCACACATGGCCATTTGATAACGATGAATTCAACATCGATGTCGACAAAGCCGCCCAGATGATTAGAGAGCTCGAGCCCAAGATAGTCGTCTTTGGTGGTTCATTGTTCCCATTCCCACACCCAGTCAAGGAGCTCGCTCCGGTGGCTAAGGAAGTTGGGGCATATGTAATGTATGATGCGGCCCACGTCTTGGGACTGATAGCTGGAGGAAAGTTCCAAGACCCACTTAGAGAGGGAGCAGACGTCATAACCGCTTCAACACACAAGACCTTCCCCGGGCCACAAGGTGGTGTAATAATTTACAAAGACCTCGGAGAAGACACAGCAAAACTGCAGTGGGCAATCTTCCCGGGTGTTTTGAGCAACCACCACTTACACCACATGGCCGGAAAAGTTATCACCGCTGCAGAGATGCTTGAGTTCGGTAAAGCCTATGCCGAGCAGATCGTAAAGAACGCCAAAGCTCTCGCTGAGGCCCTTGCAGAGGAAGGATTCAAGGTCATTGGAGAGGACAAAGGCTATACCGAGAGCCACCAGGTTATCGTCGACGTTAGCGAGCTCCACGAGGCTGGAGGAGGATGGGCTGCTCCACTGTTAGAAGAAGCCGGAATAATCCTCAACAAGAACCTCCTTCCATGGGATCCACTTGAGAAAGTCAACACCCCAAGCGGTCTGAGAATCGGTGTGCAGGAGATGACGAGAGTTGGAATGCTAGAAGACGACATGAAGGAAGTAGCAAGGTTCATAAGAAGAGTCCTCATTGACAAAGAGGATCCAAAGAAAGTTGAGAAGGAAGTATTCGAGTTCAGAAAGCAGTTCCAGAAGGTTTACTACTCCTTCGACCACGGCCTGCCAATGAAGGAGTGAACTCCTTTTCTTGTCTTTTTTTCTTCTGCCATCAGGTTTTCAAAAAAGAAAGAATATTAGAAGCTCAAAGCCTTGCCCTTTCAAACTCATCTTTTCTGCCCAGGGGCTTGGTAGCGTCTATACCCATCTTTGCGGTAAAGCCCTTTTCTCCTGATGGGTCTAGAGAGCTTCCCCTTGCGTTTGGGATTATTACCAGGTCTTTATCGGCTTGGAATCTCGTGGCTATTGCCCATTCAACTTCCCTGTCGTCGTAGATATTGATGTCATCATCAACAACAACCACGTGCTTCAGGCTTGGATGCCCTGTAAAAGCCGCCAAAATGGCATTTTTCCCATCTCCATCGTGCTGCTTTGTTATACTTACAACTGCGTGGAGCCACATGCAGCCCCCTTCTGTCAACCTTACGCCGTGAACCTTTGGGACTACCTGCTTAACGCTCTTGTATATCTGGGGCTCCTTGGGAAGTCCCATGAGCATGTAGTGCTCATATCCGCTGGAAAGCAGTGCGTGGAAAATCGGATTTTCAACGTGGTACATCTTCTCAAAAACCACAATGGGCTGCTCCCTTACGATGTCATATGTCCCGGTTATGTCAACAAATGGCCCCTCCTTGTCAAGTTCTGGCAGAATTTTTGCCTCAAAGACGAATTCACTCTCAACCGGAACGGGAATTCCATTGAGGTCTACAACCTCTAAGGGCTTTCCAAATGCCATCTCGCTCATGGATGATGCAACGTTGAGCTCGCTGACCCCGTAGGGTGGACTTGTTGCTGCCGCTAGGAGGATATGAATTGGATTGCCGACGATTATCCTGACATCAAGCTCTTCACCGTGTTCGGCTTTATCTTTCCACATTGCATACAAATGCCTGGGGACTAATCTGACAGTTCCGGTTTTTTCATCTCTCACCATTGTCCTGTGATAGGAGAGGTTGACAAAACCGCTCTCGTCCTTTGCTATGTATATTGCCGAGGTAAAGTACTGCCCCCCATCCTTTGGAAAGTATTGAGGAACTGGCAGTTCTTCGAGGGAAAAGTCCCTCGTAGAGTTCTTAAAAAATTCTGCGTCTTTTGCCACTTTATAGGGCTTGGGATTGTCCATCGCTCTCATCATGAAGTGAAGAATTTCCTCCTTTTTTATGCCAAGATACTTCGCTATTCTTTCTCTCGTACTCCATATGTTCCCGGCAACTTCCCATCCATCGACATCTTTAAACAGAATTGGTCTCGTTTTATGCTGGAGGAGATAGTTTGTTATCTCAAACTTCTTGCTAACAGGTTTATCAACGACAATGAGCTCGTCCTGAAATTGGTTTAATATCTCACGTATCATAACACCACCCACTCAAAATCCTCCCGTGCTGTGATAAACTTTTTGGACACATTCACCTGCTCCTGTTTCCTATTGAATATTTTTCGAAATGAAATAGAAAGAGCTATAAAGGGGAAACTCCAAGAATTTCTTTTGAATTACCATGAAGACTGTAGTATTGAGAATCCCGGATAAATCCGCACTGGTGTATATTGAAAAAGCCGATCCCAAAGTATACTTTATGGTATATGATGAGTTAACTTACCGAAAAAGTTTCGGCAAATGGGAAAAGCCTGAGAGCCTGTATGACCCCCATACAAAATCTTTCCCTGTAGGTTTACTTCCCCGCGTAAAGCAACTCCTAAACTCAAAAGGATACAGGGTTAGAGTAATTGATGAAAGAAAAATTGAAGGAGTAGAGATAAACGCGACATGGAATGAAGAATACAAGCTGAGAAAGTATCAGGAAAAAGCTGTTAAAAAAGCACTAAAAGCAGGTATGGGCGTCTTAGCGTTGCCCGTGGGGAGTGGAAAAACAATAATAGGGCTGAGAATTATTTATGAACTTAACATATCATCCCTCATTGTTGTGCATACCAAAGAGCTTCTTTATCAATGGGCCGAAAACATAGAAAAGGTTCTTGGAGTTGAGGCTGGGATTATAGGGGACAACAACTGGATAGAAAAGCCCGTAACAGTAGCTATGATACAAACTCTCCTCTCCAGAGGAGTTGATAAGCTCCAGCTTCCATATGCAGTAGTTGTGTTTGATGAATGCCACAGAACGTCCGCTGCAGAAAAGTTTTATGAACTCGGAATAAGCCTTCCACAGAGGTTTAGGTTTGGTCTCTCCGCAACTCCGTGGAGGAGAATTAGGGGAGAGGAGTTGAAGATAGAGGGCGTAATAGGCCCAATAATCTACGAAGTTAAGGCCGAGGATTTGATAAAAGAAAAGTTCCTCGCAAAGCCAAAGTTTAGAATAATTGAATATGAATCATCTATGCCACCGCTGGCGGAGCGCTACAAGGAGCTTTATGAAGAAATAATTATGGAAAACGAAGAGAGAAACAAGGCAATAGTTGAGACCGCATATAAGCTTGCGAAACAAGGCCACCGGGTTCTAATAGACGTCAAGAGAATCGAGCACGGAAAAATCCTTGTAGAAATGCTCAAACAGAGGGGCATAAATGCCGAGTTTTTGAGCTCCAAGAGTCCAAACAGGTGGGAGATTCTTGAAAAATTCAAAAATGGCGAGATTAAGGTTTTGGTATCAACACTTCTGAAGGAGGGCGTAGATATTCCAGAGATCTCAGCGATAATACTGGCCGGCGGAGGAAAGAGCGACATAATGACAATTCAGACGATAGGAAGGGCACTGAGGCCCAAAGGTGGAAGCGGTGCTGTCATAGTTGACGTGAAGGATGAAGACCCCTTGCTCTTCACGCACTTCATAGAGAGGCAAAAAGCCCTGAAGCAGTACTACGGAAAATATTATGATAAGGAGCTTGAGAGGGCTATAAAGAAGTGAACCAGTCCTCAAAAATTCTTGCTGTTATCAGGTGCTGTGTAAACCTTTTGAAGAACTCTTTTTTTGCCTTTTCAACTGCATAAGGGTCTTTTTCAAAAGATATGCTGTCGTACTTGACCTCCCACAGGACAAGGTTTTCTGGGGAAGCAGGAGGAAGCTTTTTATTAACTTTTTCGTTTAGCATTCTCCTCACTTCCTCCCTTGATAAAACACCCAAGCCGCAAAGCCTAAGAGCCGTTACAATCCTTCTCACCATTTCCCAGAGAAAGCTTTCTCCCTCGATTTCAACTGTGATTACATTCCCCTTAGAGAAGATTTCAATCCGGTCTATCTTTCTTATAGGGTCTCTGTTCCCTTCAAGCCGGGCAAAGTTTGAGAAGTCGTGAACACCTACAAACATCTCGGCACAGGATTGCATTTTCTCAAGGTCAAAGCCTTCATCGAAGAGGTAGTATCTGTAGACTTTTCCCTTGCTCCAGAATCTCGGATGAAAATCCTCAGAAACCCGCGCCCTTCCTAGAACCCATACATCATGCAGGTGATGGTTCAGAATTCTCGGATATGTGAGTTCGGGTTTCGAAGTGTTAAACGCGATGACGTTTCCAAAAGCGGAGACTCCTCTATCAGTCCTTGAGGCGCCCTTAAAACCGGCATCTTTCGGATCTTTGATTATTCCAAGCTTAGTTAGCACTCTGATTATCTCACCCTCGACTGTTTTCAGCCCAGGCTGTCTTTGAAAGCCGTAAAACCTTCTCCCATCGTAGGCAATTTTTAGAGCTATCCTCATGAGTGGAAATTCGAGGAAGGTTATAAAAGGATTGTCCGCCCATTTATCTTTACGAATATCAAGTGAATGTGTCCATATGCCCGAACTAATTGGACAGTATTTTTGAATGTTTGACAATAAAAACAGGAAAAAGGTTAAAATTTCCACCCCCTAGAAAAAAATCGAGGTGAACAAATGATCGCTGAGATAGATGTGGAGACAATGGAGTGCTTAATCAACTTTGATATCATGTTTACATTTGCAAAGAAATTTTTCAAAAAGAAGGGTTCTCTTAATTCTTTCTTATTGTCAAAAAAGAAGAAATCAGAGAAAACTTCCCTTATAGAAAGGCCTTAAGAAAACCTCAAAAGCTGCTACCGGCATTTCTATTCCCCAGTTTTCAAGCACCTGTGGATGTATTTCGCCTATTATCCCAACGGTCTTTCCACTGACTATTATCTCTCCCACTCTACCCGGAATGAAGGAGCCGTGTTCTATCTCTTTAATCTCGTATTCAGCACCAAGATGGCGCATCAGGCTGTCAAGAATCTCCTTTGCTTCTGTGAAGGTCACCTTTGGATGGGCAAGGGCAACGGCAAGCTTGCTCTCGCTGACGGTCTTTGTTTCTCTGCTTTCGTCTATAAGGGTCACCTTACCAACCTCAAAGATTTTCTGTGGATACTCCTCGTGGGTGTTCTGGCTTAAGAACTCCATCAGGCTCGGAATGAGCCATTTTCTCAACGCAGACCATTTCTGGCTTATCGGATTCTCAATCTCCACTATGTCCTCTTCCGGGATGTTCATCTTATCGAACTGTGCTTCCTTGTTTGTGAGATTGAAGGTCATAACCTCTTGAAGGCCAAAGCCTACCATGAGATCCCTTAGAGCATTTTCGAAATCTACAAAGTCGTTTCCTTTCCCTTGAACGGCAAGCTTGGGCTCTTCAGGAACAATGTTGTTGTAGCCGTAGGCAATAAGGACATCCTCTAAAACATCCCTTGCATGCATTATATCGTCTCTGAACGCTGGATACTTCAGCTTTGCCTTTCCATCGACGATTTCAACTTCATACATCATGCGCTCAAGAAGGTCTTTTATTTCCTCATCGCTGAGCTCAACTCCCGCAAGTCTCTTGATGTAGCTGAGATCAACCTCGAACTCCTTGGGGGTTAAGTCGGGAGACTCTATCTCGAAATCCTTGTAAACTACCTTGACGCTTCTTATTTTTCCGCCACGCTCGGCTAGAGCAGTTACAATTACATTCAAAGCAAGCATAATCTTGTTAAGGTCCCATCCCGTAATGTCTATGAAGATGCTCCTAGTCTCTTCTGTAACTTTTCCATGGGTTTCGGAGTTTATAACAGGGGGCATTGAGAGAACGTTTCCTTCCCTGTCAACAAGCAATGGGTAATAGGGCTTTCCTTTAATCAAGTGTCCATACTCTCTTCCCTTTTCGTGCTCCTCAAGTATCTCATCAGCACTCATTTCCCGGTCGCTGTTTAGCGGAACAAATCTTATCTTATCTGGCTCAACAGCCTTGTAATAGAAGGGAGGCTTGATCTTGTCAAAGTCAAACGTTCCTATGGCAACTTCCCTTCTTCTCCTTCCGAAGGTGAGTGCTATTTTCTCCTGAAGCTGGATTATCTGCCTCAGTGCCTCCTCATCAAGCTTGAGGTTCTCGACTATGGCGTATACTCCATAGGGCCTTATGTCCTTCAACTTTTCATCTACGTAAACGACAACGTCACTTTTTTCGATTTCATATCTCGGCAAACCCTTCGCCATTCCAAGGGCCCATTTTACCTGTCTCGCTATTCCTTCGGCGCTCCATAAATCAGGCCTGTTCGTATCTTTGGCATCTGCTTTAAAGTATATTTTACCGTTCTCTTCCCACACATCGTCAAGCTCGCATTTTGCATAGAGGAATAAGTCTTCCCACTCTTCGACCGTGAACTCCTTTCCGACTAATCTCTCCAAGTCATGCTTGGCAACATCGAACTTCGGCATCTTTCATCACCACACCAGTTTAGCTTCTCTCAACCACTTCAGGTCATAGCTGAAGAGGTATCTTATGTCGTCTATTCCCAGCTTAAACATGGCCAATCTGTCAATACCGATTCCCCATGCAATTACTGGTACATCTATTCCAAGCGGTTTTGTCATCTCTTCTCTGAATATTCCCGCTCCCCCGAATTCTACCCATCCGAGCTCTTCATGATAGGCGCTCATCTGAACGCTCGGCTCTGTAAACGGATAATAATCTGGAAGGAACTTTACTTTCTTTGCCCCAGCGATTTCAACCGCAAACCTCTTCAGGATTCCGAGGAGGTGTTTGAATGTTAAGCTCTCATCAACAACGAATCCGTCCACCTGGTTGAACTCTATTAGATGCGTTCTGTCCAAAACATCCGGCCTGAAGACCCTTTGAATAGCGAAGTATTTGCCCGGGATTTGAACGCCTTTGCCAAGCTGTCTTGCACTTAGAGCTGTTGCATGCGCTCTGGGCATTAAAAGCATGGCCATTCTCGGATCCCACTTGTAGCCCCATCCTCTCGAGCCCGTTGTCCAGCCGTGCTCATGGGAAGCCTTAACCTTCTCCACAAGCTCCTCATCAGGAAGGGAGCCATATTTTGGATACTTTAACTGGTAGGTGTCTGTCCAGTCTCTTGCTGGATGGTTCTGCGGCTGGAACAAAGCATCGAAATTCCAGAACTGAGTCTCTATTAAGCTCTCTGCAGTCATTTCAATAAAGCCCATCTCTATAAGCTTTCTCCTTATCTTATCGAGAAAAACCCTATAAGGCTGCTTTTTGCCGGGATAGACTCTCCTCACAGGGGCTTGAATGTCAAAGCGCTTGAACTCAACCTTTCTCCACTCTCCACTCTTTATGAGCTCTGGAGTTAAAACTGAGACCTCTTTCTTGAGCTCAAGACCGCTTTCAGCGAGTTTTATTCCTTCCTCAGTGATCTCTACTTCCCTCTCTGCCTTGGTGTCTTCTTCCCCAATCTTTCTGCTCTTCAGTTCCTTAACAGGGACGAGACCTTCTAGCTCCTTTGCATCAACTTCTCCCTTTTCTGCAAGGATTTTTAATGCTTTGTCAATGGGCCTCTCCTCAGAAATCGCTGCTTGTCCCTTTTCAGTGACCTCAAGAACGAGCTTTCCATCCTCCTTTCTGACATTCGCCCATCCTTCTCTCCTTAAGATTCCAACGATAGGCTTAAGCTCATCCTCACTCAGTACTTCCTTTAACTCATCAAGAGAAACTTTGCCTCTCTCCACAAGCAGTTTCAAGGCTCTCCTTTCTGGAAGTCCAATTTTTGCATATTTTCTCCCCAGTTCTGTTATCCTTACGATCGTCTTCTGCCTTTCGTGGAGCTTTGCAAGCCCCTTGCTCTGGAGCCATAGAACAGCTCTCATCACCGCTACCTGGTCAAGCCCAGTTTCTTTAACGAGATCTTCGAATTTCGCCTTTTTCAAATCCTTGAGCTTGATGAGAGTTAATTTTTCTTGATAGCTTAATTCCATTATCAACCCCCCGAAAAGAGTCTCACAAGACTTACTTAAAAATTGCGGTGGTGAAGATAAAGAAAGTAAAAAAAGTCAGTGCTTGTGGGGGAAGAACACAACCTTGCCCGTTTTTCCAGCACGCATGAGCTCAAAAGCTTCTTCAAACTTATCGAATCCCTTGTACTTGTGCGTGATTATTGGATCTAAATTGAGCTTTCCGCTTCTAAGGAGGTTGGAAACTGTATACCATGTTTGCCAAAGGTGTCTTCCAGTAATCCCATGAACCTCCAGTGCTTTGAAGATTATGAGGTTGTTAACGTCGAAGGTAACCTCCCTTGGGAAGAGACCCAAAAGACTAACCCTTCCCGCCGGCGTAACCGCCCGTAACCCCTGCTCAAGGGCCTTTGGAGCACCACTGAATTCAAGAAAAACGTCAACCCCATTACCATCCGTCAGGTCTTTCACTTCCTTTACGACATCCTCTTCCATAGGGTTTATGACGACATCAGCACCCACCTTTTTAGCCAGCTCTCTTCTGAATTCGCTCGGTTCGCTTACTATTACCAGAGAAGCTCCACTTGCCTTTGCCACCGTTATACCCAGAAGACCTAAGGGCCCAGCACCGGTTATGAGAACAGTTTTACCTGCAATTGGCCCGGCTAAAACAGTATCGACGGCATTACCCAACGGCTCTTGAAGTGTCGCGTATTCTGGGGGAATATCCCTCGGGTTCTTCCACGCATTTTGAGCTGGAACTATTGCGTATTCCGCAAAGACACCATCGGTGTCTACTCCAAATATCCTGGTGTTCTGACAAACATGGTAGTTGCCGTTTCTGCATTGATAGCATTTTCCGCAAACCATGTGAGTCTCTGCAGAGATGTAGTCGCCTACTTGAATGTCATCTACTCCTTTTCCAACCTCCACGACCTCTCCAGCGACCTCATGACCCATTATCTGGGGGGGCTTTATTCTGCTCTGTGCCCAATCATTCCATTCGTAGATGTGAAGGTCGGTTCCGCAGATGCTAGTTGCAAGAACCTTGATGAGAACTTCTCCTTCCCTTGGCTGTGGGACATCAACCTCAACAAGTTCAGCACCGTAAGCAGGTTTGGTTTTCATAATAGCGGTCATCTTTTCATTCATGTTATCATCTCCGCAGATTCTTTAACATTAATGTCCATAAATATTCTTCATTGTTTCTTGATATAAATCTTTTTGTCCCATAAAATACCAAACTCTCACCAATATCGATTTTGTTTTCAGTGAAAAAAGCAGAATTAAGCAACAAAAGGTTTGAAAAAGTTGTGAAACCACCAAAAATTTTAAATACCTCCATCATCACAATTGGGATTGCAGATACTTGCTGGTGGTGTCTGAATTGGAGGACAGGAAATTTGGAAAGAGAAGGATGGAAAGAGGGGGTCCAAGACTGCCCCCAGTTAAGGTTGGAGAAAGGTATAAGGTAAAGATAGAAGCCCTCGGAAAAGGTGGAGACGGAATAGCAAGGGTTAAGGGCTTTGTGATTTTTGTTCCCAACACAAAAGTGGGGGACGAAGTGGAGATTGTCATAAATTCCGTGAAACAGAAGTTTGCATTTGGAGAAATTATTGGTTGATTTTCCTTTTCTTCCTGTTTCTCCATTTCTTCAAATTGTTACGAAAATCTTATATTTCACATTTCACATATATGTAACACAACAAAACAAAATATTAATCTGCCCGGATTAATTTAATACCGTTGTTGCTGCTTTAAATGTTTATACAAGGGAGTGTGAGTAATGCCGGTTATAATCGTTACCGGAAGAGGGGGAGCCGGTAAAACCACGACCACTGCAAATTTAAGCGTATATTTTGCTCAAAAGGAGTATAGAACTTTAGCTATAGATGGTGACCTATTCTTGCCCAATCTTGGCTTTCACTTTGCTTTGGATAATGTTAGTTATACCGTCCATTCTGTTCTCAAAAACCCTGATATTGATCCCGAGTGGGCGATTTATAGACATGAAAAGACGGGAGTTAACGTGATGCCGGGTAGCACCAGGTTGCAGGATGTGGTAGGTATATCACCCAAAAGATTAAGGGATATCGTCGAGCAGATGAGGTATAAGTTTCCGGTGGTTTTTGTTGATTCTCCCACCGGAATTCCCTTTGATACCCTTCCAACTTTTGAAGTTGCTGACTATCAAATAATAGTTGTTGAAGTTGAAAGATCACCGATTTATTCCTTTGAAACAATGGTGGAGAATGAGATTAACAAGCTTAAGGCAATAGGCGAGGAATATGGGTTAAAGATTGGGGTAGTGCTAAACAAGGTTAGGGAATCGGAGGATGTTATAGACCACATAATAGACGAGATTACTGAAAACGTTGGCCTGCCGGTCATTGGTATAATACCCTTTGATGAATACGTTCCACAGTCCATAAACGTTGGAATCCCTATACTTGCATACAAGCCAAGAAGTGATGCTGCTATAGGGTTTTATGAAGCCGGGGAAATATTGGAGGAGTGGATATTTAAAAAGATCAAAAAGATATGAAATCTCTTTTGGGGGTAGAGAATATGAACTTGGAAGAACTTATTGAAAAAGTGGCCAGTGGAGAAATTAAGCTCCACGAGGTGGAAAAATATACCGGGGACAAAAAGCTTGCAACAGATGTAAGAAGGAAGGCCCTCGAGAAAAAGCTTGGGATAAGCCTTGAAAACATCGGGTACTATTCCATCGACCCAAACCAAGTCATAGGAAAGAACATTGAAAACATGATCGGCGTCGTCCAAATACCTATGGGAGTCGCCGGGCCGTTGAAGATAAATGGAGAATACGCCAAAGGGGAGTTCTACATCCCCCTAGCAACAACCGAAGGAGCCTTAGTTGCAAGCGTTAATAGGGGCTGCTCAGCCTTAACTGCCGCAGGCGGTGTGAAGACCACTATAATTGATGACAAGATGACGAGGGCGCCCCTTTTAAAATGCACCGATGCAAGGAGGGCAAGAGAGGTCGCCAGATGGGTCGAAGAAAACCTCGAATACCTGCAAGAAAAGGCGGTTTCCAAAGTGACCAAACACGGAAAACTTAGGGGAGTTAAGCCCTACATCGTAGGCAACAACCTCTACCTGCGCTTTGAGTTCGAGACGGGCGATGCCATGGGAATGAACATGGTCACGATAGCGAGTGAAGAGATCATGAAGGTTATCGAAGAGCACTTCCCAGATGTTAAATATTTAGCCCTTTCTGGAAACCTCTGCGTTGATAAGAAACCAAACGCAATGAACTTCATCAACGGAAGGGGAAAAACAGTAATAGCCGAGGCGATCATTCCAAGGGAGATCGTGGAGAAAAAGCTCAAAACAACACCCGAGCTCATAGCAGAGGTCAACTACAGGAAAAACCTCGTAGGTTCAGCCCAGGCCGGAAGCTACGGCTTTAACGCCCACTTTGCGAACATTGTAGGAGCAATATTCCTTGCAACCGGCCAGGATGAAGCCCAGATAACTGAAGGCTCCCATGGAATAACTCTTGCAGAAGTAACTCCCGAGGGAGATTTATACATAAGCATAACAATGCCGAGCCTCGAAATCGGAACGGTAGGTGGAGGAACAAGAGTAGCCACGCAGAGAGAAGCATTAAGCATTATGGGCGTTGCCGGCGGTGGAGATCCTCCTGGAGCTAATGCAAAGAAGTTTGCGGAGATTATTGCCGGTGCTGTATTGGCAGGGGAGCTCTCATTACTAGCCGCCATAGCGGCAAAACACCTTGCAAAGGCGCACAAAGAGCTTGGGCGTTAGGTTTGTTTACCCAAAATCTCTAATCCTCCCAGCTTCTCTTTTTGTAGCCTTTTTTAATACTCTGCAGTGCAAAGATGAAAAACAGCACAAAGGTTACTTTTTTCTTTTGAAAGCCTCGCCCTTTAGGGCGGGGATGCAGTAATCGAAAGACCAGCCTGAATGCAGGAAAGCGAAAAATATATAAACATTGAGTACATAACCATATATTAGAGGGTTCAAAATGAATAGTGAAACACCAATGTTCTCCTCTACAAGACATGCAAAACACTTTCTTGCTTATCATTTCATATGGATACCAAAATACCGCAAAGACATCCTCACAGGAAAAGTAGCTGAAAGATTAAAAGAAATGCTCAAAGAATTTGCAAAAGAAATAGGCTGTGAAATAATCTCTCTCGAAGTTATGCCAGACCACGTACACATTTTTCTCAGAGCAAAACCAGATTACTCGCCAGCAAAAATTGTTGGGTTTTTGAAGGGTAAAACAGCAAGAAAACTTCTCCAAGAATTTCCAGAATTGAGAACAAAAACCACTCATGGCAGACTCTGGTCTCGCTCCTATTTTGTTGCCTCCGTCGGCTACATAACCGACGAGATTGTGAAGCACTACATTGAAACCCAATGGGAGCGTGAGTTAAAACGAAGAGGAGTGTAACGGTTAAACTCCAACCATCAAAGGAAACCGAGAGAACCCTCAAAGAGTTAGCCCAAATTAGTTCCAAAGTCTGGAATAGAGTGAACTACCTTCGCAGACAGGAATTCTTTGAGGGGAAGCCGATAGACTTTAACAAAACCGAGAAGATTGTTTACGAGGAGTACAAGAAAGAAATCGGCTCGGCAACGGTCCAGCAGATAGCAAGAAAGAACGCTGAGGCTTGGAGAAGCTTCTTCACTCTTCTGAGGAAGAAGAGAAACGGAGAATCACCCAACTGGCTCAAGCCAAAACCACCAGGCTACTTGAAAGATAATGGAAAGAGGAAACCTTTAATAGTCCTGAGGAACGACCAATACAGGATTGAAGGGAACAGGCTAATTCTAAAAGGCATTGGGAAGTTCGAGAGGCTGGAAGTCCAGTTCAAGGGGAGAATACACTTGAAGGGCAAGCAAAGAAGGCTAGAAATTGTTTATGATAACGTGAAGAGAAAATGGTATGCTCACATTAGTTATACGGTAGAAGAAAGAATGAATAACAAAGAATGGGTGAGAGTTCCAAGAGAGTCCTTGGGCAACCTTTTCGCAGGAATAGACCTTGGAGTGAACAATCTAATGGCTGTCTACGTTGAGAACGGGGAGAGTTTTCTCGTGAATGGAAGACCGCTGAAAAGCATAGCCTTCTACTGGCAGAAAAGAATAGCTGAGTATCAGTCTAAAATCAACAAGTCTGGAGCAAAAAAGAGTAAAAAGCTCTCAAGAATGCACCAAAAGGCTAAACTCCAAGCCAAACACTACATTAACACTGCCGTTAGGCAAACTGTTGAGAGGCTTTATCATCTCGGCGTTTCGAGGATAGTTGTTGGTTATCCAAAGGAGATAGCCAGAAACCCTGAAAAAGGGAGAAAGCAGAATTATCTTCTCTCTCACGTCTGGCGGTTTAATACAGTAATTCAACGCTTGAAGGAAGTTGCTGAAGAGTATGGTATTCAAGTTTTGGTTGTTAATGAGGCTTTCACTTCGAAAACTTGCCCCGTTTGCGGGAAGCCCCACGAGGGGGCACGTTTCGTTAGGGGTTTATTTAAGTGTCCCGCAACGGGGCTTGTATTTAATGCCGACCTTGTTGGAGCTTTCAACATTTTGAAAAGGGCTGTGAGAACCATAACCCCGAGCCTGCCGGGTTTGACGGTGGGTAGGGGTAATTGGGGCAAGGCCGTCCCAGAGGGGTTGAAAACCCACTTTTTAGTGGGTTTGAATGAAACCCCTCAAACCTCCCTGCCAATGGCGAGGGGTTAACTCGTTGGAACCCTCGCCCTTCACGGCGGGAAGGAGGTCAGAATGTTGCTGAGCTGGGATAAGTCTACGACGTTTTCTAGTGCCATATAGCCGGCAACAAGTGCTAAAACACCCAAAGCAACTTGTACTGCCGTCACTACCAGCTCGAACGTGCCTTTCTTATCCAACTTGCCCTCGGCGATTTTCTTAAATATCTCTTCAAGGGCAGAGTCCTTTTTGATGAGAAACACCATGTACTTGTCTTTGTTTTTGAACTTAATTCTCTCCTCACTCGGCACGAGATAAAACCAGCGGTTCATTCCATCAGTTAGCTCAACTACATAAAGCCTGTTCGATTTCGAGAAGAGGTTTTGGGCGTTCATCAAAAGGGTGTACTCGTCGGGATTCACCACCCTGTTAAAGGACTTTTCCCCGAAAAGCCCCTCCAGCTCCTTGGCTTTTTCGCTTATCATTTGTTCGGGTTTTAGCTTAATAAGAACATAAACCAGCTTTTTCTCTCTTTTTTGAGAGACATTTTTCGTTACTTCCCTTTTGCCCTCTGGTTTCTCTTTGGGTTTTCGAGGGATTATAATAGGGCCCAGAACAAAGGTCATTTCTCTTCCCGCCTAGAATACGACTTCAAATTTTAAAAAGTTATTGAAAAGGGAGAATTAAGAGCTGAGCTCCTGAATCTTTTTCCTTATGAGCTGGTTCACAAGCTTTCCGTCTGCCTTTCCTCTAAGCTTGGCCATTGCCCTTCCCATAAGCATTCCCATGGCACCCATGCCCTTGGCCTTCACGACCTCTATGTTCTCCTGGACTATTTCGTTGATTATCCTCTCTACCTCTTCTTCACTTAGCAATGTAAGGCCTTTCTCTTCTGCAACCTGCAAAGCGGTCTTTTCTGGATGGAGTGCGAGCTCCTTAAATATCTCTTCAAATGCCTCCTTTGCTATTCTGTTGTCAAGCAAAAGCCTGAACGCATCTTTTATATGCTTATCCGTGATGTTCTCAATTGGAACTTCCTTCTTGAGACCCTTGAGAACCACAACGAGGACTGAAGCTGCCAGAGAGGGCTTGACACCCATTGCTATAAGTTCCTCAAATAGCTCATCCCTCTCGTCATCAACCAGCGTCTGGGCCAAGCTTTTATCTATGCCGTATTCCTTGATGTAGCGCTCAACTCTTGCCTGCGGGTATTCTGGAAGGTTCTCCAAGATTTCCTTCTTGAGATCTTCACTGACAAATATTGGCGGAATATCTGTTTCGGGGTACATTCTTGCTTTTCCCGGAAGCGGGCGCATGTATTGGGTATTTCCATCCGGCAAAGCCCTTCTCGTTTCCTCGGGGACGCCTCTAATGGCCTCTCTCGCCCTCTGAAGAACCTCCCTGAGAGCGTTCTTGGCGACTTCTTCCTCAGCCGCAACCAGAACAAAGGCATCGAGCTCGCCAAGGTTTAGCCTCTCAATGACCATATCAACTTCTTCCCGACTTATACCGTAATTCGGCAGCTCATCAATGTGAAATATACCTTTTACGTACTTCTTAGCCCTGTCAGCCATTTCCGTTCCAAGTCTTCTTCCGGGCTGAATTTCGGACCCTATGAGTCCCCTGAACTTTGGAAGCTTGACGGCTAAAACTTTTCCTCCCCTCTTTAAGGTGCTGGCAATTATTTTTGAGCCAGTGTTGGCGAAGATGTCACTCACATCATAAAACTCCTCTTTTAGCTCTTCCTCCTTCGCTCCCCTCTTCTCGAGCTCCTCTTTAATCTTTATGAGATTGAGCTGTCTCTCAACTTCGCGCTCTATTATCACGGGTATCATGTCAAGCTCTTGGACACCCTTAATCTCAACCCTTGCTCCACCCTTGATAGAAACGTTTAAATCCTGCCTTATTGTTCCAAGACCGCGTTTTACTTTGCGCGTTGCTCTCAAAGCATCACCTATGAACTTCGCCACTACCTTTGCCTGCTCCGGATGGTGGATATCTGGAGTTGTGGAAATCTCAATTAATGGAATCCCCAGACGGTCAAGCCTGTACACTACCCTCTTATCTCCTTGCTCTATAATTCTGCACGCGTCTTCCTCAAGGCAGATAGTTGGAATTCCAACGCTTCCCCAGGGTGTGTCTACCTTACCGTTAACACCGACTATAGCGGTTCTCTGGAAACCGGAGACGTTTGAACCGTCTATGACAATCTTTCTCATAAAGTGGACCTCATCAACAGGAACGGCGTTTAAGAGATATGTAATCTGGAGAGCAACCCTCAAGGCCTCTTCGTCCGGCAGGTGGGGTGGCTCCTCGTCCAGATAGACCAGATCACTGTACTTGTAGTTCCCTTCATAGACAAAAGCCCTGCCCTTCTTGAACTCTTCAAGCGCGGCCTGGTCAATCTCCCCGAGCTCGCTCATAGTAGGCCTTAATCTTCTCTCAACTGTAAAATCAACTTCATCATGAAGCTCGCTTGGAACGGGTGAGAACAGCTTTTTCGTGTCGAGCTGTCTGTGGATTTCAAGGCCCACTTTAAGTCCAAGTGCTTTGTAATCAAACTCCATATCCATCACCTCAGATAAGCGTCAAACCTTGTGTAGGGGGTGATTTCTCCAGCATAGTTCGTCAGCATCATCTTTCTAACTTCGTCAGGGTTCTGGACATGACCGAGAACCCACATGAGCTTTACATAGGCTGTTTCTGGAAGCATGTCTTCACATGGGATAACACCGGCCCTAAGAAGCCTTCTACCCGTGGAATAGACGTTGAGGTTGACCCTACCGTAGAGGCACTGGCTCGTCATGCAGACTGCAACCCCTTCTTCAACTGCCCTCTCTATCGTGGGTATTATGTCATTTGATGTGTGGCCTAGGCCGGTACCTTCTATTACAATTCCCTTGTAGCCCCTATCAACTAAAAAGTCAATGAGCTCTCCGCTCATGCCAGGATAGACCTTTATGAGGGCAACTTTCTCTTCAAGCTTGTCGTCCACCCACACTTCACTTTCACTTCTCTTTCTGTAGTCGTCCCTCAGGTATTCAACCCTTCCATCGGGCCATATCTTTGCTATGGGGACGTCGTTTATGCTCCTAAAAGCATCTCTCCTTGAGGTGTGCATCTTTCTGACCTTTGTCCCTCTGTGTGCTAGGCAGTAAGTATCGCCGCTTTCCCCGTGCATTACAACTGCAACCTCCCCAAAGTCTTCAACTGCCATTCTGGTGGAGCATATTAGGTTCATCGCAGCATCACTTGAGGGCCTATCACTGCTCCTCTGAGAGCCGACGAAAATTACGGGCTTTCCTAAATCCCTCAGCATGAAGCTCAATGCAGCGGCAGAATAACCCATCGTGTCTGTTCCGTGTCCTATTACTACCCCATCCTCTCCACTGTTAAGGGCCTTTGCAACTTCGTGGGCCATCTTTTTCCAATATTCGGGCTTCATGTCTTCGCTCATTATGTTAAAGAGCAACTTTGGTGTTATGTTGGCTATTTCAAAAATTTCTGGCACTGCTTTTGCCAGCTCCTCCGCTGTAAAAGCCGCATGAACAGCACCTGTCTTGTAGTCTATTTTGCTCGCTATTGTTCCACCGGTTCCTATTATGGTAACGTTGGGGAGTCCGGGCTTTTTGGGGAGGACTTCTTTAAATGAAACTTCTTCTCTTGGCTTGGCTTTTTCAAGGATTTTTACTTCCGCTATCTGGTCGATTAAAATCCCGATGTTGTACCCGTTGTCGAGCTTTATTGTAAGGGTTTCTCCCTTCGAAAGCTCATATGGAGGCATTACAATGCCCCTGTGGACAACTGTTGTGTTGTTTTCCTTCTCAACAACCTCAACATAATCGCCAATCTCAATGCCCTTTTCCTTCATGAAAAGCTCAACTTTCCTCATAGCGAAACCCCCTTTGAATCTTAGGCTAGATAGAGGTGGGAGAGATATAAACATTGTCTCCTTTCCCACCACAAGTATAGCTCCTATCGAGTCTCGATTTTAAACCTTGGCTCTTCAATCCACTCTGACCTGCACTTTGGACATTTGCTGGGAATTTTTATCTCCGGTTTAAATACGAAGCCACATTTCTTGCATTGGGCTGGTTGAATGAGGAGAGCCTTTCCCTCGCGCTTTACGATGTTAGCAATTGCTTTGAGGTCTTCAAGAATTACATTTCTGCTTCCCTTACCCCTCATCTCAAGGAGCATTGCAAGCTCACTTACACTGTAGTCCCTCTCCTCCAAAAGCTTTATTATCTTCTGCCTTCTCGTCATCATGGGGTAAGGTTCGAAAGAACATTAAAAAGCTTAAGGGTGCCGGGTGATGATAATAGAAAAGGCCGAAGAGATACTCAAAGAGTCCAAGCTATGTGACCGCTGCCTGGGCAGAGCTTTTGGCCTGCTTGGAAAGGGAGACAACTACATACGTGGAAAATCAATAAGGCTAGTCCTCAATATGGAACGAGAAGCGAGAGGAGAAGTGAGCTTCCAGGAGCCCCAGGAATGTGAGCTTTGCAAGAACGTCTTTAAAAAGACCGAATACCTCGCAAGGCTCTGCTACGATAAGGTTTCAGAGCTAGAACTTGAGTTTGAGAGCTTTCTCGTTGGTTCAAGGGTTCCCAAAGAAATCGCGGATAAGGAGCGAGAGCTAATTGAGAGGTTTGGGCTGAAGCATGCCGAACCAATAAACAGGGAACTGAACAGGGAAATCGGAAAGGTTCTTGAGCTCATACTTCAAAAGCCCGTGAATAAAAGCAACCCCGATGTCGTTTTTATAGTGGAACCTTACCAGGAGAAAGTGGAGCTTCAGATAAAACCCCTCTATGTCTATGGACGTTATAGGAAGCTGGTCAGGGGGATTCCACAAACGCCATTAAGAGGATTCAAAGAAAGTGTTGCGTCAATAATCTGCAAACCTTTTTCGAAAGCGACAAAAGGAAAATGCATATTCCACGGAGCCGGAAGAGAGGACGTAGATGTGAGAATGCTCGGCAATGGAAGACCCTTCGTTGTCGAGGTCAAGAGGCCGATAAAAAGGCATATTGACCTGGAGAAGATTGCAGAGGAAATCAACAAAAGCGGGAAAGTTGAGGTTTTAGGATTGAGGTTTATAACCAAGGAAGAGGCAGAAAATGTTCTCACGTCAAACCACAAAAAAGAATACGAGGCCATTGTTTATGTTGAGGAAGGCATCAGCGAGGAAGAGGTTGAAAAAGTTGTCAAGACACTTGAAGGGGCCACTATTAACCAGAGAACACCCAGAAGGGTTTTGGGAAGAAGGGCTGATTTGGTGAGGGTGAGAAAGGTTCACAAAGCTGAAGGCGAGCTTATTGATGAGAAACACTTTAAACTCCGCCTGATAACCGACGGAGGCCTCTATATAAAAGAGCTGGTCTCCGGAGACAATGGAAGAACGAGTCCCTCAGTTAGCGAGATACTGGGTAAGAAGGCATGGTGTGAAAAGCTTGATGTGCTGAACATCCTAGATGAGCAGTGAAAACTTTATAAATGGTTGAGCGGATGAGCTTATGATACCGGGAAAGACCCGTAGTTTATAAGCGCTTGTTCCTAAACGTATAAGTTGTTGAGACTCCTAAATAAGCTCTAAGAGGTGAGTAATATGGTTCAAAAAGCCCATACTGTTAGAAGGAAAACCAGAGGTAAGCTTAGCAAATCACCAAGAAGGAGAGGTCTTCCTCCACTAACAAGGTTCCTCCAGGAGTTTGAAGTTGGCCAGAGAGTCCACATAGTGATTGAGCCAAGCTACCACAAGGGAATGCCAGACCCAAGATTCCACGGAAGAACAGGTACCGTGGTTGGAAAGAGGGGAGATGCATATATCGTCCAGATCAATGACGGTAGTAAGGTTAAGACCTTCTTCATTCACCCAGTTCACTTAAGGCCCCAGAAGTGAGAACTATGATAGGGCGCAAAAAGCTCAAGGAAGAATACATCTCAATTCCGGAGGCAAAGGAGCTGCTGCTTAAAAGGAGAGAAGAAGGGCTAGAGGAAAACCCAGAGGAGCCAATATTCTATGAAGCAAGGGTTAGCATTGAGCACGCAGAGAAGTTCTCAAAGCTCTCAGCAGAAAAAGCAAAAGAGCTCAGAGAAAAGCTAATAGGCCTCTTTGAATGGCTTGATGAAAGGATAGCGACGAAAATTGTCGACATAATGCCCGAGGACTACTTTGACATAAGGGTTATCTTCGCCAAGGAAGAGTACACGCCCACTAAAGAGGAGGCAGAAAAGATACTCGAAATCCTCGCAGAATATAGGGAGTAACTCCTCTCCTCTTCTTTTTCAAAATTTCTCGAAAAGTATTAAAAGCCTTAGGCAGTATATTCTTGGGGGGAGAGACCATGGATTATTATCGTAGAAGACATTCCTACGCACAAAGCGCCGATAAAAAGAAGCATAATGTAGAGTATGAAGAATATGCGTATGTGTTAGATTACCTTCCCACCGGTTATCTCGATCTTGAACACCGAAACCTTAGGGACAACAAGCCGGTAGCACAGGTTATTGGGGAGAAGGCTTTTACCCTGCTCGAAGTAATCCCCAAGACAGACCTCATGCTCTATGAGAGGGTCTTTGTTGGAAAGGGACAGAGAGACAAGATACTTATGATAAGTAGAAAACTCAACTATGATGAGCTGACTCCAACAGCGAAGGCCGAGCTTCCGTACGTCCTCGAGGAGATTGTAAAGAACAACGAAGAGCGTTTTGTGAAGTTCTTTAACGTTGCTCCGCCAATTACAAACAGACTCCACAGCCTGGAACTGCTCCCGGGAATAGGAAAGAAGCACATGTGGGACATTTTGGAGGAGAGGGAGAAAGAGCCCTTCAAGAGCTTTGAGGACTTGAAGCACAGGGTAAAGGGACTCCCGGACCCGGTAAAAATGATAGCGAGAAGAATCTTGGATGAGCTTGAGAACAAAGACCGCTACAGGCTTTTTGTAGGCTCAAGGAGAATATTCAGGGAGTAGATATGTACTCCAAGGTCTTTTCTTTAATTTCTAAATATAACTTAAGGCCGAATTCTGATCTTGGCCAAAATTTTCTCATAGTGGAAGATGTTATTCAGAGAGAAGTGGAAAGGGCAGAAATAAAGGAAAGCGAAACCGTTCTTGAAATAGGGCCCGGTTTGGGGGTGCTAACAGACGAGCTGGCAAAAAGGGCAAAGAAAGTTTACGCCATAGAGACGGACGCGCGGATTATTGAAATACTAAAAAAGGAGTACAATTGGGACAACGTGGAAATCATACACGGCGATGCCCTTAAGATAGACTTTCCCGAGTTCGATAAGATAGTTTCCAATCTCCCCTATCAGATATCTTCTCCAATAACCTTCAAGTTTTTGAAGTATGAGTTTAAGAAAGCCGTGCTCATTTATCAGCTTGAATTTGCCCAGCGAATGGTGGCAAAGCCGGGGGATAAAAACTATTCCCGCCTCTCGGTAATGGTGCAGGCTAAGGCTGATGTCGAGCTTGTTGAAAGAATCGGCAGAGGAGCGTTCTACCCAAGACCAAAAGTCGATTCTGCGGTAATAGTAATGACGCCCAAACCCAAAGAGGAACAGATAGCTCTAAATGAGAACCTCGTGAAGGCCCTCTTCCAGCACAGAAGAAAGCTTGCGAGCAAGGCCCTAAAGGATTCCTACCACATGCTGGGCATTACGAAGGATGAGTTCAAAAAGCTCAAACCTGTTATTGAGAGTATTCCCCACTCCCAGAAGAGAGTCTTTCAGCTTTCAATTGAGGAGATAAAGGATATAGAAGAGTTTCTAAGAAGCCAAAACCTCATTGAGTAGCATTGTCTTTTAATGAGAGGTACTTCTCTTTCAGGGCTTTTATGTGGTTGTAGTGTCCCCACTCAATCTCCGCCAGCCATTTTGCTACCTCTTTAACCTCGGGGTTTTCACTCAGCTTCGAGAGGTACTCGTAAGCCTCTGCCGCCATCTTTTCGTTCTCCATTAAGATGTCAAAAAGCTCCTCTGCCCTTCCCTTTTCTAAGAACCTCTCAAGTTCAGGCTCGGCCAAAACTACCTCTAAGGGAGGTAAATTAACCGGGATAGGTTTTTCACCCGGAAACAGCTTTTTGTAAAGTCGAAGCAGCTCTTCTGCATGCTCCAAGCTCTCTTCGCTGAGCTTACGAAAAACCTTGGGTACTTCTTCAATCCACGTCAATTCCTTGCTCAGCTCATAGAGGCGATGATACATCTCAGCCTCCTCAACCTCCGCGTTTATCCAGTAGGAAAGAATTTCCTTCATGCTTAATTTAGGAAGTGTTTGGAGAAGCTTCTTTATATTTTCTTTAACAGTCGGGGGCACCTCTCTCATAACAACACCTCATGTTCACTTTTTGGTTACCCGCTCATTGAAAATAAAAATCATTGAGCAGCCTGATTGTTCTTTACTGCAAGATATTCTTCTTTCAGGTTTTTTAGTTTATTGTATCGTTCCCGCTCAATATCCGCCAGCCTATTTATTTCTATTTCAAAGTTTAAAAATATTGCATATCCCCTTCGCTGGGTTTTTAAACCCCCGGCCAAATTCTCACACATGATAGTTGCAATAATAGACGGCTACACCGACGAACCAGCGGGACTTGGAGTGCCCCCTTATTTGGGAATCTATCCAAGATACGCCTACGGTGCAATAAAAAAAGCCAGAAAAGATGCGAGAATTTTTTACCTCACAATAGATGACCTGCGCTTTACTTTTGAGGGCGAACAGGGGATAAAGACCAAAAATAAAACCCCCAACGTACATAAAACAAAAGAGATTCTTGAGAAAGCAGATGTGATTGTATACATAGGTGGACTGCACACTCCGGGAAAATACCTTTCTGCAGTCCCTTCTCAGGTGGAAGAGGTTGCGAAGTTTATAAAGCCGTTCAAGGGCATTAAAATTCTCGGCGGACCGGCATTTATGGGCTCAGCCCATGAGGGCGGAACAAAGATAGGCTCGAGAGAACTAACCCTCGCACAGGCAGTTTTTGACCACATCGCTTACGGCGACCTGGAGGCTTTTCTCTATGACTTCTTCACAAACCCCAAAGAAGCGAACCCCCTCCGCTTCAGGGACTATTCGGAATTGAGGGACTATGCACTCTTAGGTGCCGAAGTGGTGAAGCAGTTCCCGGATTACCCCGATTTTGTCATAGTGGAGATCGAGACCCAGAGGGGATGCCCAAAGGCCGCCGGCATAGGGGGCTGCTCCTTCTGTACGGAGCCGGTAAGGTATAAATCAATAGAAGACCGACCTATTGAAGACATCGTCAAAGAGGTCGAAGTCTTCTATAATCTCGGAGTGAGGCACTTTAGAATAGGACGACAGAGCTGCATCTTCTCTTACATGGCGAAGCCTAATGATAGAGTTCCGGTTCCAAATCCCGAGGCAATTGAAAAGCTTTTCAAGGGAATTAGAGCAGCTGCACCAGATGTGAAGACTTTGCATGTGGACAATGCCAACCCCGCGGTCATAGCGAACTACCCTGAGGAGAGCATCAGGATAGCGAAGACACTCATAAAATACGGCACGCCCGGAAATGTCGTTGCCTTCGGGCTTGAAACTGCTGATCCGAAGGTAGCGAAGCTCAACAACCTGAACTCCACACCGGAAGAGACTTACGAAGCCGTTAAGATTCTAAACGAGGTTGGCGCTAAAAGGGGTTACAACGGGATGCCATGGCTCCTGCCCGGAATTAACATCCTCTTCGGTCTCCCCGGAGAGACCAAGAAGACCTATGAGCTCACCTACGAGTTTTTGAAGAAAATACTCGACGAGGGACTGCTGGTGAGGAGGATAAACATAAGGCAGGTGGTTGTATTCCCGGGAACGCCTTTATGGCACATAAGGGACAAGGTAAAGACCGAGAAGCACAAAACCCTGATCAAGCACTATAAGTACAAAATAAGGCACGAGATAGACTATCCAATGCTCAAACGCCTCGTTCCCGTTGGGACAATATTGAGGGATGTTAGGGCTGAAGTGTTTGACAACGGCTTAACATACGGCAGGCAGATAGGGAGCTATCCCTTAATAGTAGGAATCCCAAAGGAGATTGAGCTGAACAGGTTTTACGACGTTCTCATTGTTGACCACGGCTTCAGGAGCATAACGGGAGTCCCAATACCGATAAATCCAAACACCGAAAGCCCCAAGGTTTTAACTTATCTGCCCGGGATTGGAAAGAAGAAGGTCGTAAGAATTCTCGCAAAGAGGCCGTTCAAAACCAAAGAGGAGTTTTTGGAAATAGTTGAGCCGGAGAAAAGAGAAATATACAGAGATATTGTGGTCATTTGACCCTTGAGCCTATGATGGCCTTTAACAGCAAAACCTCCGCAAAGAGCGTTTGTTCATTTGTGGCTTCAAGCACTACGATGCCCTCCTTCGGCGAATATATGCGGTCTATTTTTCCTCCCTCTGCGGGCCCCCTTAGCATAACGAGCAGGTGTTTTTTGTTTCCTATGAGTCCAAGCCCAATTTCAACCCTCTGAATGAAGCCAAGGGATGTTACGTGTATTTTTTCAACATCGGCCTGAGCTCTAGCCATGGACTCGTTCTCATCGTATCCCTTTCCTTTGTAATACCAGTACCTGTTTGCGGTGAACACTGGCGACAGTACTGCTGATATCTCTGTTGCGGTTCTTGTTCTCCACACGCACACATCACCAAGAGTTCTAGCATCACAGTTTCTGAACATTGGGTCTCCAACTATGATGGTCATACTCTCATATACGTTCCCTCTAAGGGTTAAATTCAAATCTAAGATGGGATCGCCGGTGTTGTAGCTTTCAAGAAGGATTCTATAGTCGATTCCTTTATAAGGAACTTTAACAACGACCTTTTCCAGAGGCTCTTTATCGGGATAAACATTACTCGAAAAGTGCAGATATCCATAAGTAAGGACTCCCAAAGGAGCAAGCACAAGGATAACCAAAAAGAGCACTGCAACTAATTTTTTATTCAATCCCAAAACCTCCAGAAAAGTTAATTAAAAAAGAAGGGAAAGGCTTCAGAGCTCAGCCAGGTACTCCATGAGCTCCTTGGCTGCTTCTCTTGTGGCGTACCTGTCCTTACCGGCAACGATGAGGACATCGTATGTTCCGAAGGCGTCCTCTATGTACTCGAGGTCACCCTCGCTGTTCTCCCAGTCAACTGTGCTTAGTCCTTGGTCAACGAGGTACTTGGTGATTGCGTTTGCAACTGGTCCACCGACGAGGATGAGGTTGCTGTCAACTGCGTTGACGTCAACTTCAGTGTCAAGGACTGTGATTGGCTCGGTTGGAACCATTGGTGTAACCTTGGTGTAGGCCTCGCCCTTGATTGCCTCAATTGTCCATCCTTCGAACTCGTCGCCAACCTTGAGCTCCTTGGGCTCCCAGGTCTTCTCAACTGGCTCAACTACGATGTATGACTTAACTGCGTACTCTTCCTTGTCATCGTCGTCAACGTCCTTTGTGTAGACCTCGGACTTGTAGTACATCTTGTACTTGCCGAGAATGTCGAGCTCTTTGCCCTCAAGGTCGTTCTTGTTTGTGAGTGTAACCGTTACTATCTTTCCGTCTGCTGAGAACTCAAAGCCAACTTCCCATCCTGGGATGAGCTCGTCACCAGTCTTCACGGTCTTCTGGTTGGTTACGACTTTGATTGTTGCTATGAGGTTTCCGTCGATACCGACGAATGTGTCTGTTAGAGTAAGGATTATTCCACCGTCGCCAAAGACATCCTTCTCTTCGTTCTTGTTGAGTATAACGAGCTGGTCAACTCCCTCTGGGCTTGTAACCTCTACCAGTGCCCTGTTCTCGTTAACGCTTATGTCAACTGCCTTGACCTTGTAACCATCGTAGTCCTTTATGTCTCCAAGCTGGAACCAGGTTTCTCTGTGGTCTTTACCGAAGGTCATGCTCTCTTCTGTCGCATTGAGCTTCAATACATAGTAGCTGTTTCCGAGGATTGTGAAGGTGTCACCTTCACCAACGCCATCGTAAACGGTATCAACTGCCGTGTATCCTCCTGGGTTGTCATCGTCTACAACTGTGTCGGTCTCTGTTGTTGAGTCGAGGCTTCCCCATACGTCGCTTAGTGTGGTTGTGTTCTTCTCCCACTTTTGTATGACGTAGTTGAGTGTAACAGTGAAGTTGCCAGCTGGGATCTTAAGGGTAGCTTCCTTTGGTGGGTATGCAATTGTCTCCTGGTTCTCGTCAACAAGCTCTATGTCCAAAATCGTGAAGTCCCAGTCGATCTGGGCGTTGCCATTTATTCGATCCATGTTTTCAATTTCGCCTTCGAACTTTGGCGTCCAGCTGTCCCATGCTGAGTAAGCACCGTTGTAGGCACTTCCGTTCCACCAGAATTGGTCATCTGAGAGGTCTGAGAGCTCCTCGTTTGTGGTGTTTGGATCAACACCAGTGTCCTTGTAAAGGTTGCTGTAAACTGGGATTGGGTCTGGGTATTGTGTAGTTTCTCTCTTAACAACTACACTAACACCGCTTGCCTCTACTTCCTCAGATGTGTAGAGCAAGCTTCCAATTGCAAGAGCCACGTCAGCAGCGCTGGCAACGTCCATGGTTGATGGTGCGTTTGCACCGACTACGATTTTAACGTTTGGCATTCCATCCTTAACAAAGAACTCCTTCCCTGGTAGTGCAGCGTTTGCATATCCAAGGGTCGCTCCAACCATTGCGGCACCAACGGCAAGGGCCGCGATCTTTCTTACCTTCATGTCTTCACACCTCCGATACCTTGTGGGGGGCTAAACCCCCAACTATGGTATTCTTCAATACCTCTATGTAGTCTAGGGTTTATATACTTTTCGCTTTCAGACCCTTTCTAACGATTAGAAAAGCCTTCTTTTTGCCCAGATGGTCAAAAGTGGCATTTACCTACTGCCTACACCCAATTCGCCTTTTGCCGATAATATCTCGACAAAAGTTGAAGGGAGAGCATAGATACCCAATCCGCAATCACGGCCCTTACTTATAAGCTTTCTCATCAATAAATTAAAAGGTTGAGCAGAGGGTCAGGAGAGCCTGAATTTGAAGGTGTCCTTTTCTATGAGCTTCTTCTTAAGCGGTCTGTGAGTGAGCTCATGGACAAAGCCACCCAAATCCGTGAGAGCATTTTGAAGTTCTGTTGCAGAGATATCAACTATCTCTGGCTCGATTATCGATATTGCAACCGGGGCATATTTTGCCGTAAGCTGGAAAAGAACCTCAAACGGCGATATCAGCTCGCTAGCCACAAGGGCATATATTCTGTCTCCTCTTTCCTCCTGCACCTTAACAGCAATTTTGTTGACCTTGCAGCCCTCATATGCGAAGGCCTTCAGCATGGTCTCCTCTATCGATTCTTTGTCCTTTCCAAAGGTTTCTATAACGAAGCGGTAGAGAATTTCTTTGCCATCTATTATCATCTCTTCAATCTCTTCCCTATTGTAGCCTATTCTTGGCTTTGGAATCTCATCGAGAGGGGGGTATGCAACGAGACCTCCAAACTTCTCCATGAGCTTGCCCATGAATAAAGAAACTTCCCCAAGGATTTTCATAAGGTCTTTGGCATCTATTTCAATTTTAGCGGGAGATACAACCTCAACCAGCGCGGGAGCATATCTCATCGTGGCCTTCACTATTTCCTCAAAAGGCCCCTCCAATTCAGCTTCAACCATGCTCGAGTATTTAAGCACATCATCTTCGGGGTTTTCAAGGATCTCCTCGGTGATTATGTCCTCAACTTTTACAGTGCTCTCGTTCTTTAGGGATTTCACGATCTCCTCAACAGCCCTTTCCAAAGCTTTCCTATCGTTTGAGAGAGCTTCTATGTAAAATCTAACCTTCATTATCGCCATATTACCACCACATTCCTCTGTAATATCTTTTCCTATATTCACCAACTATGGGTATGGGCTCACCACAGTATCCGCACTTTCCGTCTTTTATGTGGTACTCCTCTATGGTAAAGCCCCACCTCACTATTAAAGGTTTTCCACACTTTGGACAGTAGGTGTTTTCTCCCTCATGTCCCGGTATATTTCCAACGTACACAAACTTAAGCCCTTCTTCCCTTGCTATGCGGTAGGCTTTCTCAACGGTCTCAATCGGCGTGGGAGGTAAATTAAGGAGCCTGTAGTACGGGAAAAAGCGTGAGAAGTGCACTGGTGTATCACCACCAAGCTCCTCAACAACCCACCGTGCAAAGGCCCTTATTTCCTCTTCGCTGTCGTTCAGCGTGGGTATTATGAGGTAAGTAAGCTCAACGTGAATCCCAAACTCCTTCTTGGCTATAACCGCAGTTCTCTTGCTTGGCTCCAAACTTGGCACCTTTGAAATCTTTCTGTAAAACTCATCCCGGAAGGCCTTTATGTCAATGTTCATGGCATCTATATAGGGAGCAAGTTCTCTGAAGGGTTCTTCGTTTATGTAGCCGTTCGTCACAAGGATGTTCTTCAGGCCTTCTCCTTTGGCAAGCTTTGAAGTTTCAAGAACGAATTCATACCACACCGTCGGCTCGTTGTAGGTGTAGGCTAAGCTCTCGCATTCATAGTGCTTTGCCAGCCTTACAATGGCTTCTGGAGTGGCTTCCTCAAGGTAAGGAAAGGTTTCATCTGCCTGGCTTATCTCCCAGTTCTGGCAGTGGAGGCAGTGCATATTACATCCCACGGTACCTATGGAGAAGGCACAGGAGCCCGGATAGAAGTGGAAAAGGGGTTTCTTCTCAACCGGATCAGCGGCTATAGAGGATACCTTTCCATAGTTGAGCGTGTAAAGTTTACCTCCAATGTTTTTCCTGACCCTGCAGGAACCTCTCCGCCCCTCATCTATAATGCAGTTTAAGGGACATAAGCGGCATCTCACCCTGTTGCCCTCTAAGGGTTCCCAGTACATAGCCTCTCTCATAATCTCACCATTGTAAGATAGTACCGGCTATAGTTTAAGCTTTTGGTTCAGGAAGAAAAATTGGGTATTGCTCACTTGGCACCAACAAAGTCCAATCATCCTCCTGCGGCCACGGGCATTATTATAACTCTATCCATGTCCTTAAGCTTAGCTTCAATGCCCCCCAGGAACTCCACAGAGCGGCCGTTTATTAGAATCACTACGTCTTTCTTGCTAAAATCCACTTTAATTCCTTTTTCAGCTTCTAATTTCTGCAGAAGATCCTTTAGAGTAGAGCCATCTTCAAGAAAGACCCAGAATTCAGGTTTATCCACTTCTCCAGCAACTTGAGCGACAAGCTTGACAAACACCTTCATAGCCCCACCCACAAAATAAATTGGGAAAATTGAAAAATTCAAAGCTGCTCTGCAACTTCATCGAGCCCGAGTTCCTTGAGCTTCTCCTTTGTCGGCACCCCGTTTTCGTCCCAGCCCCTGGCTTTGTAGTAGTCTTTTAGAAGAATCTCCTCCTCAAATACCTGCCCCTTGGAAGGCTCTCTCGGCACGGGCTCTTTCACAATCCTTTCAGGCATCCTGTCGTACTTTCCATCAATGCCTTCTCTAACGTTTATGGCTCTCTCGAGGTTGAATATCCTCTCTCCGACAAGCCAGAGGTACTTTGGATCCCTAAACTCTTCAATACCCGTCGCAGCATAGAGCATCTTGGCATACATATCAACTGTAATCATTTCGGTGTTGAATGGGAATATACAGAATACAGCAGTTTCCGCAATCGCAGTTTCATCTTGAACATACTTTGTTATCTCGCCTTTACTTTTTCTTCTGAAAGCCTCGCCCTTTAGGGCGGGGATGCAGTAAACTACCC